>OGQF01000619.1_pt1 | contig 29073 bp, 18 predicted proteins | sample 1553141 | NCBI WGS metagenome assembly OGQF01 (sample SAMEA2580005, study PRJEB22360) | human gut metagenome | biome: human gut; feature: human-associated habitat; material: faeces | place: Denmark | collected 2008/2010
ATAGAGCGGACGAATAAACTTATTAAATGTTCCATATCTCTTCGATAAATTAAGAATTAAAGAATTAAAGAATTAAAGCAATGAGAACTTGTACTGCAGCAGAGCAGCCCATTTTTCATTCTTTCATTTTTCATTCTTCATTTATTTATTACTGCTTTTCCTGCAATTCTTTGTGACGTGCACGCTGATACCAGATGATGCAAGCGCAGAGAATCAACGCCATTGGCGGCATCAGCATCAAGCCGTTGTTCACATAGCCCAACTTCTGCAGAGGTTCATAGTTCAAGATGTTGAAACCGAGCAGCGTTCCCGAACCCAGAAGCTCGCGGAAGAAGGCTACGATTACCAGAATCTTGGCATATCCCAAACCATTACCCACACCGTCAAGGAAAGATTCCCAGGGACCGTTCTGCATGGCAAATGCTTCCAAGCGTCCCATCAGGATACAGTTGGTAATAATCAGACCTACATATACAGAAAGCTGCACACTTACATCGTAAGCAAAAGCTTTCAGAATCTCACTTACAATAGTTACCAACGCGGCAACAACCACCAGCTGAACGATGATACGGATACGGTTGGGTATCGTCTTGCGCAGCAGTGAAATCACTACATTGGAGAATGCTGTAATCACCGTCACTGAAAGCCCCATCACAATGGCAGGCTCCAGTTTGGCAGTAACAGCCAAAGCAGAACAGATACCCAATACCTGCACGGTAACGGGGTTGTTCAGTCCCAGCGGAGTAGAGAATACTTCTTTATTCTTCTTTGAAAACAATTGTCCCATATTCTTATTCCTCCTCATTATTATTAGTTAAAAAGTTCTTGTAGCTGCTCAGACAAGCCTTCAACATGGCATCCACACCTACAGAAGTGATGGTACCACCGGAAATGCCGTCCACCTGATAGTCAGGTTTCTCTACCTTGCCGTTCTTCACAACACCGAGGACTACCTCGCCGTTCTCCAACGTTTTCTTGCCGGAGAACTCTCCCTGGAAATGCGTGCTGGCGATTTCGGCACCCAGACCCGGAGTCTCACTGGCATGAGAGAAGTAAACACCATAAACGGTATCCTTGTCGCTGTTCAGCGCAACATATCCCCAGATAGCGCCCCAAAGACCGGCACCGTAAACGGGAAATACATATTTCTTCTCACCGTCAACCTCTGCCACGAATACGTGCAGACGGTTATTTTCTTTGGCTTCCTTCTCGTAAGCGGTAGCAAATGCACCGGTATTCTCTGTCAGAGTACCGTCAACGTTCATCAGCATATCGCCCTTTACATATTTATTATATTCAGCTTCGGCATCCTTCACGTCCTTGATGTTGAGTGCAGCAAGAATCTGCTTCTTCGTGTCAAGTTCCACATTCTTGTTCTGCGTCTCGCGCAAGGAAGAACTTACGAATGCCAGCAGGAATGCAACGATAACAACCATTACCGAAGCATAAATGATAGTATAACTATTACTATTGGTATTCATTTCTTTTCCGGTATTTAATTGTTAGACTTGATTGCACGTTTTTCGCGACGGCTGATGTTACCCTGTACCACACAGTAGTCAATCAGCGGAGCGAAGATATTCATCAGCAGGATGGCAAGCATCATACCTTCGGGGTAACCGGGATTGAGCACACGGATAATGATAGCCATGGCACCAATCAGGAATCCGAAGATGTACTTACCAGTCTCTGTACGTGCCGATGTAACGGGGTCGGTAGCCATGAACACGGCACCGAAGCAGAAACCGCCCAGCACGAGGTGTTCGTACCAAGGCATCTGTGCCATCGGAGTGTCGGGACCGATTGCATTGAACACCCATGCCATGAAGGCACCGCCTACGAATACGGAGAACATCGTTTTCCAGCTTGCAATGCCCGTCCACAACAGCAGAATGGCACCCAGAGCGATGGCGATAACGCTTGTCTCACCGATAGAACCCGGAATAAGGCCGGTCACCATGTCCCAGGAGAACTCCGGAACGGCGCCCGAGGTAGCGGCTGCACCCAACGGAGTAGCTACCGTCAGACCATCTACCGACTGTCCCAGACCGAAGATACTGTCGCCCGATACCCAAACGGCATCACCGGACATCTTCGTAGGATAGGCGAAGAATAAGAATGCACGGGTAATCAAAGCTACGTTGAACACGTTCATACCCGTACCACCGAATACTTCCTTAGCAAAAATTACAGAGAATGCAGTAGCCACCGCCAGAATCCACAACGGGCAGTCTACCGGAACAATCATCGGAATCAAGATACCGGAAACCAAGAAGCCTTCCTGAATCTCCTCCTTCTTCCACTGAGCCACTACGAACTCAATGCCGAGACCTACTACATAAGATACAATGATTTTTGGCAATACAGCCAGAAAACCGTAGATGAACATTTCCCAGAAGCCTCCGGCAGCACCGGTAGCGTGGAAATGCTGGTAACCTACGTTATACATACCGAACAGCAGCGCCGGTACTAACGCAATGACCACCATCGACATGATGCGTTTGCTGTCAATGGAGTCGTGAATATGCGTTCCCGATTTCGAAGTGGCATTGGGCACGAACAGGAATGTTTCGAAGCCATCAAACACCGAACGAAATGCGTGGAATTTGCCGCCTTCCTCAAAGTTCGGCTTTATCTTGTCGAGATAATTTCTTAACGCTTTCATTAATATATTTACGATTTTACGATTTACAATTTACGATTTGCCATACGCCCCGATTATGCCATTTCGGCACGAAGCATATCGAGCCCTGCACGTACGATGCGCTGCACTTCCACTTTGGAAGAACATACGAATTCGCAGAGAGCGAAGTCTTCGGGAGCTACTTCGTAGATGCCCAGAGCCTCCATACGGTCGATGTCACCTGCAATGATTGCTTTCACCAAGTATTCGGGGAAGATGTCCATCGGAAATACGCGGTCGTATTCGTTGGACATAATCATGTGACGTTCACCACCCTTGATACGGGCATCTATCACATATTCCTTCTTGCCCATCAACCAGCTGAAGTAAGAGCGGTTGACGCTGAACTGATTGAAACGCGGCATAATCCAACCCAACATTTCATGGATTTCATCTCCTTCGGGAATAACGGTCAATTGGCTGTCGAAAGAGCCGAGGAAGCCGTTCGGAGAAACTTTCTTACCGGTCAGCACGTTGCCGCTGATGTAGCGGAGGTCTTTGTCGGTAGTCACGTTACCTTTGAAAACGTTCGTCAACAGAGCGCCGACTTTCAGCTTGCAATAAGCGGGTTTCAACACTTCGGAACCCGTTACAGCCACCGTACGGGTCATGTCCACACGACCGGTATTCATCAGACGTCCGATGAAGAGTACGGCTTCGGCACTGATGGTCCAGACCGTTTCACTCTTCACTACCGGAGAGATGTGGTTAATCTGTACACCCACGTTGCCTGCCGGATGTGGTCCGTCGAAAGCTGTTACGGTAACGTTCTTTGCCTGCACAAGAGCAGCAGACTTTTGTTTTACACTAATACCCAGATACGTCTTTGCCATCTTTGACAAAGCGTCGAGTCCCGTCTGGAAGTTTGCTTCTTCTCCCTTCAGCGCGAATTCAAAATCGGGAGCCAGCGGATTGCTGTCGAAAGCCGAAATGAAGATAGCTTTCGGAGTTACCGTCGGATCAGCGATAACGTCGTACGGACGTTGGCGGATGAAAGCGAACATACCTGCTTGCAAAAGAGCTTCTTTTACTTGCTGGCCGCTCATCTTGGACGGGTCCATCTTGCCGAATTCCTCATAGTCTTGCTCAGTGGCAGCCTCTACGACGATGTTCAGCACCTTGCGGCGTGCACCACGCTCCACGCTTGTCACTACGCCGCTAACGGGCGAAACAAATTTCAATTCAGGATGATTCTTGTCGATAAACAAGGGTCCCCCGGCCATCACATATTCCTGCTCTTTGACCACCACTTTCGGAGTGATGCCTGTATAGTCATCGGGAACCAGCGAATAGAATCCCGGTTCCTTAACAGACACAAGTTCCTGGGCAGCAGCGCCTTTCAGGTTGATGTCAAGGCCTTTACGTAACTTAATTACATTTGCCATGCGTTTATTTAAAATAATGGTTTCATTAATTTGCCGCAAAAGTAGCAAAAAAGAACGTGAATAAAGAGTAAAAAAGAAAGGAATTACGGAGAAATTTCCGTAATCCCTTTCGTTAACGAACACGAGAACAAGGATTAGGGGTTAAGAATTAGGGATTAATACCCTGCGGAATCATAGTGCAGCCCACTAATCCTTAATCCTTAATCCCTAACCCCTAATCCTTATCATCACTTTTCTTCAGCGAACATCGGGTCCCATGCCGGCAGGCAGACGGGCTTTTGTTTAAACAGTTCCATCACTTTGGCGGGAACATACTTTGTCTCCACTACCAGACGGAACATGTATTCATTGAACCACTCGTCGGTCATGATGAGATGTCCCTGATAACCGGAAGCGGCTCCCCAACTGTTCTCTACCATCCATTTTACGGGCTTTCCGTCTTTGTTCAAGTCAACGGCCATCAAGGTCATGGCGTGGGAAGAGCCACTGGAGAAAGTCTGGATACGTTGCTTCTTGTCCATCCCGAAGGTGGTGCCCATCAGTGATTCGTAGTCATAGTTTTTCACATCGAGCAGACCGCGTTCGGAGTTCAGGAACTTGCCCACATCGCAAGAGAAGTACATCATGGTGCTGTCCTTCAAGGAGGCAATGGCCATCTCTTTGATGTCCTCTACGGGCAGGTTGACATAAGTCCAGTTCTTGCCGTCGTAACGGTGGCGGTCATAGTCTATTTCATAGCACTTGTAATACTCGCGACTGGGGTCGTTCATCAGCATTACGTAGTTGGTCAGCAGTTGTTTGTCTCCATATTTCTCAAGGAAAGACATGGGAGTGTGATGCTCTGTCTCCACAGGATTACCCTTGGCATCGTGGCGGACATAGTCGAACTCCGTGGGAGGTACACCGAGGTTCAGCACCAGCATGCGGTAGATGGTTCCGAGCATCGTAGTTTTCTCCTTCTCCAGAGCTTCGGGCTTGGCACCGGCGGCAGCCATGTCACGCAGTTGCAGACCATACTCTTTCAGCTTCAGAGAGATGAGGTTGGCCATGCGGGAGGTATTTTCACTGCTGTTTGTTTCGGGCATGGCATCTTTGGGAACAAGGCCGTATTTGGAAACAATGTCGGCCACACCGGTAAAGGTACCCCCATCGCTCAGCGGATGCTGGAAGAGCCATTCTACGGTCTTATCAGTCAGGGGACTCTTGGAGGTGTCGATGATGCCTTGCAAGAAGAGGTTTGCCTTCTCCAACTGGTCCCAGAAGAAGGGATAGACTTCGGAGAACTCGAAAGACTGGAAACCGTATTCGGCAAGAGTCTTGGCACGCATCACATTCAGCCCCGTAAACAGCCAGCAGCGGCCAGACGACTTCTGGTCGGTGATGCCTTTGGATTCTACCTTGATGGAGAAGTGGGTATCCATGCCCTGCATATTCTCCTGGTTGAGTGCCAGTTTACGGATGTCATTATTGCCTATGGCATTGCGGAGCGCCTTGTCGGCAGCCGTGCCTTGATAACTTTGCTTGATTTGTCCAAGCATTTCGGGGCTGATACCCCCTTTTCCCTCTTGTGCCTGCACAGAGAACAGTGCGGCACTCAGAACAATTACAGATAAAAATCGTTTCTTCATTCAGATTATGTGTTTTTAGTTATTGATGTCTTGCTTCGTGAAGCAGACAAAAGTAATGTCTTTTTTGATAATTTTAGTGACATCTTTAGATTTATTATCTATTACAGTGAAAACTATTCGGGATAAAATAGTTTCCTTTGCACCCACATTTCGTACGACATGAAAAGATATATACTAAGCATTATCGCACTGGTGCTGTTCGCCACCACCTTTTATGCCCAGGAACAGACTGCGGCCGCCACAAACGACAGCGTTCCTGCACTGACCAAAAAAGAACTACGCAAGCAAAAGGTAGCGCGTCGGAATCTGCATTACAATATTCTGGGCGGACCCAGCTACACCCCCGACTTCGGTGCCGTGCTGGGAGGAAGCGCCCTAATGACCTTCCGTATGAACCCCAGCGACACCACGCAGCTGCGCTCCGTAGTGCCCATGGCCATCGCCTTCATGTTCAACGGTGGCATCAATCTCTTCTCCAAACCGCAACTCTTCTTTAAGGGCGACCGTTTCCGTATCTTCGGAAAGTTCAGCTATAAAAATACGGAAGAAAACTTTTACGGCATCGGCTATAATACCAATAAAGATTATGTACGAAGCGACAGTACCAGCAAATACCGGTACAGCGGCGTGCAAATCAACCCCTGGTTCCTTTTCCGACTGGGCAACAGCAATATCTTTGCCGGACCTCAAATCGACATCAATTACGACCACTTGACGGAGCCCGGCAAGTTCTTGGTGGACGAACCCTCGTACAAAGAGGCAGGCGGTACGGCTAATGGCTATAACAACTTCAACTCCGGCCTCGGTTTCCTGCTGACATACGACAGCCGTGACGTCCCTGCCAACGCCTACCGTGGTATGTATCTGGATTTCCGCGGCATGATGTACGCCAAGTTCATCGGCAGCGACCAGACCTTCTACCGCCTAGAGATAGACTACCGCCAATACAAGTCACTGGGCAAGCGCAGGGTGCTCGCGTGGACGGCACAGACCAAGAACGTGTTCGGTGACGTCCCTCTGACGCAATATGCCCTCACCGGAACGCCTTTCGACCTGCGCGGCTACTACATGGGGCAATATCGCGACAAGTCCTCGCATGTGGTCATGGCAGAGTACAGACAGATGCTCAATACCGACCGCAGCACTTGGGTGAAGCGGATGCTCAACCACATAGGTTTTGTAGCCTGGACCGGCTGCGGCTTCATGGGCCCCACTCCCGGCAAGATAGAGGGTGTACTGCCCAACTATGGTGTAGGTCTACGCATTGAGGTACAGCCACGCATGAACGTCCGCCTGGATTTAGGCAAAAACACGGTAAACAACCAGATGTTGTTTTACTTCAATATGACAGAAGCGTTTTGAGTAACGCCCTGCCTACCTGCCCATCCCTTTCCTATGGAGAATGATGTTTGAAAGCCTTTAATCGCCTCTCACTCACAAGGTTATTCAAGCTCACCTCTATAGGAAGCTCACTTCCTTATAACATCGGAACACCTTGAGAAACAAACATTTTATTTTTCTTTTATTTTTCTTGCATCGGTAAAAGATTATCCATACTTTTGGCAATCACATTTCTTTTTATCAAAAAAGAAAGCAAACGAGCGGATACATGAAAGCCCTTGAAGTACTCTTCTGGATAAGTTTATTCATAGTGTTCTATACTTATATAGGATATGGTATACTATTATATATCCTGGTCAAGATAAAAGAATGTTTCCGTAAGCCTGCGCCCCGTCCGATGCCTGCCGACGATGCTTTACCCCCATTGACGCTATTTATCGCCGCCTACAACGAAGAAGATGTAGTGGATGAAAAAATGCGCAACTGCCTGGAGCTGGATTATCCCGCCGACAAGCTACGCATCCTCTGGGTGACCGACGGCAGCAACGACCATACCAACGAACGCCTCTCCCACTGGCCGCAAGCCATCGTCCTCCACCAACCCCAACGCCAAGGCAAGACAGCCGCCCTGAACCGCGGTATACATTTCGTAGAAACGCCCCTTGTCGTGTTCACCGATGCCAATACTCACCTCAACCGCGAAGCCCTGCGGGAGATAGTGCACGCCTTCACCGACCCTAAAGTGGGATGCGTGGCAGGCGAAAAACGTATCGCCGTGCAAAGCAAGGACAATGCTGCCTCGGGGGGAGAAGGGCTATACTGGAAATACGAATCCACCCTCAAAGCGCTCGACGCACGCCTCTATTCGGCAGTAGGCGCAGCGGGTGAACTGTTTGCCGTGCGCCGCGAGCTGTTCGAGGAAATGCAGACAGATACGCTGCTCGACGACTTCATACTCTCCCTGCGCATCGTCATGCAGGGACACACCATTGCCTATTGTGCCAATGCCTATGCCGTAGAAAGCGGCTCGGCAGACATGCGCGAGGAAGAAAAGCGCAAGGTGCGCATCGCTGCCGGGGGCTTGCAGTCCATCTGGCGGCTGCGTCCGCTGCTCAACCCATTCCGTTACGGTACATTCTGTTTCCAATATATTTCCCACCGGGTGCTGCGCTGGTCGCTCACTCCTATCCTATTGTTCCTATTGCTTCCCCTCAACACAATTCTCATCTTTACGACAAGCACGCCATTACTGTATGCCATCATCTGGCTGTTACAAGCTCTTTTCTACCTCATGGGAAGTTGGGGGTACTACCTTTCAATGAAGCATATAAAAAACAAGATACTTTTCATCCCCTACTATTTCCTCTTCATGAACGTCAACGTCATACGAGGATTCAACTACCTGCACAAGCGCAAAGGCAATGCAAGCGGCGCATGGGAGAAGGCCAGAAGGGCATGAAACTAATACTGTAAGAATGAAAAACATTTTGAAACAAGCTGAAAACGCCGAGAGACTGTTGAAGCTGACGTCAGATACCATGCTCCTTCTGAACCGGGACGGCATTTGCATGGACATCGCAGTGTACAATGTAAACCTTTGGTTCATGAAGGAAGAAAAGCTGCTGGGCAAGAATCTGCTCCAACTGATACCGCCGTCCACTTACTACCAAGTATATCCGGAGTTCAAGAAGGTACTGACGCAAAAGGTACGTTCAGTCCATAATTACGAAATGACACTGGGTCACACTACCTATTACTTTAAATGCATCATGTACCCGTACGACGGCATGGTCCTCTGCCAGTACCGCGACATCACAGAACGCAGCCAGCGCAAACTGGAACTCGAAAAGAAAAACCACGAGCTCAACGAAATACAAAAGGCCGCCCTCATCGGAAACTGGCAATACGATACCCAGACCCGCATATTCTGTTATGCAGGCCATACGGGCATCATGTGTTCGGAAGAGGTGCAGCACATCAATATGGACAATTATCTGGAACTCATCCTTCCTGAAGACCGGAAAAGCTTTACCGGCTGGATGAAAGAGAATCTGAAAGGCAAGATGGAAAACAGCGTGGACTACCGCATCTTCCTCCAAGGAAACATTTTCTATATCCGCCTCAAAGCGTTTGCCCGCGAACGGCAGAAAGACGGGAATGTCACTATAGAAGGATACATACAGAACATTACCGACATACAGAAACGGCGCAACGACATCAATCTGCTGACACATGCCATCAACAACTCCACCGAGGACATTTATTCGGCACACGAAGACGGCACGCTGATATTCTGCAACCGTTGCTTCAAGGAACGGCATGGCATCGGTAATGGCCAAGACATCACCCGGATGAAGATATACGACCTGCCCTCATACGGCAGGGATGAAACATCCTGGAAAGAGTTTGCCAACCGTGTCAAACGTGGAGAGACGAACCACGGATACATCGTCTACCATCCGCTGCCCAAGCGTCCGGAAGTACTCGCCATTGAAGGAAACGCTTATTGGGTGACAAGCGACAAAGGGGAAGGAACCATCTGGACATTCGGAAGAGACGTATCGACACGCATCCGGCATGAGCAGCAAATCAAACAGTTCAACCAGATTTTGGACAAAATCATCGAAAACCTCCCGGCAGGCATTGTTGTGAAGGACATCAACAACAACTTCAAGTACCTCTACCGCAACCGCGAATCGTATAACCGCGAAATCCCCATACAAGAGGCATTGGGAAAGGACGACTTCGATTTTTATCCTCTGGAGACTGCTCAGGAAAAGAGGGCGCAAGACATCGAAATAGCCAGAACCGGCAAAGAGATGCACTGGATTGCGGAAGAACGCGACGGAAACGGAAATCCCATCTATCTGGACAAACGGAAGATGAAGATTGAAAGCAACGACTTCTCCCCCATCCTGCTGAACATCGAATGGGACATCACGGAAATGGAACAGATGAAACGGGAACTGCTCGTAGCCAAGGAGAAAGCCGAGACCTCCGACCGACTCAAATCTGCCTTTCTCGCCAACATGAGCCACGAGATACGCACACCGCTCAATGCCATTGTAGGCTTCTCACGAATTATTGCCGAAAGTACCGACGAGGAAGAACGGCTAGGCTATTACGAAATAGTGGAATCGAACAACGAACGCCTGCTCCAGCTCATTAACGAAATCCTCGACTTATCAAAAATAGAATCGGGCATCGTGGAGTTCACCATCACGCCCGTACGCCTCCATCCACTCTGCAAGGAGATACACGACGCACATATTTTCCGCTGTCCCGAAGGAGTGGAACTGATATACGAACCCTCTGACGAGAATATCGTGATTGACGGAGACAAGAACCGGATTTTCCAGGTCATTTCCAATCTGATAGGCAATGCCTTCAAGTTCACCACCACCGGGCACATCAGTTACGGGTATCGCCGGGAAGGCAAGTATGTAGCATTCCACGTCACCGATACGGGTATGGGCATTGCACCGGACAAGGTGGACCGGGTATTCGAACGTTTCGTCAAGGTGAACAACTTTGCCCAGGGCACCGGATTGGGACTTTCTATCTGCAAAACCATCATCGAACGTCTGGGTGGCAACATATCCGTCACTTCAGAGGTGGGTAAAGGCACCACATTTACTTTTGTTCTCCCGCTGGAATCCACCAGCAAAACAGAGGCGGAAAAGAAAGAAGAGGACAACCAGGAAACGACAGCAGAGACACACTCCACAGAGCAGAGGGGCAAAAATGCAGCCCCCGGAGATTCCCCGAAGAATGAAGAGGTTGGAGCACTCCCTACCCCTCCTTCCAAGACCATCCTGATTGCCGAAGATACAGAAAGCAACTTCATCCTAATTAACGCCATTTTAGGCCGACTCTATCGGCTGAAACATGCCAAAGACGGCATGGAAGCCGTAACGATGTTCGAGGAAGTCCACCCCGACCTCATCTTGATGGACATGAAAATGCCCAACCTTGGCGGAATCGACGCCACTCGCATCATCCGTGAACTGGTACCGGACGTCCCCATCATCGCCCTTACAGCCTATGCCTACGAGCACGACAAGCAAGCTGCCCTGGAAGCAGGTTGCAACGACTTCCTTACCAAACCCTTCACTCAAGAAGTGCTGAAGGAAACCATCAAGAAATGGCTGGATGATAAAGGATGACTGAAAAACAGTCATCCTCCACTTTATGCAAAAATATCACTTCGCTGGATATAAGCAATCACATCCCCTTTATTGACCACATCCCCTTGCTTGGCACAGACTTCCACCACACGTCCGGTAAATCCGGTCCATATCTTCTCGTATTCGCCCCACGGCGTAGAGATGTAGCAGAACACCTCATCATGCTGGTACTTGCGTCCGATGAAAGGAGCAGAAGAAGGACCTTCGACGGAAACCTCCCAAAGCACTTGCCCCTTGGAAGGCGCGATTATCGGGTCTGCCTTGGCACGCTTCAGCTTCTTGATTTCTTCTTCCGAGTATCCGTTTTTGGCCATTGCCGCATCCTTGGCACGCTGCAGGTCATCCTCAAAACGTTTCTTGGCAACGCCGGATTTATAGTCGCGATACTGTCGGTCGTGCATGGCAAGCTCGAAGAGTTCCTCGTCATCATCGCCATATTCCCAACCGTTTTCGTCCATCTCTTTCCGGTATGTATCCAGAGCATCCGGGTAGTTCAGCTGCGGGTCCGTATCCACGAACTCAAAGCCTTTGGACTTGGCCAGTTCCACTATCTCGGGCGCTAAAGTACCGGGGAGGCGTCCGCTCTTGCCCAAAATCATGTCCCACGTATGGTTGTCTATCATCGTCCAACGCTCCTCTCCCTTTACCTGCTGCATGAGGTTCATCAAAGCCACATTCTTCACATACTGGCTGAAAGGAGTCACCAAAGGAGGATAACCCAGCTTGGGCCATACATATTCCACTTCGTCGAACAGCATGACGAGCAGGTCGTCCAGACTGAGTTCCGGCTCGTTCTTACCGCGCAGTATCATGTTGATGCCGGAATGCACTCCCTTCAAGTCGGCCATCATGGAGCCCATCATGCCACCCGGCAAACCGCACTTCAGCAAGAGTGAGGACATATGTTTATTGGTGGGGTCCATGAAATAACCCAAGAACTCGTCAATGAACTCCTGCGTCATGGCACGGGCTTTCATGTAGGCTTTCATGTTTATGTCGGGCACTTGGAAACCCAGGTCTTTCAGCATGGCCTGCACGGAGATGATGTCCGGATGAACCTTGCCCCACGACATGGGTTCCATCGCCACATCGATGATGTCGGCACCGTTCTCACAGACTTCGAGAATGGAAGCCATGGAAAGTCCGGGACCGCTATGCCCGTGGTATTGTATCAGCACATCGGGGTGCTTCTCCTTAATGGTTCTGACAAGCTGTCCCAGCATACCCGGACGTCCGATGCCCGCCATATCCTTCAAGCAGATTTCAGGTGCCCCGGCTTCAATCAACCGGTCGGCAATACTGGCATAGTATTCCACCGTATGGACGGGAGAATACGTGATGCAGAGCGTAGCCTGCGGTATCATGCCCGCTTCCAGAGCATATTTGATAGAAGGAATTATATTCCGCGTCTCGTTCAATCCGCAGAAGATACGGGTGATGTCCACGCCTTGGGCATGCTTCACTTTGTACATCAATCGGCGTACATCCGCCGGAACAGGATACATGCGCAGTGCATTCAGCCCGCGGTCGAGCATATGCGTCTGTATGCCTGCTTCCCTAAAAGGTGCGGTAAAGGCGCGTACAGCCTTGTTGGGATTTTCACCATACAGAAGGTTTACCTGCTCAAAAGCTCCTCCGTTTGTTTCAACGCGTGCAAAACAACCCATTTCAACTATCAACGGAGCAATACGTACCAACTGGTCTACCCGGGGTTGATACTTACCGGACGACTGCCACATGTCCCGGTAAACAAGACTGAATTTAATTTCCTTTTTCATCATAGTCAGTAATAAGAGATTTTTTCCTTCGGTTAACTTAACATATACAAATATAAAGGATTATTCTGACATATAGTCAAGAATAACCCTTAAAAATTCATCACTGACAATATGTTATATATCATATTGCTACTATCAAATTATTATCAGATGAAATCTTTCAGTTCATCCTGCAACTTCTGGCGTGTAAAGAAGATGCGGCTTTTCACCGTTCCGAGCGGAAGGCCGAGGCGTTCGGCAATCTCGCGGTACTTGAAACCGGACACATGCATGGAGAAAGGGACTTTATAGTCGCGTGGAAGGGCATTGACGATGCGATGCATTTCTTTCAGGTCGTAGGCACCCTCGGTACTGGCAAAACCAGAGTCCTGGGGCATGCTGAGGTGATACTGATTGTCCGTCTGGTCCACAAAAGTCTGTTCGCGAACTATTTTCCGGTAATTATTGATAAAGATGTTGCGCATAATGGTATACATCCAACCTCTGAAATTGGTGTCGGGTTCAAATTTGTCTTCGTTATCCAAAGCCTTGAGAGATGTCTCTTGCAACAAATCATTCGCTTCTTCCCGGTCGGCTGTCAACTTGTATGCAAAGCGAAGCAGTTCTTCTTGCACTGCAAGCAAATCTTTTCTAAAACTGTAAGTATTCATACTTTGCTCAATTTTTAAATAGTTAATAATGGTTTAGGTTTTACGATTGCAAGTATAAGGAAGATTTGAAGCCCCGGGGGACGGAATACGGTTTTTATTAGGGGTGAAAACTATCATTTGACAGTTTACACCCCCTCTCTGATAGTTTACGGGTGATATTATATACTGAAAACCATCATTTTTCCGAAGATTTCGTAAATGTTACGTGATTTTTTTATAGCTTTGCCTACATATAGGAAAACACTTTTATTACATAAAAACACTTTATTTTATGAAATCATTTCAATTTAAGTCACTTCTTCTGCTGGCTGCCCTCATCATTTCCCTGCCCTCCTTCGGACAAGGACTGAAGGCGTTCAAGCTGAAGAACGGTCTTTCCGTATATATATGGGAAGATGAATCCAAATCGGACGTGTTCGGACTGGTAGGCGTACGTGCCGGTTCCATCAACGACCCCGAAGAGTACACGGGACTTGCACACTACCTGGAGCACGTCATGTTTAAAGGAACAGACAAGATAGGCGCGCTGAACTGGACGGAAGAAGAACCGATCTACAAGGAAATCATCGCCAAGTACGACCAGATGGCCGAAGAAGCCGACCCGGCAAAAAAAGAAGCCATCAGCAAGGAAATCAATGAGCTGACCGTCAAAGCTGGAAAATTGGGACTTCCCAACGAATACTCCAACCTGATGGAAAGCATGGGTGCCAAAGGGGTGAATGCAGGCACCTACTATGACTAGACCTTCTATCACAGCTCCTTCCCTGCCTATCAGATAAACAAATGGCTGGAAATCTCCTCACAACGTTTCCTGCATCCCGTATTCCGTTCCTTCCAGTCGGAGCTGGAAAACGTGTACGAAGAATATAACCGTTCACAAGATGACCAGGGACGTGCACAGAACCAGTTCGTGATGGAGAAAGCTTTTGAGGGACATCCTTACTCCCGTTCCATCATCGGCCTGCCCGAACATCTGAAGAATCCCCGCCTGAGCAAGCTGATTGAATTTTACGAACAATGGTATGTCCCCGAAAACATGGTACTGGTACTCGTAGGAAACATCAAAGCCCAACAAATCAGCGGACGCATCAATGCCGCCTTTGGACGTCTGGCTGCTAAGCCCGCACCCGAGCGCAAGGTCTACCAGAACCTCGAAATAAAGGGCCGCAAACAGTATTCGGCTAAAGTAGGATTCTACCCGCAAGTGGCAATGGTATTCAATGGAGTACCTGCCGGACATCCCGACGAAGACGCTCTGGACATCGCTCTGGCACTGCTGAACAACAACAGTCAGACCGGAACTATGGACAAGCTGGTACTGGACGGTGAACTGACCAGCGCCGGAGCCTACACCCGTACTTTCCGCGAACAAGGACGCGCCATCGTAGCGGCCATTCCCCTCTACGACGAAAACCAGCGCCGTTTCGAGTCGACCAAGAGCGCCGAAAAGAAAGCCTTGAAAGCCATCCAGCAAATCGCCAACGGAGAATTCGAGGACTGGAAAATTGATGCCATCAAAGCCGAGAAATGCCGCCAGTTCGACCTGGAAATGGAGTCGAACGAGGACAAGGCCATGATACTGATGAACGCCTTCTACAACGAGCAGGACTTGGGCGACATACTCAATTACAAGGACAAGATTATGGCCATCACCACTGACGACATCAAGCGAGTAGCCAAGAAATATCTGTCAGACAATTACCTGGCCCTATATATCGAAAAAGGAAAGCCTGACAAGAACGCCAAGATTGAGAAGCCGGGTTACAAACCCGTAGAACCTCCGATAGGAAAAGAATCGCTCTATGCAACACAATTCAAAAACCTGCCCATCGGACAGATGGAGGAGAAATTCGCAGACTACGGCGAAGTGCAAATCAAGCAACTGAACGACCGTTCAAAGATGTACTACACACCCAACAAGGAGAATAACGTATTCCAGTTGGTTGTACAATACGGAGCCGGTGAACGCGAATTCCCAAAACTTGGCTATGCCGCCCAGTTGATGAACAACGCAGGCATCATGGGGGCCTACGAACCGCAAGAGTTGAAAGAAGAACTCAGCAAGCTGAACGCAACCTGCCACGTGACAGCCGATGATGACAACCTCTACATCATCATGGAGGGCTACGAAGCCACCCTGCCGCAAGCCTGCCAGCTACTTTCACGCCAGATTTTGATGCCAAAACTGGACGAAAAGCAACTGGCACGTCTGAAAGGTTCGGCAATGGGTATGCGCCAGCAGCGCAAAGACAACGTCAGCATCCTGAACGAAGCACTGCGGCAGTACATGCTCTACGGAGAGAAATCAGACTACATCAAGGAACTGACCGACAAGGAGATTTACGAATTACAGATTTCAGAACTGACGGGCGACATCAACCGCGCCTCCAACTACGAGGCAAAGGTGTTCTTCACCGGAACACTCCCCTTCGACCAAGTATACGATATCCTGAGCAAGAACCTCCCATTGGTGGCCAACGAACGCCCGTCCAACTCCCCACAGGCAAAGGACATGATGCCGGTGACCGAAAACACCGTCTACTTCCTGCCTAACAACGATGCAGAACAAGCCCAAATCCACCTCTACATCCCGATGCAGAAGGCTGACAAAAAGGACGACGTGCTGCGTAGCGCATTCAACCAATACTTCGGTCTTGACTTCACCGGCATCGTTCTGAACGAAATCCGCGAAAAACGCTCCATGGCCTATACAGCCTACGCATTCGTCGGCACGCAAGGCATAGCCGGAAAAGCAAGTTATCTGCGCGGCTACATCGGTACCCAGAACGACAAGGCAAACGATGCATTGGACGTACTGATGGGTCTCGTCAACGACATGCCGAAAAATCCGGAACGTATCGACAACATCAAGAGCTACCTCCGCCAAGCCATGCTGACCAGTCACCCCAGCTTCCGCAACAAAGCCATGGAACTGGTAGACTTGGGCTACAGAGGCTACACAGACGACCCAGCAAAGGAAAACCTGCCGAAAGTAGATGCACTGACCTTTGACGACATCGTGAAATTCTACGAAGAGAACATCAAAGACAAACCTTACTGCATTTCCATCATGGGCAACCCAAAGAACATTGACCTGAAGCGACTGGAAAAATTCGGCAAGGTAGTGAAACTGAACGAACGCAAACTTTTCAACACGAAGGATGCATTGTTCTAACCTTGTTTTATCCCCTTAGCAATCCCATCCTCTTTCCCCCTTATCAGGGGAAAGAGGAATATGAAAGATTCCCCGACATTTCGGTTGCAAATGCCGGGGAATCTTATTTTTAACACCTGGAGTTCTTTTGCACATTGCCCGGAATTTCACCGGAAAATCCCTGAGATTCTCAGACAGCAGATAACGGACTACCCTTCCTGCTCCTCTTCATTGCCCGAAAGGATAGGCAGGCAAATCCTATACTTCACCGCCAGTATGCGGGTAACGAACACCGTCACACCGCCCACAATCTGACACACGAAAGACTCCATCCCCAGAAGATGGCACATCCAGTAGAAGGTTCCTCCCACCACACAAGCCATCGCATAAATCTCCTTCCGGAATATCAGCGGAATTTCGTTAATGAATACGTCACGTATCACACCTCCCGCAGCCCCGGTGATGCTGCCCATAATGATGGCCACCCAGAAGGGATAGCCCAGCGCGATGCTCTTGCCCACGCCGACCACCGTGAACAGTGCCAGGCCGATACTGTCGAATATGAAGAACGTATTGTGCAGATGGATGAGATGTTTACCGAAGAGGATGACCCACAACAAGGCCAGTCCGGTACAAATCAAGTAAATGGGATCCGTCATCCAGCCCGGGGTGACGTCCAGCAACAGGTCGCGTATCGTACCGCCGCCAATGGCCGTCACAAAACCCACCACATACGCTCCAAACCAGTCGAACCGCTTGGCCGAGGCCAGGCGTATGCCACTGATGGCAAAGGCAAATGTGCCAATGAAATCGAGTATCTGAACAAATGTTGGCATTATCACTTTGAGAATTAAAAATTATAAATTATAAATTAAACATTGAATAAGTGTGTATTTTCAACAGACACTCTGAAAATAATAGGCAAAGTAACAAATAATTTCCCTAAGAAAACGTATTTTTGTCGTATCATTTTTCACCAACTACGACAATGAGAATAACAATCGTATCGGGCGCACGCCCCAACTTCATGAAAATAGCCCCCATCTGCCGCGCCATCGACGCCGCCAGAGAGGCAGGAAAGAACATCTCCTACCGCATCGTCTACACCGGTCCGCAGGATGACACCAGCCTGGATGCCTCGCTCTTCTCCGACCTTTCCATGAGGAAACCGGATGCCTACCTCGGTGTCACCGGACACAACCACTCGCAGGTGGCAGCCTCCATCATGCTCGCCTTCGAGCGGGAGTTGGACGGGCATCCGGCACAAGTCGTACTGGTGGTAGATGACATGACCGCCACTATGAGCCGCGTCATCGTCGCCAAGAAGCGCGGACTGAAGGTGGCGCACGTCATAGCCGGCACACGCTCTTTCGACATGAACATGCCCCGCGAGGTGAACCGCACCATCGTGGACGCCATTTCCGACTATCTCTTCACCGCCGGCATGGTGGCCAACCGCAACCTCAACCAGGAGGGCATGATACCCGAATATATCCACTACGTGGGCAACATACTGATTGACACCATCCGTTTCAACCGCCACCGCCTGGTGCAGCCCATGTGGTTCTCCAGCCTCGGCCTGCGGAAAGGGAACTACCTGCTGCTCACCCTCAACCGCCGCGACCTGCTGGAGAAGAAAGCCGTACTGCACTCCCTGCTCCAGACCGTCATCGAGAAGGCCGGCGGCATGCCTATCGTCGCCCCGCTACACCCCTACGTGCAAAAGGCGGTGAAGTCGCTGGAAGTGAATGCTCCCAACCTGCACATCCTGCCTCCGCAGAGTTACCTGCACTTCGGATTCCTCATCAACCAGGCACGGGGCATCGTCACCGACTCGGGAAACATCGCCGAAGAAGCTACCTTCCTCGACGTCCCCTGCATCACCCTCAATACCTATGCCGAGCATCCCGAAACCTGGCGCATCGGTACCAACGAGCTGGTAGGCGAAAATTCCTTCGCTCTCTCCGCCTCGCTCGACAAGCTGCTGCACGGAGAATGGAAGCACACCACCCTGCCCGACCGCTGGGACGGACGAACGGCGGAACGCATCGTACAGACACTACTGAACGGCAACAATTCATAATCCTCCATAAACTCTATCCCAAGCTTGCAAACGTCTATCCCAAACCTACGGACGCTTATCCCAAGCTTGGGTCTTTCTATCCCAAGGCTTGGGATAGAACTTTATCCATACGTTGTGCAACTTTATCCTTTATATCCGGCAACTTTTCTATAAGGCTTCTGTACGTTTTTTATCTGTATCCGGTAAACAAGACATACGACTTTCACGTTCATTTAACCATATCTCCCGTTTCTTTAGTCTATATTTGCTTCTTGATTAACCTTAATTTGTTAACTTTGCGCCCGAATTATCTGTAACTTATGAAGCAAAGATATACAATTTACGCCCTTTTCCTGCTGTCACTGTTCGTCTCCATCAGCGCATCCGCCCAGATAAAGGGTGTCATCACAGACTCCCTCACGAACGAACCGCTGATGTACATCACCGTACAGTATGAAGGGAAAGGTGTAGGCGGCATCTCCAACGCAAACGGTGAATACCAGGTGGAAACCCGCAAAGGCTGGGATGAGCTGACGTTCTCCGCCGTAGGCTATATCACCAAGAAAGTAAAACTGAAACCCGGCACCCGGGTGCTGAACGTCAAACTGCAATCGGATGACATCATGCTCTCCGAGGTCGTGGTGAAGCCCCAAAAGGAGAAATATTCCCGCAAGAACAACCCCGCCGTGGAGTTCATGAAGAAGGTCATCGAGAACAAGAAGGCGCTGAAACTGGAAGAGAACGACTACTACCAGTACCAGAAGTACGAAAAGATGAAGATGTCGCTCAACGACGTCACCCCTGACAAAATGGAAAAAGGCATCTACAAGAAATTCTCCTTCTTCAAAGACCAGGTGGAGGTATCACCCAAGACCAACAAAATGATTCTACCCATCTCCATCAAGGAGACGGCCAGCAAGACCATTTTCCGTAAAAGCCCCAAAAGCGAAAAGACCATCATCGAAGGTATGAACTCCACCGGTATCGAAGAGTTCTTCAACACCGGAGACATGCTGGGGACCATCCTTACGGACGTATTTTCCGACATCAACATCTATGACGACGACATCCGCCTGCTGCAACGCCGCTTCGTCAGCCCCATCGGCCGCGGAGCCATCAGCTTCTACAAATACTACTTGATGGACACGCTCATGGTGGATAGGCAGGAGTGCGTGCACCTCACCTTCGTTCCCCAGAACCCACAGGACTTCGGTTTCACGGGGCACCTCTACGTGGTGAAGGACTCCACCTATGCCGTGAAGAAATGTACCATGAACCTGCCCAAGAAGACGGGTGTCAACTTCGTGGAAAACCTCGACATCGTGCAGCAGTTCGAACAACTGCCCGACGGAAACTGGGTGCTGACCGATGACGACATGACCGTGGAACTGCACTTTGTGAAAGGCATCCAAGGCCTGGAAGTGCAACGGACCACCAAATACAGCGACTATCAGTTCACGGAGATAGAACCCCGCCTCTTCCGCCTGAAAGGAAATGTCATCAAGGAGGCGAACATGCTTGCCAAGAGCGACGAGTATTGGGCGAAAGTGCGCCAAGTGCCCCTCACCAAGAAGGAGAGCACGATGGACGTATTCATGAACCGCATCGAACAGATTCCCGGCTTCAAGTACGTCATCTTCGGGGCGAAAGCCTTGATTGAGAACTTCGTGGAGACGGGCAGCAAGAACCATCCCAGCAAGTTCGACTTCGGCCCTATCAATACAATGATAACCAGCAACTACGTCAACGGCACGCGCTTCCGTCTGAGCGGCATGACGACCGGTAACCTCGACCCGCATTGGAGCCTAAGCGGTTACGGTGCCTACGGAACCAAGGACAAGAAATGGTTCTACTCCGGGCAGGTGGCCTATTCCTTCAACAAACGAGAATACGTATTGTGGGAGTTCCCGAAGCACTACATCGCCTTCAAGTACACCTACGACGTGATGTCTCCCATGGACAAGTACCTCGCCACGGACAAGGACAACTTGTTTGTCGGTTGGAAATGGACTACGGTAGACCAAATGTCCTACATGCGCGACGCCACGCTGACCTACGAGCTGGAGACCAATACCGGCTTCTCCGTACAGGCCATGGCACGCCACCGCAACGACCAGCCTGCGGGGCAACTGCAATACTGGAAGAACAACGGAGAAACACCCGGACAGTGGGATGAAAAGAATACGCTGGTGCACGACATCACCACTACCGAGCTGGGTGTGACCCTGCGTTACGCTCCTGGTGAAACCTTCGTCAACACCAAACAGCGCCGCGTGCCCGTATCGTTGGATGCGCCCACCTTCACCCTCTCCCACACCGCCGGATTCAAGGGCGTGCTGGGTGGAGAGTACAACTTCAACTTGACGGAAGCCAGCATCCGGAAGCGCTTCTGGCTCGGCTCGTGGGGCAAGCTGGACGTAACGGCACGTGCCGGTGCGCAATGGAACACCGTTCCCTTCCCCCTGCTGAACCTACCGATGGCGAACCTCTCGTACATTACGCAGAACAACGAGTCCTTCAACCTCATCAACAACATGGAGTTCCTGAACGACCGTTACGCCTCCCTCAACCTAAGCTACGACATGAACGGAAAACTCTTCAACCGCATCCCGCTCATCAAGAAGCTGAAGTGGCGCGAGATGTTCCGCATCCGTGGTCTGTGGGGCACGCTGACGGACAAGAACAACCCATACAAGAGCAACAATCCCGACTTGTTCCTCTTCCCCATGCGCGACGGTGTACCCACCAGCCACGTCATGGGCAAGACTCCCTATGTGGAAGCCAGTGTAGGTATCTACAATATCTTCAAGCTGCTCCACATAGAATATGTACGCCGACTGACCTATACGGATATACCGGGAGTGAAGAAGGGCGGTATACGCTTCATGATATTAATGATTTTTTAAGAGTTACATACTATGCAACCATTAGCAGAACGGCTTAGACCAAGAACATTAGATGAATATATCGGTCAGAAACATTTAGTGGGACCGGGTGCAGTGCTGCGTAAGATGATTGATGCAGGACGTATCTCTTCGTTTATCTTATGGGGCCCTCCGGGAGTGGGAAAGACAACCCTGGCACAGATTATCGCCAACAAGCTGGAAACCCCTTTCTATACACTTAGTGCCGTGACCAGCGGTGTGAAGGATGTACGCGACGTGATAGAGCGTGCCAAGAGCAACCGCTTCTTCTCGCAAGCCAGTCCCATCCTCTTCATCGACGAGATACACCGTTTCAGCAAGTCGCAGCAAGACTCGCTGCTGGGAGCCGTGGAGCAAGGCACCGTGACGCTGATAGGCGCCACCACGGAGAACCCTTCGTTCGAGGTCATCCGCCCGCTACTATCCCGCTGCCAGCTCTATACCCTGAAGTCACTGGAGAAGGACGACCTGCTGGAACTGCTGCAACGCGCCATCACCACGGACACCGTGCTGAAGGAACGGAAAATAGAACTGAAAGAAACCACTGCCATGCTCCGCTTCAGCGGAGGAGACGCCCGCAAGCTGCTCAACATCCTCGAACTGGTGATAGATTCCGAAGCCACCGACCCTGTCCTCATCACGGATGACATGGTGACCGAACGCCTTCAACAGAACCCTCTTGCCTACGACAAGGACGGCGAGATGCACTACGACATCATCTCCGCTTTCATCAAATCCATTCGCGGCAGCGACCCGGATGGCGCCATCTACTGGCTGGCACGCATGGTAGAAGGCGGTGAGGACCCTGCCTTCATAGCTCGCCGCCTCGTCATCTCCGCTTCCGAAGACATCGGACTGGCCAACCCCAACGCGCTGCTACTTGCCAACGCCTGCTTCGACACGTTGATGAAAGTGGGATGGCCCGAAGGACGTATCCCCCTGGCAGAAGCCACCATATACCTTGCCACCAGCCCCAAGAGTAATTCAGCCTATATGGCCATCAACAATGCCCTGGAACTGGTACGCGAAACGGGCAACCTCCCCGTCCCCCTGCACCTGCGCAATGCGCCCACCAAGCTGATGAAGCAGTTGGGCTACGGCGAGAAGTACAAGTACGCCCACGACTACCCCGGCAACTTCGTCAAGCAGCAATTCCTGCCCGACGAATTGAAAGACCGCCGTATCTGGGAGCCACAACTCAACCCTGCCGAGCAGAAGCACAAGGAACGGATGCAGCAACTCTGGGGAGAGGAAAAGAAATGGTAAACTATCAATTAAAATTAAAAATTAAAAGTTAGAGATTAAAAGTCGGATACAGAAAATCCCCACAACAAATAACTTATAACTCATAACTCCATGAATATAGTAGTATTAGACGGCTATGCCGCCAACCCCGGTGACCTTTGCTGGGACGAATTGCAAGCCTTGGGCGAGTGCACCATCTACGACCGCACCGCCCCTGCGGAAGTATTGGAACGCGCCGCTGGTGCAGAAATCCTGCTGACCAACAAAACCGTGCTCACCGCCGAGCACATGGCGGCACTGCCCGAACTGAAATACATCGGTGTGCTGGCTACCGGATACAACATCGTAGACACCGCCGCTGCCAAAGAACGCGGCATCATTGTCACCAATATTCCCGCCTACAGCACCGACTCCGTTGCCCAGATGGTCTTTGCCCATATTCTGAACATCACCCAGCAAGTGCAACACCACTCTGAAGAGGTGCACCGGGGCCGCTGGACAGCAAGCAAGGACTTCTGCTTCTGGGACACGCCTCTCATCGAACTGCGCGAAAAGAAGCTTGGAATCGTAGGCCTGGGCCACACCGGCTTCACCACCGCCCGCATCGCCATCGGCTTCGGTATGAAGGTATGTGCCTACACCTCCAAGACCAACTTCCAGCTTCCTCCCGAAATCCGCAAGATGGAGCTGGACGAGTTGTTCCGCGAATGTGACATCATCAGTCTGCACTGTCCCCTCACCGACTCCACCCGCGAGATGGTGAATGCAGAACGGCTTCGGTTGATGAAGCCCACCGCCATTCTCATCAATACCGGACGCGGCCCGCTCATCAACGAACAAGACCTTGCCGACGCACTTAACAACGGTACCATCTATGCCGCCGGCGTAGACGTACTCTCGCAAGAACCTCCCCGTGCCGACAATCCGTTGCTCTCCGCCCGCAACTGCTACATCACTCCGCACATTGCCTGGGCAAGCACCGCCGCGCGCGAACGCCTCATGCAGATTATGCTCGAGAACATCAAGGCCTACCAAGACGGCAAGCCGGTGAACGTAGTGAATAAATAAGCAAACAACATGGGAAAGTCCGCCGTAAAAGGTCTGTTCTACATCTGTCTGATAGCAGCGACATTCGTCTTGGCCACCATCACCATAATGGCAGCCTTCTCAGGAAATGTAGCTCCGGTCGATTCCGTCATCATGCCATTACTGGGGCTGGCAGTGCCCGTACTCCTGATTGTCAATCTGATAACGGCACTCTGCTGGGCATTGGCCCGTAAGCGCTGGGCACTGGTTCCGCTGGTGGCATTCTTCTGCAACTGGGGATATCTGACGTCTGTCTTCCAGCTCCACCTGCCGAAAGACAAAACCCCGGCAGGCAAGTATCTGAAGATAGCCACCTACAACATACACAACTTCGGAGGTGAGATTACCGGTTATTCCTGCAAGGAGATAGCCCGGTACATGCAGCAGGAAGGCGTGGATGTGCTGTGCTTCCAGGAGTTCGGAGACAACAGCGACTTCCCCACAGACAGCATACGGCGCGTACTCTCGCATTGGTCACACGCGCTCATCCCTTCTGAAGACTCCGTCAAGGGCGTACTGCCTATCGCCGTATTCAGCCGCTATCCATTGGCGAACCACCGTTTCATCACTTACCAGCACAGCTCCAACTGTAGCATGATGTGCGATGTAGTGATGGGTACGGATACCATACGTCTGATAAACAACCACCTGCAGACCACCAGCGTTAGCCAGAAGCGCAGGAAGTGGGAACGCGAGCTGGCCACCGACGACACCCGCCGCGAAGTCCAGGCAGCCAAAGATGCCGCAGGCACCCTGCACGAAAACTTCATGAAGCGGGCCACGCAGACTTACGTCATCAGCCACTACGCTAAGACCAGCCCCTATCCCGTGCTGCTATGCGGCGACTTCAACTCAATACCTTCCTCCTACACCTACCATCATTTGAGGAAAACCCTCAAAGACGGATTCCGCACTGCCGGAAACGGATACATGTACACCTACCGCTATGCCAAACGCATGTTGCGTATTGATTACATCTTCCACTCCCCTAGCTTGAAGGGTATCGAATACTACTCTCCGGACCTGGATTTGTGCAGCGACCACAATCCAGTGATTATGGAGGTTGAAATACAATAAAGTAAAGAAAGCCAAAAATAATAAGGGCTGTCCCGGAAATCCCGGAACAGCCCTTGCCTTATCATATTCTGCCATTCAACGGAGGTTATCTGCACCCGATTAGTTGAACACGTAACGGATACCGACTTGCAACTTCCAGCATTCGCTGTAGTTCTGATAGGTGTCGTAAGTCTTGGTAGGATATTCACCGTTCACCTTATACATGGAGAATACCGGAGTCAGGTCAGTGGCGCTCTTCACCCCTTCATACTTCAGGATTCGGTTGCTGTTGGAAACGGTATTGGTCTTGGAGATACCCCATTTGGAGTTGATGAGGTTACCCACGTTCATGATGTCAAAACTCAACTGGAAGCAATGCTTGGTCTTGCCAATCTTGAATTCGAAATCCTCCAGCAGACGGAAGTCAAAGCGGTGCACCCACGGAGCGCGGGCAGCATAAGCCTCGGCATACTGTCCTTTGTGATTCTTCAAGTACGAATCCTGCTCTACGAATTTCCAGAAGGCAACGCGGTCTTCCTCTGTCTTGAAGTTGATTTCACTATCGTCCTTCGGAATGTACATCAAGTCGTTGTTGATACCATCGCCGTTCATGTCGTTGGTGTAGCAGAAGCTGTAACCGCCGGAAGAATAGCCGGAATAGAACAGATTCAGGTGTGTGCCGCGAAGCAGGCCTTTGTGTCTGAAGGGGATGTAGTAGCCCACAGAAGCAATCACCTTATCGGGAACCACATACTGTGACCGTTGTGCATCCACATAATTGGAACCATCAATCGTGTTCAATCCCTGCCAAGTGGAGATAGGGTCGCTGCCCGGAAGACCGGAAACTTCTTTGGACTCCGTGTGCGTATAGGCCAGCATCAGCATCAAGTCATCCACCGGCTGGGCATTCACCGTGATGTTTGCCGTATAGCCGTAGCCTTTGGATGTATTGTCGAGTACCACGGCATTCTTGCCATTGTAATGCACGAAGTCGCCTGCATATTTCACATTCTTGTCGGGGTTGTCATAAAGAGAATAAGAGTACACCATGCGGTTATCCGCACCATTGAAACGTTGCATACCCGTATGCAACAGTTCCGTAGTTGTCACGTCTTTTCCATCAGCGCCCTTGACGGTGGTCAGCTTATTGTACTTCCATTCGTCGGGGTTCTTGATATTGATGTTGTTGATGGTAACGGCATTCACATTCTTCGTGAACATGAACTCTCCCGTCACGGTCAAGGGGAAAGATACGGGTACCTGATAGTCCACCGCGATAGACGACTTCCACACCTGCGGCATCTTGAAGTCCTGAGCCACACCGGAAATCTTGCTTCCCGCCACGTGTTTCTCAATCGTGGTGGGGAGGTTGAACTTGTCGATTATCTGGTTCATGTCCGTAATCATGCCGCCTGCCAACTGGTCCAGACGGGAATCATGGCCCACCACCTTTCCATTGTCATATTGGGTCTTAAAGGTAACGGAGTTCTGTACCATAGAAGCATTGGTCGGCATATTGGTGAAGAAAACCAACGGCAGACGTCCGGTAAACACACCCGTACCTCCACGTACTTTCAGCGACTTGTCCTTGAACACGTCCCAAACGAAACCTATACGGGGAGAAATCTGCCATCTGGAATCCGGCCACTTGCCAGTGTCGATGTGCTGCCCGTCGAAGTCAAGCTCATAGATGGCATCGTTTCTCTGGAGGTCGTCGTTGTCGAACATCAAGTTGTCGAAACGGATACCGTAGGTCAGTTTCAGACTGTTGCCGAGGTTCCATTCATCCTGGGCATAGAAACCAAGCTGGTTGAAGGTAACCTGAGCATTGGGGTTGGCCACACCGTTGAAGCCATAAGTCAAAGCGAATGATTCGGGAGCTGCGCCACTCAGGAAATCTTCCAGACTGTTATAGCGGTAATATCCCGTACCGTTACGCATATAGGCGTTGTTGGCAAACTGGTGCTCATAGCTAAGACCTGCCGTCAGCTTGTGGTTACCGGTGAAGAAGGTGAAGTTATCGGTAATGTTCGTAATCTTGTTCTTCACACCGTTGTTGTAGGTGAACAACTCGTAACCGGCGCTCATGTACGGTTCCAGAATCTGGTTTCCATTCTCGTCCTTGCCTGCCATGATGTCGATGAAGGGGAAAGGAGAAGAATTGGTGCCGCGCATGTCCTCTATATTGGTGTAGGTGAACAGCAACTGATTGGAAATCTTATCGGTGAAGCGGCTGTTCAAATCTGTCGCCCAAGACTGCACCTTGTTGTCCATGGAATACATGCTGTTGGCAAACGCCATAGACTGCGTACCTACGCGATAAGTATTGTTCAAGCGATATCCCGTATCGGAAGAGTTACCGTTCGGGGCATTCCAAGCCGTATTCTTCGTATTGTTGTAGCGGAGGCTCAAGCGATGGCGGTCCGTGATGTTCCAGTCGATGCGGGCCAGAATCTTGGTGTTCTCCTCGTCAGCAGGAAAACTTGTGTAAGAGCCTGCGTCGTAGCCGTACTTGTCCTTCAGATGGTTGTACACCTTCTCCATATCCGACTTCAGCGTACGGGACACCATACCTTTTGCCTCTTCACCGTCCTCACGCGCGCGATACTTTATAACCTCTCCCGGAGTCTTCTCCTTTTCGTAGTTTACGAAGAAGAACAGTTTGTTCTTGATGATAGGACCGCCCAGCGTGAAGCCGTAGGTAGTCTTGGACTCGTCGGAACGTGCTCCCAGGTCCTCGCCGTTGATGCGGTTACCGCGCATGTCCTGGTTGCGGTAATAGGTATAGGCAGTACCTCTGAACGTGTTCGTACCACTCTTGGTAATGGCGTTGATGCCGCCGCCTATGAAGTTCGTCTGGCGCACGTCGAAGGGAGCCACCACTACCTGCACCTCTTCGATGGCATCCATGGAGATGGGGTTGCCGCCGCCGGGGAGGTTGGAACTAAGTCCGAAGTTATTGTTGAAGTTGGCACCGTCGATAGTGAAGTTCGTGGAACGTCCGTCACCGCCGGCAAAACTCATGCCGTTGGCATAGGGAGAAAGGCGGGCAATGTCACTGATGCTGCGGTTCACGGTGGGAAGCTGCGTTATCTGTGCAGAAGAGATGTTGGTAGTGGCACCCGTCTTTTCAGCAGTGAACTTGGTCTTGGCAGCCGTCACAATCACTTCGTTCAGCAACTCGGAAGATTCACTCATCTCTACGTTCAGGTTGTATACCTCACCCAGCTGAAGGGTGATGTCCTTATAAATAACCGTCTGATAGCCGATATAGGAAATATCCAATTGTGCTTTCGATGAAGATACGGAAAGTTTGAAGATACCGTCAATGTCTGTAATCGTTCCATTTCCCTGTACGCCTTTCTCCAATACACTAGCTCCGATTACCGGTTCACCATGAGTGTCCAGTACCGTACCCGATACTGTTACTTTCTTTTCCTGCTGTGGTGATTGCGCTTCAACAGACAATATTATTTTCTTATCCAACACCGAATACTTCACATTCGTACCGGCAAAGATTTCCTTCAACACACTGAAAATATTACTTTTATCAGCAGACACAGAAACACGACGATTCAAATCTACATGTTTGTTATTGAAGAAGAAGTCAAAATCCGACTGCGCTTCAATCTCTTTCAAAATATCCTCCACACGCTGGTTATGAACATCGATACTGATCATAGCTTTCTGAGCGTAACTATCGGCTGCATAACTTAGTCCGATAGAACATACTAAGAACAAAACTAATAGTCTCATAGATAATGGGATTTTTTTTGAGGTTAGCCAAAGCGACTTTATCACCCATAAAAATTGGATGCTAAAATAATTTTGCATAATTTTGTAATGACTTAAAGTTAATAAAAAGTTTATCTAAGCTTGTCGCCAAACAAGCAT
>OGQF01000637.1_pt1 | contig 28534 bp, 20 predicted proteins | sample 1553141 | NCBI WGS metagenome assembly OGQF01 (sample SAMEA2580005, study PRJEB22360) | human gut metagenome | biome: human gut; feature: human-associated habitat; material: faeces | place: Denmark | collected 2008/2010
ACACAAAAGAAGGAGCTGTGAAGAAATGAATCCTCATTTCTTCACAGCCCCTTTTATTCAGCGATTACTGCTGGCTTTTCTTTACATTGGCACTCTTATATCTAGCCTGACGGGAAAGAACCATCTTTCTCATGCGGATGCTTTCCGGAGTGACTTCGACGAGTTCATCATCATTGATCCATTCGAGCGCCCCTTCGAGCGTGAACTTGCGGCATGGCGGCAGCTTGATGGCATCATCAGAGCCGGAGGCACGGGTATTGGTCAGATGTTTCTTTTTGCATGGGTTGACATCCATATCCTGATCACGGGTATTTTCACCGATGATCATGCCTTCATAGACTTCGACGCCCGGTTCCAGGAAAAGCTCGCCACGGTCGAGGACAGAGTTCAGGCCGTATGCGGTGGTAGTGCCGGATTCGAAAGCCACAAGGGAGCCTCTGGTTCTGCCCGGGATATCACCCTTGTATGGCGCATAGCCCTGGAAGACATGGTAGAGGATACCTGTGCCGCGAGTGGTGGTCAGGAGTTCATTACGGAAGCCAATGAGGCCGCGGGCCGGGATGGAGAATTCCATCTTCATGTAGCCTGCGAGTTCTTCCATGGAGATCATTTCTGCTTTTCTCGGTCCAAGGCCTTCCATGACAGCGCCCATGAATTCCTGCGGTACTTCGATGGTCAGACGTTCGAGCGGTTCGCACTTCTGTCCGTTGATCTCCTTGAAAATGACCTGCGGCTTGGAGACTTCGAGTTCGAAGCCTTCACGGCGCATGGTCTCGATCAGGACGGAGAGGTGGAGCTCGCCGCGGCCGGAGACCTTGAATGCATCAGATGTTTCCGTGTCTTCTACACGAAGAGCCACGTTGGTTTCGATTTCTTTGTAGAGACGGGCACGGATATGGCGGGAAGTGACGAAGTCACCCTCACGGCCGGCAAATGGGCTCTTATTGACATGGAATACCATGGACAGGGTCGGTTCGTCGATGTGGATCGCCGGCAGTGCTTCCGGATTCGTCGCATCAGCGACCGTTTCACCGATATTGATATCTTTGAAGCCGGCCATAGCGATGATGTCGCCGACCTTCGCTTCATCGACAGGCGTACGTTTCATGCCCTGCCAGTGGAAAAGCTGACCGATATGGTCGCTTCTGATCTTTTCGCCATCGGTGATAGCGACCGGCATCCCCTGCTTCGCGGTACCGCGGGTCACACGGCCGATAGCGACCTTGCCGAGGTAGTCATCCGCTTCGAGCGTGGTGACCATGACCTGCAGGCCGGCATCCGGATCGCCTTCCGGGCATGGGATATACTTCAGGATCGCATCAAAGAGCGGATCCAGATTCTTTCCTTCGTCATTCATATGGAGCTTGGCGATACCACTTCTAGCCGATGCATAGAGCAGCGGGAAATCGAGCTGGTCATCGTCCGCATCGAGTTCCATGAAGAGCTCGAGGATCTCGCCTTCGACGTCGGAAATACGCTGATCCGGGCGGTCGATCTTATTGATGACGACGATCGGCTTCAGCTTATGTTCCAGCGCTTTTCTCAGGACGTACTTCGTCTGCGGCATCGGGCCTTCATGAGCATCGACGAGGAGCAGTACGCCATCGACCATGTTCAGGATACGTTCGACTTCACCGCCGAAGTCCGCATGCCCTGGGGTGTCAACGATATTGATCTTCACACCGTCATGCATGACAGAGGTATTTTTCGCCAGGATCGTGATGCCGCGTTCACGTTCCAGTGGATTCGAGTCCATGACGCGTTCTGCGACCTTCTGGTTATCTCTGAAAATATGGCTCTGCTTCAGCATGGCATCGACCAGAGTCGTCTTACCATGGTCGACATGAGCGATGATAGCAATGTTGCGGATATCTTCTCTTTTCATTTCTTTCCTTTTCCCCCTCGGGCAACCTATTGCGCCTAGGCGCACTTTTTTGATGATGACTTCACGCTATGGTGAAGCCGTCAAGTTATCATATATTCGGAAATACAATTTATTATACCACGTCTACGCAAGAGTAGGAAAATAATTTTTTCATAAAAAACGGGTAGGGGCAACGGGTTCAAGGGATTCAATGGGTTCAACGGGGAAGGTGCGGTGCTGCGCGCCGTTTTTTATGCGTACTTCTCATATTCTCGCCCCTTCTTTTGGAAGAGGCAGACGAGCGCAGCGAGACGGGGTTGGCTTCGCCTTGGTTGGACGGACTGGCGCCTTCTCTAGTCTCCCGCTGACCATCCATAAAAATTGTGGCGAAGCTGCCATCTTTCAGCCTTCCCCATGGAAGGAAGGCTGATGATATGGGGATGCCGCTTTCCCCATACTTTTCAAAAATCAAAACCGTGTAAAAAGAAAAAATATCCCCGATATTATTTGATGGAGAGAAGATAATCTTCCCGGGAGCCAAAAGCTTATCTCCGTGTCCCCACGTGCACTGACCTATAGGAAGGGGACGGCGTGAATGAGCTGATGGCGGATCCGATATCCCTCCTCCCGCCCGAAAGCGTGCTAGCCGCCGGAAGGTGAGTCAGACACAAACCACATAAAGACGCAGCATGGCGAAGAAGCATCCCATGCAGGATTCGCCTCCACGACAAACCCTAGAGCGAAGTTTAGCCGTACTTGTACGACATGAACCGTGAAATGCGCTGGTGCCAGATTGCAGGGAATGCCTCCATGGATCGCTATCTATCGTGCTGCGTCTTTTGGCATGCAAAAAAGGCTTTGCCCGTTCGGGCAAGGCCTTTTTATTGTCTTTCTTATACGCCAAAGTGCGCATTCACACGTTCGGCGAGGCAGCCGTTTTTAGCGGCTTCTGCTGCGTCTTCCTGCACGAAGTGCGGATTGTTTTCTTTGAATCGTTCGTCAAATCCCATGATATAGTTTGTCGCGATAAGATAAATAATCCTCGTAGGTGCCATACCATAGACCTGATGCGCAAGGATATGGCGGATGCGCTCCTCGCTGTCTGGATAGAGCTTCTTCATCTTTTCGCTCCGATAGAGGCGTTTCACGATTTCCGTGATGTAGAGCCCCGACTTCATGTAAAGATCCGCGAAGGTCGCCTTCGGGTCATCGAAGCAGCCCGGATTCTCCTCTTCGAGCTCATCCACCATTTTCTCCACGACCCAGCGCGGAGTGAAGATCTGGTTCGTCTGCTGCGGCGGGATATAGTCGAAAATATCCTCTTCCTGGTTTTCATCGAAGTAGTTTGCGAGCGCTTCCTTCTTATTCAGAAATTCCTGCACTGCGTCATTGAAGACTGTCTCGTCAAAAAGGTGGCCCTTGAAATGCTCGACCTTCCCCGTTTCCGGGTTCAGCCTGTCTCCGCCGTCGCGCAAGAAACGGAATTCTTCTTCCGTGATATTTGTCACCTCATAGAATACTTCATCCTCCGTATAGTCATCGAGGTTCGCAAGCGTCAACTTCCGATCCCCGTACGCCATGAGAAAACTCGGGATCGCACGGGAGAAGCCACGCAGATGGTCACGGATCGAGGTCTCGATGGACTTCTTCTCTTCCGCCGCTTTGTGCTCTTCCATCTGACGGACGAGCTCCGCCGGTTTCTCCTGGATGGTCTTCTGCACCGTTTCCTGAATACCCGTTTTCAGCTGATTGATGAGCCCATCCATCACTTCACCATAGCTGTCATAGGCTTCTGCGATTTTCTTCGCATCCCCCTCCGCTTCCTTGACCTTGCGATCCATATCAAGTTTGGCAAGATTCGCCCCTTGGATGAACTGATCCTTCTTCTCTTCTACCTTCCCTTTGACATCGGAGCGGATATCATTCTCCATGCGCTTCTGCCGCGCCTTGGTCACGCCATAGGTCGCCGACACCTGGGGCACCAGATCGGAAATCAGGGTATCTGCCACCGCATCCGTCGCCGTATCGATCTTCCTTGTGATCTCCTCCACAGCATTCTCCGTCGCTGGTGTATGCTGCGCGACATCCTGCAATGGTTTTTCCACATCATCCGCAAGTTTTTCGTAAATCTTATCGCCGAAAATATCCGGCGTCTTGCCGATGACGATGGACTCTACATCTCGATTTCCTTCTTCATCGAAAGGCTTGTCTTCACTTCCAAGATCCTTCGCCCCATCGTCTTTCTTTTTCTGCTCTTCCTGCGCCGTCGGCAGCTTCTCGATGATCTCCTTGACCGCCGCCGGTGCGCCGAAGACATTGGAAATATTCTGGAAAAGGAAATTGGAAAGGAAACCGCGCCGCACGACTTCTGTGCTCTTGAGTTTTCTCGGGATGGAGAGTACCTTCGCTGCGTCGAGCTCCACCATCTCCCCATCGCTGTCCTCCCCGATGACCGGGAAGAAATTCAAAAGCCGCTTGATGTTCTGCCTGCGGTCATCCGCCGTCCCGCTGCCGCCCGCGGTATCCGAGAGCAGGTCATTCGCAAACTGGTCGAAGATGATGAGCGTCCGCGCCGGGTCGAAGTCGAAGACATACGCATTTTCCTTGCGATACATCTTTCCATCCTCGTCCTGAAAACGACACGGATTCTGCGCACGGAATGCCGCCTGCATGTACGACGACGGGCTCTCCAGATTACAAAGCATCAGCACCGCCGACCACTCCTTCACCGTCACCCCCACCGTCAGCTGCCCGACCGTGAGCGTGATGGTCTTATCGTGCGTCTTGATCGCCTGCTTCACGCGTTCATAGGCTTTGTCATTCGTCTCATCTTCCTCATCCTGTCGCCCATCGCCTACGGCCATGATGACTTCATAGTCCTTGAAGACCGGATCCTCTTTGAGAAGCTTCCGAAGCGCTCTAGCTGCCGCGACACGGTTCAGGTACCACATCGTATGCGCAAGCTCTTTCCGAAGCTCTGGCGTCGAGAAAGGATACTTCGCCCCCGTCCGGAGCTGTACGAGAAATTTCCGCACTTCCTCCTTATGGACGAACTGTCCGCTCTCATTCACCGCGAAAAATTCATTGAGGTCGAAGGCATAGTCCGTCTTCCCTTCCTCCGACATATCTGCGCCCTGCGTGATCTTCTCCATGATCATAGGAGACATCTGATATGTCAGCATCGTGAGCTTCGGGAGATCCTCATACGGATTGTACCCATCCCCCGTCCAGGATGCCTTCGCCTCCTGCTCATCCGCATACGACCAGTTATACACCTGATCTTCTGCGAAATCACCGCGCGCAAGCTGCTTAAACGGCGTACCCGAGAGATAGAGCGTATGCGCCTTCTTCATCTTGCCGAAAGCCCAATCCGTCTTCTTCGTATCCACACCTTCCTGCGACTCATCGACGATCACGAGGTCGAAAGAAAGATCCGCGATCCACTTCAGCTTGTCGATCCCATCTTTCGCAAAATACGCCGAGCCCTTCAGCCCCTGCAGCGACTCGAAAGCCACCATGCGATACGCTTTGTCCTCATTGAGGCACGCATTGACATACGCCTCATGAGAAAGCACGCCCGCCTTTCCCTTCAAAGCATCCGTCTCCGACACGAAAAGGATCGGCTCCTGCCAGGCGATGAATTTGCGAAAATCCTCCAGCCAAGAATTGGCGATGCTCGGGCGATTCGTCACAATGAGCACATTCTGCGCCTGCATCTTCCGTACAAGATCATAGGCCGCGAGCGTCTTACCGAATCGCGGCTTTGCATTCCAGAGAAATTCCTTTCCTCCCTTCTCGAAGTACACCTTCGCCCTCGCGACAGCCTCCGCCTGCTCGCGCCGAAGCGTGTAGGTCATCCCTTCCTTCGCCTTTGTCAGGTACCTTCGGCTGGCAAATTCAAAGAAATCCCGCTGCGAATCCCATCCGCTGATCTGGAACCACTCCGTTCCCTTCCTGCGAGGGATTTTTTTATTCGTTTCAAGGAAATGGTGGAAATCGTAGTCCTTGAAGAACTCTCCACTGTCATCCTTGTACCGGGCGAAATCGCTCCAAAGAATCTCATAGTCGAGCCCGGCGGTATGTGTCTGCTGCTCGACGCGCTTCTTCACGCCCTGCTCCGTGTAGCCTATCTTCGTCCAGCCGTCATTCTTCGGGTATCCCGGGGTGGTGTAGGCGTAGATCATAGGGGTGATTCGGGTAGCAGTGTGGATCATTTGGGATGCTTTCATTTTATTTCATCTCCTTTATATGACTTTCGATAAAGGAGATTTCGTTAGCGGATAAATGATACTTCTTATAGAGTTGATTATCTATGTCCTTGATTGAACATGTCCAATCAATATCCGATTGCGCACTAAAATCCTGTAATGGAATCATATGCCACACATCTTTATTCATGAGTTGAGTGGCTTTCAGAATACCAAGCATACATCTGCAAAACTTGGTCTTGATATATTTGGCACAATTCAGAGCTTCTGATTCTTTCGCGAATGCACCTATTCCTAAAAATGTTCTTGTATAGCCCTCTCCCGGTTTGCTTATATATGGTTCCCCACAAATAGAAACTGGCTGTACTCCTATCGTACCTGCAGCACCGTTTGACGTTGACATGATCACCTTGTAAGAGAATAAATTCTCATGCGATAAATCAATATAATCTCGCTTAATATATTTCCACGCCCTTTTTCTTGCTTCTATGCCAAGTATTCTCAAGTCATTCGATTGGGAGGGTTGATTATAAAAACAGTTGATTTTCTCGAATATATTACGCTCTAATCGACTGTCTTTTCCTTGACTCCCGATATTGTTTCTGTACTCAGGATGATCCGCATACAGTTTTTCTAAATTAAGACGAGTTTGAATATAGATAATTTCATCAAATCTCTTGTCCGGTTTCAAAGCAGTTGTTTTTTTCAAAATAGCATTCAACTCCGGAAATGGAGAAAATACCTTTATTGCACCAAACTCCTTTCTTCTATCGCGGTATGATATAGCCACTCCACCAGTAATGACAACACCAGGGCCAAATATTTTTCGGCTATCCGCTTCGTAGGATAGAATTTTCAAATGTGGATCAGAGAGCATCTTTTTATTCCAATCTTTCGGCGTTGCGCCTGCATTAAACAGAAAACGTGCAGGATGAATAAGCTCTACTACCCCCCCCCGATATTGTCAACCTCATCCATGAATAAATGGTAAACAGGCGGAGCATACGTCTTATTCTCGCCGATTGTCTCATCCTGATACGGCGGATTTCCCACAATATAATCAAACCTCATCCCACAAGACCTCGCTTTCACATCCTCATACGAAACACTCTGGCAATCACTTCTCCACGAATATACCCGGCACACCGGCTGGCCCACCGAAAGGAGCGAGCGAATATCTATATCCCCAAAGGAGAATAGATCCGCGCCCTCCGGATCTTCCGCGCAGTATGGGATGCGGCCAGAGAGTCCATCCATCTGCCAGAGATTCCACGCCACCTTATTTGTCATCTTTCGAAGGAAAGAGGCGGGCGCCGCCTCCTCCCACTTCGAGAAGTAATGCTCCATCACCGTCTTCATGATATTCACACGGGCGATCAAGAGATTGTCTCCCTGAAACTCATAGCCATACGTTGCTTCCACCGCGCGGAGTGCCCAGTGCTGCCAATCCTCTCTCGTCTCCGTAAAGTGCGAGATCGCAAGGAGCTTCCGATCAAGCAGCCCACGGCGGGAAGAAACTTCGATTTCTTCCCCCGTCGATACATCATAGCGCTCGGCCAGATAGGGTGCCTCTCCGCAGGTGATTTCCAGACGCCGGCTGTCCACATACCGCTGCCAGCGCGGTGTCTTATGTCCCTTCTTCTGCAAAAAGAGCGCATCCAGATCCTCCCACGCGTCCGGCTCCATCTTTTCTACGCTGAACCAGTCTCGATCGAGCGCGTCATTCATGAAATCACAGACCCAGCGCGGCGTGAAGACTTCCCCATGCCTTCGCGTGCGGCTCGACTGCTGCTCCGCCGCCTTCCGCGCCCGCGTTTTCACAAGCGAAATCTCCGCAAGCTCAATTTCCCGCCCGCGTCCATACGCTTCGCCCTCCGTCTCATAGGCATCCGTCGCCCAGAGAATATGGCGTCCCGTGGTCTTGTCCGCGAGCAGCTTCTCCATGAGCCCCATCATAGAGAGCTCTCTGATATCCTTCTGTATATCGATCAAAGGCTCACCTCCTGTCTGTTTCTTACAGTATAGCATAAATAAGATCCACGTTCCTCACTTTGCATCCGCATCGCGGATGCAGCGGCGCTGCGCGCCGTCCATCACCCCTGCTCCCCACTTGCCCCTTCCTCTGGAAGGAGCAAGTGGGGAGCAGGGCGGGGTTGGCTCGCGCTATTGTTGAAATGGCGTTTTCTCCGCACCACCATTTCTCATTTCGCATCAAAAAAGACGCCCACAAGAGGCGTCTTTTGCATTTAATCCATCTTCGCGGCGAGCTCGTCCCATTTCTCATAGAGAGCTTCGAGCTTTTTCTGTGCTTCGTCGTACTCGGCGGCGAGATCTGCATAGTTATCCGGATTCATGCTCATCTGCGCGGTGTACATCTTGACGGTCGCTTCGAGGCGGCCGATCTCCATTTCCACATGGCTGAGCTTTTCCTTTTCTACGGCCGAGACTTCCTGCTTCTTCTGGTGTTCCTTCTCAGGCGCAGTCTTATCTTCCTCCGGCTCTTCTTCTACAGTCTCTTCCCCGCTGCGGTCTTTTTCAAAGGCTTCGAGGTCGAGCTTTTTCTCTTTATAGTAGCTGTAGTTCCCGAGGTACTCGGTGAGCTTACCATTTTCCATTTCTACGATGCGGGTCGTGATCTTATCTAAGAAATAGCGGTCATGCGAGACGACGAGTGAGGTGCCGCCGAAGGCCTGGATGGCCTGCTCCATGATCTCCCTCGTAGGGATATCAAGATGGTTCGTCGGTTCATCGAGGATGAGGAAATTCGGTTTCTCGAGAAAGAGGCACAGGAGCGAGAGACGTGCCTTCTCTCCGCCGGAGAGCATGGCGACCTGCTTGAATACGTCATCGCCGCGGAACAGGAACATGCCGAGGATATTTCTGGCTTCCTTCTCCCCAAAATTGAAGGTGTCACGCACTTCGTCCAAGACGGAAAGCTCGGGGTGGAGGCGCTCCTGCTCCTGCGAGTAGTAGCCCATCTTCACATTATTGCCGAGCTGGATGATGCCGCTGTCTGCCGTCTTTTCTCCCGTGATGAGTTTGAGGAGCGTGGTCTTGCCCGCGCCATTCGGGCCAATGAGGCCGAGTACCTCCCCTTTTTTGATGTGAAGGTTCAGATCCTCAAAGATCAGATGATCCTTGTAGGAGGCTTTCGCACGCACGATGTCGAGCACCTTCTCCGCACATTCCTGCGGCGGATCAAAGTGGAAACGGAGCGTCGCCTGATGGACAGGCTTATCGAGACGCTCGAGGCGGTTCAGCTGTGACTGGCGGCCGCGCGCCTGCTTCGCCTTGATGCCTGCCTTGTAGCGTCGGATATACTCTTCTGTTTCCTTGATGTGCTCCTGCTGCTTGTCGTAAGCCTTCTGGTAGGCTTTGTCCTGGTTCGTCTTTGTCTCCAGATAGCGTGAGTAGCCTCCGCGGAAGCTTCGGATATGATGGTTCTCCAGATCGATGATCCCCGTCGCCGCTGCATCCAGGAAATAGCGGTCATGGGAGATCATGAGGATCCCGCCTTTGTACGAGCGCAGGTAGTCTTCGAGCCACTCGAGCATGCCCATGTCGAGGTGGTTCGTCGGTTCGTCTAGGAGAAGGAAATCCGGATGGCGCACGAAGGCGGCGGCAAGGTTGATACGGACCTTCTGCCCGCCGGAGAAGGCGTGGATGTCTCTGTCCCAATCCTCCTGCGTAAAGCCGAGCCCGGTCAGGATCTTTTTCGTCATCGACTCATAATCATAACCGCCTAAGAATTCAAATCGCTCTTCTGCCTTGCCATACTGCTCAATGAGCTTCTCATCGTCCTTGTGCTGCTCGAGCTCTTTCGTCAGTGCTTCGATGCGATCTTTATAAAAGAGGACATCCCGCCACGCCTCCTCCATTTCCTCGCGGATGGTATGGGAGGTGTAATTGAAATCCTGACGGAGGTAGCCGATGATGGCACCGTCGCTCGCCTTGACGGAGCCTTTATCGTATTCCTCATCACCGCGAATGCATTTCAGGAGCGTCGTCTTGCCCGCGCCATTCGCACCGACCAGACCGATGCGTTCCCCGCTTCGGATGTCAAAGGACACATTTTCAAAGACGGTCTTGATGCCGAAGGATTTCGACAGACCGTTGATACGTAGAATTGCCATGTTTTTGCTCCAATATATGATGTAAGGATAAGGATCGAGGTGTATGGTTCAGGGGGCCGCATCGGGACATGCGTCCCTTGCTGTCATTGCCCCAAAAGCGCTGCAGGTTCGGCGGGGCGTTCGGCTCGGCTTTCTCCCATGAGCCTGCATCTCACTCGATGACATCCGCCCTGATAAGTATAATGATTTCCGACTCCTCCAGACTTTTCCCATGACTTTGGAAGAGTTTTCCCAGAAGCGGGATGTCTCCTAAAATAGGTACTTTGCGGAAGGTCTTTCCTTCCTCTTTATCGATGAGACCGCCGATAGCCAAGAGCTGCCCGGATGCCAGACGCACCATCGTATTCGCCGAGCGCGTGATGATGCGGTACGCTTTCATCTCAGGGACGAGGTAAGGCGTCGAGACTTCTGCTTCCACATCAGCGGTGATCTCATTGTCCGCACTGATAATGGGGGTATATGTGAGCTTGATGCCGGCGTCCTTGTACTCTGTCGTCGTGGTCTTCACGCCATTTTCCATATGCTCTACGATGACCGGGATGCGGCTCCCGATCAGGATGTCGGCTTTTCTGCCATTCATCGTGACGACGTGCGGCTTGGCCAGTACTTTTGCCTTGCCTTTGGTGACCAGCGCATTCAGATTTGCTTGGAAGAAGAAAGTGTAGGGATGCCCGCCCGGCGCGCGTCCATAGGAAATTCCGGCGTAGCCGTCAGGGATCGTGATGTCCCAGCCGCTTTTTTCAATGTTTCGGATCTTGGGATTTCCATCACTGTCGTACTTGATATTTCCATCTTCTCCCATCACATAATGCTGCTCCGTCCAGCTGTCACGGTCATAGTCCGCGCTGCCGGTGAGGCTTTTGAAATTCCAGTCCAGCCCGAGCTCTTTGGCCGAGCTTTTATTGACTGCGATGACTTCCGCCTCCACCTTCACCTGCTTTTCGGGGATATCCATACCCCGAAGGAGCGACTCCACCTGCATCAGCTCGGCCGGCGTCCCACTCACAAGCACGGTATTGGCCGACTGGTTATAAGACACCTTGCCCTTGGACACCATATCCGTCAGGCTTTCAGCAGCTTCTTTGGCATTCGCATAAGAAAGACGGTAGGATTTCGCAAAGATGCCGGACTCTTTCTCCGATACTGCGGAAAAAATAATGAGCGTCGTCCCCTCTTTCCGTCCGGCGAGTCCGCAGGCCGCCATGATGGATGTCATCGCTTCTTCCGGCGTCACATCATCCAGACTGGCCGTGACCCGCTCCTTCACATGAGAAGAGAAAATGACATTCTCTCCCGTCATCTCCGCGAGTCCCCGCAGTACCTCCGCCACAGGAGCGTCGCTCACATGCAGGCTGACCTTCTTCTCCTCCGGGGCTGGCGCCACCCGTACAATGGCCTCATCCGGCTTTTTCTCCGGCATCCGGAGATCGCGGGAGGAAAGTTCTTCGGCCATCGTCTCATGTGCGCTGGTATCCAGATCCAGCGCTTGGGCAGAAATACCTGTGCAAAGCAAAAAGGCACAGCAAAAAACAGCACCCGCCGTTCTTATCAGCGGGTGCTGATCGTTAAAACGCCGGAAGCGCTGGCGAGTGTGACTGTCTTTCCCTGTATACTGGAAACATTCCATAGTCCTGCCTGCTCTCCTTCTTTGACCGTATACGTCACCCCATGAACCTCTATGACTGCTCGCTTCTCACTACCAAATGACATGACGCCCATGAGACGAGGCACATCAGAGGCATACGGCCTATTCTCTTTTGCTGCTCCGGCAGAGGAATGCGCCATGCGAGGCGCTACCGCAGGCAAGGATGTACCTGCGGTTTCTACAGGTATCGCCTTTTCTGTCATCGCCTCCATGTGAAAGGGATCAGCAAGCGGCTTTCCCCTGACATAGGATGACGCATCATAGACGCGGCGGCTTTCTTCCTGCGAAAGCGCCGAAAAGGAAGAAGCCCCCTCTGAAGCAGTCACGGAAGGCATCGCCTTTGGCTTCTCAGGAAACAGTTTCGATGCCGTCCCCACGCCCAGCGCACCCCAGAGGATCAGAAGTACCACACTGGCAAGCCCCAGCGGCAGTGCCCATTGCTTTCTGGCCTCCATGGTGACCTCCAAATATAAGTGACTGGTGACTGGTGACTGGTGACTAGTCCCTAGCTACTAGTCCCTAGCTGCTAGAACCTGAAGTCCTTCGGCATCAACATGAACTCGGTTTCTTTTTCGATATCATCGTAGCGGATCCATGCATAGAAAGAATGCATGTCGCGATAATAAGTCCAGTAGCGATGGTTCAGGCGGCCATACTTGGTATCGACCGTCCAAGCCAGACTGAAAGCATCATTCTTCGTCGGCTGCACGCGCACGCCAAAGTCGAGCGGCTTATCACTGGTGTACGAGTCATAGCGATACGGCGTAAAGCCATTGATTTCACGATCCGTATAATAGATCCAGCTCTGCACGCTGCGGTAACCGCCGGAAAGCCCCAGGCTGTAATAGGTGTTTTTACGGATGTTCCCGCCGTTATAGCTGTAGTAGTCTCTCATATAGCCGGCGCGCCATGAAAAGCGCATGAATTTCCCGAGCTTCCATGGATCACTGGAAAGGTAAACGTCATAGCTCTTATGCTGTCCTTTGACCCCGTCTTCTTCCCAGTAACCGATTTCCCCCTTCGCGCCCACGTAGAAGCGGGAACCACCGAGGTAAAAATGCTTCGAGTCAAATTCCAGCGACGGCCGTTTCTTGACCCAGATACCGCCGTCATCATTCGTGCTGCTTTCCTCTTCGGCATAGTGGAAATTCAAGCCGCCAACCGGCGTCTGATAGCGCACACCTACATCCGGTTTGTATCCTGCCTTCGTGTACCAGCAGTTTTCCATGTACGCCGTCAGATTCATATCCGCATCGAGTGGGATCTCGATCCGGTTATGCAGTCCGAAGCCATTATCACTGTCAAACACCGGACGTGGAATCAATGTGAACGGGCTGCCCCGCTTCTTCTGAAGGGAACCCTTGTACGTCGAAAGCGTCACAAGGACCGTATTCTTCGCCATGAGTCTCACATTATGCGCGATATACTTATCCCCCGGATAAATATCGATGGAGTCCGCTTCGATGCGATAATCCGGTACCTTCGCCACCGCATGCTTCGTCGTGAAGTAGCCATGCTCGATCACTATGTGATTGGCATTCTTGTCATATGTACCGCTTTCGCCCTGAAAATAGTACGTCCCGCTGTCCCAGCCGGACACCTTTTCGAAATGTCCGACAGCGGCCTTCGCGTCATAGTCAGCGCGCGCCGCCTTGAGATCCGTCGTCGGATTCTTCCAGACAAGCTCCCCCGGGACGACATACTTTTGAGAGATCGTATTACCATAGACATACTCAGTCTGGTAGGTATCCATCATGTGCTTGATCTCTACGCGCCCGAAAGCTGCCACTTCTCCCGTGGTATCATTGTAGCGCATTTTATCAGCCACAACCGTAGCCGGATGCTCTTTGGAAATCCCGGTATCCGCCGTTTCCTTATTTTTTTTCTTATCTTTATCCTTTTGGGCCGTTTCCCGTGTCTCCTCCCCCTCATAGGAAGGACGCAGTACACCATCACTGACGGAATACTCCACAGGGGTGGTATCCTCTGACGGCAGCCTTGGGGAAACAGGTGCCTCCTCCGCTTCCACCGCCAGCGAAGGCAGCAGAAGGGCAGAAAGAAGCACCGCCTTTTTCCAGTTTGTATTACTCATTTCTCATGATTACGACAGAAGCTGCCTCATTATTGGTCTTGGCGGAGTCTGCCGTTTCCTTTACTGTAGAATCCTTTTCACGAGCTGCTTCCAGCTCCGCTTTCGCACTGTCGCTGATTTCTGCCTTAGGCGCAGGAGATGCGGTCTCCGTCACAGCCGTCGCTGCTACCTGATTATCCTCTGCCGCAGCTATGCTGGCAGCAGAAGCCGTGCGCGCGACATGCTTACGAAGGACAATGTGCGGCGCCCCTTCACGGAGCACCAGCCCCTTCGTCGTGACAGGCTGTGCCGTCTGGATATAGAGCTCGCTGCCAGCAGGAAGCACAGCATTCTTACCTTTGACGAAAAGCCCGCCCACAAGACCGATCGGTCCCAGAGCCAGCGCACCAATGGTGGACGCACCGACAGCCGCTGCTTCCATCTTCAGCTTTTCCTTGGCCTCCGGTCCCAGCACAGTCGGGATCGCTTCGTCATCCACAGAGAATACCTGATCGAAGGAGACATCGACCTTGCCGCTGCGACCAAAGCTTTTCGGGCGGCTGACTTCCGTCACCACGCCACGGCCCTGTGTGCCGCGCGGCAATACCAGCACATCGCCGACCAGCACATCTTCCTGTACCGTGAAGGAAACCGGGTCTCCCACCTGGCTCGTCTTGCTGCCCACATCATCATTCAGTGCCACTTTGAAAACCGTATCCGCCGGCAGCTCGACCGTCTTCATTTCATAGTGCTGGTCTCCATAGACTGCCTGCTCCAGGCTCTGCATACGTTCATCCAAAGCCCCCTTCTTCGCTTCACCCAGCACCGCTTTTTCCAGATTATCCATGCGGACCGTCAGATTATCCGTGCTGATCTCATCCGTCAGATAGTATTCCATCGCATTCATGCGGTTCGAAATCGCCGGAGTGCGATCGTTGTCATTTCTCACCACATCCGCATACAGATTGTCGATACGGTTGTCAAGCCCGCTCGCCGATGTATTCCCCACGCCGTAGATCACATTATCCGCCTGATCCGCACGGCCGATGAGAGACCCGCTCTGCACCGAACCATAGAGGACTTCATCTACACGGTCGATCTTTTCCGCCAGCGTTGCCACATCCTCTGCCATGACAGGCATCGCCATCAATGCAGCCAATCCTGCTGCCAGTAATGCTTTTCTCATATATTCCTCCGAAAATAATCAAATAGTAAAAGTTCATGGTTCAGGTGACCGCTTCTTCTTATGAAGGCCGGGCTATATCCGAAGGACTATGCAAAAACAGGTCCTCCCATCCATAAGCCGCTTGGTCTCCCGGTCTTTTCCAGCACCCATCACACCCGAACATCGATCACTGCCGACACGCCAACGCCCTGCACACGGGAGAACGAGGTCGGATTCACACTATCCATCGGGATGAGCCCCTTGATACGGAACAGCTTGTCATTCCAGCTGATCTCCAGCTGCCCGACCGCCTTCACCTTCTCTACCTGATCAGCATCGCCGATGACCTGCGCGGCCCCGATATATCCTTTATTTCCAATGCTGACGATCGGCACCACCTTCGTGGCGTAATTCGTGCCGGTGCCTTCTTTCATCATGACCGAATTGATCGCGCTATTGATAGAAGCGCCATATTTATCGACCAGTATCGCAATACCGCCGACCTTGACCACACCGCCAAGGACACTGCCCAGATTGAAAGCCGATACCTGCGTCAATGCGCCTGCACCGATCATCGCCGCCGCCAGTGCACAGACCACCAGTCTTTTCATTTTCATCATCATACCCTCCTTATAGGAAATCAGTTTCACTACAGAAGTTGAACTGCGAGTACCAGACACTCTCTCAAAATCTTCTCTGACATAGCGTCCCGGATACCACAAAGCCATACTCTCTCAGCCTACAGTTATTTATTATTATACCGTCTTAGAGCGGGTTTGTGCAATAAAAAAGCGCGATTTCAGTCATCGCGTTTTCTTGAATATTAAACCGCATCCCTTCCGCCAATCGCAGTCAAATAAGGAATAACACCAGAGATGCACCATCTGCCATCCCGATACATTCCCTGTGATGGTCGCTTGACAGCTACCGCGTATTTTAATCCACGCTCCCCGCATGGGGAGCGACGCCTATTTCCAGTTCGTTCAGTCGCTTAAGGAAGATTTCAATCCACGCTCCCCGCATGGGGAGCGACAGTACAGTCAAAGCATACAGCAATGACCGCATAAAATGGAGTACTTTGCGCGAACCGCATTTTCTCTATTCTAAGAATGCGTGTTTTTCGCCCATTGTCTCCATGTGTGCTGCTACTTCGCGCACAAAAAATCAGAGAATCAGAGTTTCATTCGGATCATATCCCGGCTTGGCACCTACGTGTTTCACCTTAGACTGGTATCGGTTTCCCAGATTATAGAACCGTATGCTGTCAGACTCCTTGTCCATCAGCATTTCCAGTGTGGCACGAAGTGAGACAGCCTGCGCCTCATCCACCTGACACTCAAAGACGGAATTCTGTACCCGCTGGCCATGAGCTTCGCAGCATTTGGCTACTTTCCGAAGGCGTTTCTGTCCTGCGGGTGTCGTGGTATTTACATCATAGGTAATCACAAGAAGCATGTCATCACTTCCATAGAAAAGGCGGATACCCATCTAGGTCTCCACGAAGGTAACGGGCCAGCAGCAATGCCTGCACATAAGGGATCAATCCCCAATATATTTTCTCGCCGAGGAATGGATGTGTCAATGTTTCCTTCTTCCGCTCCTGCCATTTGCTAAGAAAAGTCTTACGTCCCACTGCATTCAGCAAAACGACGCCATCCTCCATCAGTTGGAAACACTGCGCAGAAAGAACTCTGTTATTGACCAGTGATAAGACGAATCGATCGGCATATACACTTCGAAGCTCTTCCATGAGATCCAATGCCAGTGACTGCCGCCCGGGGCGGTCTCTATGCAGGATACCGATGTAGGAGTCCATGCCGGCCGCTTCTATGGCAGAAGCACAGTCATGGGCGAGGAGTGTATAGGCAAAGGAAAGCAATGCATTCACTCGATCGAGCGGCGGCCGTTTATTCCTGCCATGGAAATAGAAATGCTTTTTGTCATGCAAAATAAGCGTATCAAAAAGAGAAAAGTAGGATGCAGCGGCATTCCCTTCTATCCCACGGAGGTGATCCAGTGAGTCTGCCTTGGCTGCTTCTCTGGCAGCAGTCTGCAAATCCTGTATCACTGCTTGAAAGCAAGCGGCATCGACGGACAACGGATGGTCCCGCAGGAAGCGCATAAGCACGGTACGGCTATTTAGAATTTTTCCTGCGATCATGGTACGCGCAATGGCAAGACCACGAGGCTCTTCTTCGGATATACGATACTGTTCTTTTCTGAGAAGCACATTTCCAGCGATCAGTCCCTGAGCGCGCGCCAGAAACTTTCCCTGCGGTGTCAGAAAGCAAAATCCGATATGCCGCTTCACGCAGGCACCAAGAAGCGCAGGGCTCGCACCTTTGTATCCAAAGTACAGAATGTTTTCCAAGTTCATCAGCGGTATTCGCTGAAGGATTTCGTTTCCTTTCCATGCTGCCACATTTTCATTATCCAAAGACAGATACAAATCTTCTGAATTGACAAAAAGCGTATTGAGCAGTTTTCTCATGACCGTTCCTCCCCCAGAGATTTTGCCATATAGTCTGCCACCGACTGAGTGCGGCACAGCTTAGGCAGACAAAGTCCCTTCAGGGAGCAGGACTGGCACTTCTTGGAAGTTTTGACTTTGGGCGTGTACCCTCTGTGAAACAGTTCGTGCATTTCTCTCAAAGCCGACTTCACGCTGCTCCTGATATCCTCATCAAGGTCGATCTTTCGCCGTCTCCGTATTTCGTGGTAGTAAAGAAATCCGTATGGGATCCGGCAGTGTAACATTTCTTCCAGACACAAGGCTTCGGCACAGAGCTGAAAAATATCTGAATCATCTGTTTTATCTTTGCCCCTTTTGTACTCCACTGGTACTGCCTGCCAAAGCCCTCTGTGTCCGTGAAGCGGTACGCCCTCCTCAGAAGGTAAAAACTCTACCACATCGCACTGCCCCGTGATGCCCAGTGTGGGAGAAAATACGCGGAGGCCTCTCGTCACCAGTATACCCGGGCGCTTTTCTATGAAATCATCCTTATGCGCATTCCGATGAATGACCTCCCCTTCCGCAGTCAGCCGGTTCTCCTGCCATTGCTGCTCGATGTGAATCAAGGCCCATTGTCTCCGGCAAAACATAAAATGCTGAATGCCGGAAATCATCAGGTAGTCATTTTCCGCGTAGCTCATATTTTACGCTCACAGGTGACTCCCTGCGGCATATTTTCTGTATCGACCTGTACTTCATAGTCACTGTAGGAGCGCGGCGGAGTATGCGGATCCTTTCTTGCTACATGTACTCGTTCAAACAGTTTGTAAGAAGGGGCATTCCCCAGTTCGCTGGCATGCTTGAAGACGATGAGTTCGCGCACCGCCATATTTCCTCTCGCAGCCGAATGATCATTTTCGAACATATTGATGATGGCCTGCCACAAAAGGTTCAGATCGTCTTCACTAAAGTGTGTGACTTTTCTTGCCAGATTGGCTGAAATGTAACCTTCGGCCTGATAGAGCGCATAAGGAACAATGAACTTGCGTCCTATTTCGGTCTTTTTTTTCAGCGCATCTTCTTCTGTCGTGATCGCTATGCGCGTCAACGTAATCTCCTGGGGAGCGATTGGATCGATGCTTCTGGCAAACCCAAGCTGGACAGGACCGCGCACCTGTCCGCAGTTCAAAGCGCCTTTCACAAAGGTGGTCATGACAGCCCCGAAAGTACGAATATCAAAGAAATTGGAACACATGAAGTCTCGCAGCATTCTATCCGCATCCGGATTTTTCTTTTTGGCCGTTTTGATATCATCGATGCCTACATACGCCAAGGCTTCTTTATCACTCTGTTCCAGCGGTACATTTTCTTTGATGTAGATCCGATACCCAGCCTTATCTTCCTTGGCGGCTTCCACATAGTTTCTGATTTTACGTTTCAGGCAGACATCGGTCACAAGGCCAAGCCCCGTTTCTGGATCTACGCGCGGCATATTCCCCGCATCCGGATCTCCATTGGGATTGCCATTCGTCACATCGAAAAGAACCACGAAATCGTATCTGTTATGAATCACTTCTGCCATTTGCTTATTCCTCCTCTTTACCTTTATATCTTGCCTGTGTTTCCTGACAGCACTTTACAACTTTTACGCCACCTCGGAAGTTGATGAAGCTAGTTTACACAAGGCCTGAACTAAGTCCGTTGGATTTTTTGCGGTTTGGGCCTTAGCGACCAAAGTGCCAAAAAATATTTCACGCTGTATTTGCCAGCTTATATGGCTTCGCAGCTCCTGCGGACTGGCGTTTTGGTACTTTGCAAAATGCTCGTCCAGATACGGCAGCATTTTCAGGCTGCTGTGAACGAGGTTTACCAGATTCACCATGTGTTCAATGCCATTTTGGTGGCGAATCCGGTAGGCATTCAGCGACCAGAAGGTCTTCTGCTCATAATAGTTGGTTTCGATGGCCCAACGCAGCTTGTACAGCTTCAGAGGATAGTAGTCCATGCCCTCTGCCGGTGCGTCCCGTAGGATTTTTCGTTCCTGCCAGGCGCAGCTCATATGCAGGGCACTGGGATCCAAGGTGCTGAAGAAAAGCCGCCGGGACCCCGACGCAGTGCAGCTTACATAGGCATGAATACGTCGATTCCCGCAGATATTGGTCAAAACGACTCGATGGCCGACCTTCATGCCGTCCATGTCCCAGGACAAGTTGAAATCATCCATATGAATCCGCTTTCCTCGTTTTTTCGGGCGTCCCGGCTTGCCGCTAGGCAATGGCGGCAATTCATACATCGCCGAATCACTGCGGACATTGCAGATGATGGCCAGGTGGGGATATTGTAAAACCCGTTCTAAAGGGCATCACCTCCTCGATGAGATCACCAGCTAACTCAAGTTTGGTCTTTTCTTTCGGCCACATCCGGTATCCTACGGGAACCGCTAAATAGCGGATGAGCGGAGCTTCACCTGCATGCTGGCTCAGGACAGGGACGCTCAGCGTTAGACTGACGAAGCAATGACCGTCGTATCATCGACACTGAGGAAGACTGGCTCATTCTGTAAAGCTGCTGGAATCAAGCTGCAAGCCAATTGTGCCGTTTGCAGGCGGAGAGACCGGCCCGTCACCGTTTCATTCCGAAGCGCCCGGTAATAACTGTTCAAGCAGCGATGCGTTACTTGGGACAAGAAATTCCGGTGAAGAAAGCGAAGGGACGGGAAGGCCTGCAGGGCTAACTGAGCGATAACCAGCCAGGTCAGCAGGAATTGCGTGGGCCGTGTCGCCGCAGAAAAATATGGAGAAACGAAACAGACTACCAATAATCGAATTTTCGAGGTATAATGAATTCATTGCGTAACTCCTTTGGAATGATGTTTTTGAGCAGATTCATTATACTTCAAAGTGTGGTTAAAAGTGTGGTTACGCGATATTTATTTGTTCAAAAAGTTGTAAACTGCTGTTACTATCATATATGATAGACTAAAAATCATAAGAGGAGGTGAACGACATGATCTCTGGCTGGAACCGTTTCATATACAGGAACAACGTATCAAACCGTATGAATATGAATATTAATACGGGGGGGGGACCGTAGTGATAAGACGTACTCCTCTGTTTATCATGCCCTTATTGTAACTAACATCCGGGGATACGTGTACCCTGTAATATATAATGTGTTTTTTAGGCAGCATAGGCGTATGCTGTATTTTTTTGCGTGCCTGTATAAGGATGCCGCGGTATATGACTGCTGGAGATGGCGGGGGATACCGATGAAGCGGCAGGCTGTATGCGCCGTGTGCGGCCAGGAATTTATCGCCGACCGCGTCACGCAGAAATACTGCAGTTCCTACTGCCGCCGCTACGCCCACCGGCACGGCGCGAACAATCATGTCCGTTCGTCGCGGAAAAAGGAAGCCCTGCGTACCTTCCGCTGCCTGAAATGCGGCAAGCTGGTGCGGGTGACAGAGCCGACGGACCGGCGCATCAAGTTCTGTTCGGCTCACTGCGAGCGCCTGTACTGGAAGCACTCCAAGAAAGTCAGCTCCGTCGTCATCCGGCGGGCCTTCCAATGCCGCAACTGCGGAACCCTGGTGGAAATCACGGAGCCGAAGGATAAACGGACGACCTTCTGCAGTCAGGCCTGCCGGGAAAAATGGTTTTCCTTGCATCGAAATAAAAACACATTACATGTAAACGTAAAACGTAACTCTGTTAATAGGAGGGGTATCGTATGAACCGGATATACAAAGTTATATGGAGTAAAGTAAAACATCAGTACGTCGTCGTGTCCGAGCTTGCGCATAGCTGTACGAAAGGGGCGGCAATATCGGCAGGCCGTCATACAGCAGCCGTGCTGACCGTCTTGGCATTGACAGCCGGTGTCGGCATCGTGCCGGCTTGGGCTGCTGATGTACATTCTGAAAATGTTAAAAATTCTGTTGCTGTAGGTAATAATTCCTCTGTCAACGCTAATGTTGAAGAAGCATCTGTATATGGCTATATGGCAAATGCCAACCAGAATTATTCAACTGCCTTAGGTGGCTTTGCTGAAGCTACAGGCCAGTTTGGCAGTGCTACTGGCTATAATGCCAGCGCCGCTGAAAGTGCTGTAGCTGAAGGTGCCGGCTCTCAAGCTTTAGCCGACAACAGCACGGCTATCGGCTCGAATAGCGTGATTGATGTGACCAGCGAAGGTGGCGCTACGTTAGGCAACAACACGGCTATTGGTTCTAATTCTGACGGCGCTATCGCTATTGGCGGTGATCCTGATACAAATGATAAAGAAACTACGGCGGCTACCGTAGGTAATAATGCAACTAACGCCATAGCGATGGGTACAAATGCAACAGTAAATGATAATGGACAGAATTCTATTGCTATTGGTAACGGTGCTACTATTAGTGAAAATTCTACAGCATCAATTGCGATGGGGCTAAATGCTCAGGTAGATACAGGTACAGGTGGGAATAATGCAATTGCCATTGGCAGTAGTGCTCATGCTGGTGGAGTAGGTGGCATTGCCATAGGGAAAGAAGCAGGAACCATTGGAGCAAAAACAGGAGCAGTAGCGATTGGCATTAATGCACAAGCAGCATCAAATAGCATTGTTATGGGACAAAACGCAATTGCTGATGCCGCCCAGACAGTGGCTATTGGTTATGGTGCTAAAAGCCATTCCGGCTATGGCGCTGCTATTGGAGCCTTTGCTGAAGTCGGTTCAAATAGCTATGGATTGGCTCTTGGCGGCTATTCAAGAGTAGGTAATAGTGCCAAGAAGTCCATCGCTATTGGCACGAGTGGACGAGGATATACAGAAGGCAGAACAGAAGTCAAAGACGGCGCATCCTATTCTATTGCCATGGGCGGCAAGACGACAGTCGGAGAAAATGCGGTGCAATCCGTAGCTATTGGCGGTTATCAAGCTATTGTTGGCGATAATGCAAAATATTCTACGGCTATAGGAACATTTTCCGATATTGCTGCTAATGTTGAACATGGGACAGCCGTTGGCTACAACACGAATGTAGATGCTAATTATGGTACGGCGTTAGGCAATGGTGCCAGTGCCAACGGCGAATGGTCGACAGCCCTCGGCGCATCGACAAACGCTAAACAGCAGGCAACGGCCGTAGGCAGTAATGCCCAAGCCTTGGCCGGCAACAGCGTTGCCGTTGGCGTAAACAGCAGCGTCGCTGAAGGCGCTGACTACAGTGTCGCCTTAGGTACGTCCAGTAAGGTGGAAGAAGGCGACGCATTTACGACAACAGATTTGGAAGACTTCAAGAAAAAACTTGGGGATACTTACAATGCTGCATGGAATATCACTTCTGCTGATGGTACTTTAGGCGTCGTATCGGTCGGTGCAAAAGGCAAGGAACGCCGTCTTGTCAATGTAGCCAGAGGCCGCATTGATGCAGACTCTACAGATGCCGTGAACGGCAGTCAGTTGTACGGATTAGCCAGCGATTTGAACGAAAAGTTTACTTACTTAGATGATAAGATTAATAAAATTTCCATTACTGGCGATGACAACATTAACGTCAGCAAGCCTGCTGACGGCGAAGGCGGAACGGAAACGCCGGGGACGGGAAGCACGTCGCCGAGCTTTGATATTACCATGAGCGATAACCCGCAATTCGGCGGTCATGCCGATGACGGGCAAGGCCATGCTGCTAACGGCAGTGTCACTGTCGTCGGCACAGGTACTGACGGAACGGCTCATAAGGTCGTCGTCGACGGCGCGACAGGGACAGTGAGCGGCTTGTCCAATACGGAATGGGATTGGAATAAATACGGTAAACCTGCCGAAGAAGGCGGCTATGCCGGCTCGACCAATGCCGCTACGGAATCGCAGCTCCAAGGTGCATTGGAAGGCACAGTCCAGTATGACCGCGATGAAAACGGCAATGTCGATAAAACCAATGTTACGTTGAATAAAGGCGGCGACAGTGTGACGATTCATAATGTAGCAGCCGGTACGGCAGATACGGACGCCGTCAACGTCAGCCAGCTGAATCAGGCTTGGGATCAAATCAACAATAACACGACGGCTATTACCAATATCGGCAACAAAGTCGGAGAACTGGATAGCCGCATCGACGAAGTCGGCGCAGGTGCGACAGCTTTGGCAGCCTTGCATCCATTGGATTTTGACCCCGACGACAAGTGGGATTTCGCAGCCGGTTACGGCAATTACCGCGGTGAAAACGCCGTCGCGATCGGCGCCTTCTATCGTCCGAACGAGGATACCATGTTCAGCGTCGGCGGCACCGTCGGCAACGGCGATAATATGGTCAACGCCGGCGTATCCTTCAAGCTCGGCCAGGGCAACAATGTTTCAACGTCCCGTGTCGCCATGGCCAAGGAAATCAAATCTATGCGTGATATCGTAGCTAAACAGGACGCCCAGATCCAGAAGCTGACAGCCATGGTCAATGCCCTTGTCGGTATGGAAGCTATCGCTCCTGATACGACGACCATGTTCCCGGACGTACCAGAAAATCACTGGGCCTATGAAGCCGTTGAAACGATGGCTAAGACGGGCCTCGTGAAAGGCTATCCCGATGGCGAATTCAAGGGCGACCGCAATATGACCCGATACGAATTTGCCCAAATCGTCTACAACGCCATTCAGGCCGGCATCAAAGTAGACGAACGCCTCGTACAGGAATTCCGTCCTGAACTGGAATATTTCCGTATCGATACGATTTCCAAAGATAAAGACGGGAATCCCGTCATCCAGCGCGTACGGGCAAATGATGTTCCGACAACAAAATAAATCCTGACGGACATGGGAAGACGCGTGCGCCATGCCAGTACAGGATGCCATGCGTTTTCCTAATGAAATCAGGGTATGAATTAGGTAAACGCAGCGAAACTTAAGTTAATGCTGTGGTATATAAATTTTTTTCGGCAGTGTCATCTGGCCGACGGCCTTGGCAGGCAAATGACCCTACGGTCTGTCAAGACGTCAACGCCGGAGGGCTGACCGGATAGGAGGAATTACATATGAATAGAATTTATTGAGCCAGTTTCTCGATTTCCTTGTAATCCAGATTTCCTTCATTGCTTTGGTACCAGTTTTCAAAATAGGTGCGAATCGCCGACGGTTCGGTCATTTCTTCAGCATTGTATTTTTTCCGAACCATATCCGTCACTTGTTTTTCTTTGCGCATGAACGGACTCTTCTTGCTTTCCTTTGTCCAAAAGATATGCGCCCTGCTATGTTGTAAAGACTGCCGCCCTTCTCGATTGCAGCGGCCCGCCCCCTGGATCAAACTATCCAGCCCTGTATACTGCAGATATACCACGGGAAAATCGATGTCAACTCCGACAGAAATGATACTGGTCGATACGACTCGGCACGGTTTTCCATCCCGCAGGCGAGTTTTCATTTCTTGAATGATCTCCCTGCGATGGGCCGGACATAAATTGGTCGACAGGTACATGGCCTCTGCGTCGAGCAGTTCAAATATTTTTTCGGCTTCTTTTTTGGTAGAAGCGATACAGAGTACCTGCTCACATTCATCTAATTTCTTCGCAATCTCAGCATAATCCGTTTCGCCATCTATATCGAATGTCACCCGCTTGAAAAACTGAAACAGTTCTCCCACATTTTCCATGATTTCTATCGGATTCTTCTGCAAGTAGCGCCCCAGCTCCGGCTGCGTCGCACTGCATAAAACAACCGTACAGCCATAATAATGAACCAGTTGCTCGAGCACATGGAGACACGGCTTCAGAAAATCGACCGGCATCATCTGGGCTTCGTCAAGAATAATGACACTGTTTGCTATGTTATGCAGTTTTCGGCATCTTGATGTTTTATTGGCATACAAAGACTCAAAGAACTGCTCATTGGTCGTGATCACGACAGGAGCCTCCCAGTTTTCTGCAGCCAGTTTCATCCTCTCTGCCAGTCTGCCCGCCTCTTCACTTCCCTCTTCCGTCAAACTATCATAGTCGAGCTGGCTATGACTTTCCAACACCGCATGATTTCCCAGAAAAGCACGGAAAACGTCGGCGGTCTGCTCAATGATGGAGAGGTAGGGAATTACGTAAATGATCCGTTCCTTGTGCCATTTCATGGCCTGCTTCATGGCAAAAGCCATCGAGGAAATCGTCTTACCGCCCCCCGTCGGTACCGTCAGCGAGTACAGCCCCTGTTTCCCCTCCCCTTTCCGCATGCATGTATGAAGGATTTCACAACGCTTCTCATTTAAGGCATTTTTAGGCCGGAAGTATCCATCCTCTTCGAGCCTGCTCCAAAACATAGCCGCTATTTCTTTTAAAGAAGAAAACTCATTTTTCCTGACAGGCTGATTGTTCATAAAGGCTTCTGTGTTCAGAAAATCTGCATTCACGAGGCACGAGAACAGCATCCGTGTAAGCATCATAACGTCAAGTGCATTTCCGCTTGCGATCAATTCATTCAGATGATGTTTGTTTATACTCGTACTATCCATAGAGTAAAGTTCCGGATGTCGGACGGAAGGGATATCTTTTTTCATACGCCCTTGTAGCGTAGATGTTCCTGCAGTATCTACTTTGCTTCCAAAGTCTGGAATTCCTGCATGGTGCCCCGCCACGCAGAATGCCCCCAGCAGCCGCAGCCAGCCTATATCCGCATTTTCAAAAAAAGACTTCGCACCAGCCGTCGAATGATCCACGCGTCTGTGCTTTCGGCCATGGATATAGTCTTGGAACGCAGCGGTATCTTTCCCTTCGTCATGTATTTTCCCCAAAAGGCCAGCTTCTGCCCCCAGTCCCATACCTGCGCCAAAGCCTTCGGCTAACCGCATTGTGCCGTCCAAATGATCTGTCAAAGACTGCACTCTTTCGTCCTGTATATGACCTGCGATGATCTCCTCCATGCTTCTCATCTCCTTTTTATTATTATAGAAGACGTATAAGTCAAAACCTAGCATTCACTCCTTCATGTAGACAAAAATTTTTCTATAGTACATTTTAAGGAAACACTCTCGCTATGAAAATCACTTCATTTCTTTCCTACCACCTGCAAAACAAAAACGGAGCCATGAGCAAAATCCATTTCTGCCCCTGTCTCCGTTTTCTGTCATTTATGATACAACACCTACTGTGCCTTCCCCGCAGTCTCCTTCTTCCAGCGCACCGTGAACTCAAAGAGCCCCGTGCGCGCATTCTTTTTCCGACTCTTCAGCTCCGTGAGGCCGCCCCATGCCCGCGTGAGATGACTTGTAAAATTCGAAAGATCGGTCGTCTTCTGCGAAGTCCCTTTCAAAAAGACATCCTCTCCCTCTGCGGAGATCTCCGATAGCACGACACCTTGCGGCATATCATCAGCAAGCAGTACCAGACGCTGCTCCCAGTGCGGATCTTTGGCCTCCTCTTCCTTTAACATCGCAAGCAGAGCTTCTTCCTCCTCACTCGCCTTTCTCATCTCCGCCCTCTTCACTTTCAATGGAGACAGCGCCTCATTCTCGCCCAGCTGCGCCTTATCCATCCGATAAGCCGAAAGAAAGGATGCACAGGAAAAGAGAAAAAAAGCTGCGCCGAGCGCACATGCTCCCTGCGCGATGCGAAGCTTCCGATTCTCCTCCGACAGGAAAGGGCGCGCCCCCATGAGAAGAGGCAATGCCGTCCCCGCATGAGTTACAGAAAGTACCACACGCATGGCATCATCCCAGTATCCGCCTTCCTCCAAATGCTCCGTCACGAGCGTGACGGACTTGCTCTCCGCTTCCTCTATCCCTTCTGCCGCAAGAAGAGCCAGCTCCTTTTCCATGTAAGAAAGCCACGCCATGCGCTCCTCCAGTCCGCAGCTCTCCATCGGTACAAGGAAGCAGGGAAGAGCAGAAAGATCATACATGTCCATCTGACGCTCCATGAAAAGCAAAGCCTTTCCCTCATCTGCCGGATGCAGAATGCGGCTCTCCCAGAGCCCCTCTCTCCGGAAAAGAAGCATCGCCGAACGGCGGCGCATATATAGAATAAAGTGCGGTCCCTCTTTCAAAGGAATATCCGTCACGGGAAATGCACGGGAAATGGTAATCCCCGCCTCATGCGCTCCCATCTCCCAAGCCCCCATCTCCACGCGCGGCAATGCATGCAAGAGAGCTTCCCAGCCCTCTTCATCATGAGAGAGCACACGATGCCCCATAGCGATCGCTTCCTCGGTGTGAAAGACGCGATCTGCCTCCCACTCCATGGATTCGGCAAATTCCTCCTCCGTCATCTGCGGATATCGCTTCCTGCTCCAGCGAAGCGCCTCTGCATTCACCAAAAGCCACAGCTTCTTATCCCGAAGCCCTGCCGCCTTCATAGAAAGAAAACACTCTTTCAAATGCGACGGGTCGCCATCATAGTCCACCTGCCACTGCCCCAGCCGCTTTCCCTCTACCGTCTCCACCGCGCAGAGCTTCCCCGCCAAAGGAAATACGACCGTCCGCACCCGATTCTTCTGCCACGCCATGACACGCTCTCGGATCCGGTTCATCAGCTCCATAAAGAGTCTCCTTCCTGAATGACGAAATCATTGTATAGCTATACTCTAGCAGGTTCATAGAAATGCAGCAATGGGAAATATGAATTCCCCATCCATACGCCCAATCCTCGGAAAGACAGATTTCCCATTTTCATTCACATGCATACACCGTTTCACCGTGAGCGAAAAAGCCTCAGCTCTCGGATTTCAACATAGCGGTTAAGAGTAACTGGGAAATCTTATCCCAGCTGTCTTTCATACCATAGTCACCCTATCCGCCCCTGCGGGGCACCTTCCCTAGAGGGGAAGTCTGCGATACGAGAATACCATCCTCTAAAAAGGGCGGCGAAGCCGCCTCCATACAACAAAGCTCCCTCCACTTCGGTCGGGATGACGTTCAAGAAAGACGGGTAGCCTCACATAGTCTTTCACGCCGCTGCGTGGATCCATCCTGCGCCTTTGGCGCGGGCCGTTTGACCTCACAGGAAGGCGCCTTAATGGGCAGGCTAGGCGCCTCTTTGGATTAGGCCAA
>OGQF01000639.1_pt1 | contig 28491 bp, 24 predicted proteins | sample 1553141 | NCBI WGS metagenome assembly OGQF01 (sample SAMEA2580005, study PRJEB22360) | human gut metagenome | biome: human gut; feature: human-associated habitat; material: faeces | place: Denmark | collected 2008/2010
GAATTCCAATTATACCTTAATAGATATCCTAATAGTATGCGCAAAGAGAAAATCAATGGTTATATGGATGAGATGCGCGACAAACTTTCTTATAAGGCATATTTAAGTGCGAAAAATTATTATCTGCGTGAATACTATAAAGCTGCAACGATTAGTCTGCAAAATTGCTTGAAAGATTATCCGACTTCAAAATATCGGGAAGAAATTATGTATATGTTGTTTGTCTCTAAGTATGAAATGGCGGTTAATAGTGTCGAAGATAAAAAATTGGAACGTTATAATAATGCTCAAGAGGAGTACTATTATTTTGTTGATGAATATCCTAATAGTAAGTATGCTGATGATCTAAAGAAGAAATATGAGGAGATTCATAAATACTTGGAGAATTATAATTTTGAAGAATAAGAACAGATTATTAATTATACATCAGTTATGGTAGATTTCAAAAAAGTAAAAGCGCCGAATAACACCATTACTCGCAATCCAGCTAAATTGGCTGCTAAAGCGGATAATAATATTTATGAGGCGGTTGCCATCATTGCAAAAAGGTCAAATCAGATTGCCGTTGAAATGAAAGAAGAACTTAGTCGTAAACTGCAAGAGTTTGCGTCTTGTACTGACAATCTGGAAGAAATTTTTGAGAATCGCGAGCAGATCGAGATTTCTAAATTCTATGAACGAATCCCGAAACCTGTATTAATCGCTACACAGGAATTTGAGGATGGACAGATTTATTTTAGAAATACAACTGCTGAAAAGAAATCTGTTTAAGCGTTTTTCGTACGTATACATTTAATGTACCAATGCCAATTGTAAATCTTTGATTGTTGCATTGGTACATTTTAATTTGATGAATTTAATATGTTGAAAGGAAAACATATCATTGTCGGTATAACGGGCAGTATAGCTGCCTATAAGGCTGCATCGCTCGTGCGTTTACTAGTAAAGGAAGGTGCAGAAGTAAAGGTCGTGATGACCGATTTGGCTAAGCAGTTTATAACTCCTTTGACTATGGCAACATTGTCAAAGCATCCTGTGATGGTGGAGTTTTATAACCCGGAAAATGGCGATTGGCATTCTCATGTTGATATGGGCATGTGGGCTGATATGTATTTAATAGCTCCGGCTACAGCTAATACGATTGGCAAAATGGCACACGGAATTGCTGATAATTTATTGCTTACAACGTATCTCTCTGCAAAATGTCCGGTGGCAATCGCACCTGCAATGGATTTGGATATGTATAGGCATCAGGCTACGCAGCGTAATTTGGATATTTTAAGGAGCTACGGAAACTTGATTGTAGAGCCTGCTGAAGGGGAATTGGCGAGTGGATTAATTGGTAAGGGACGTATGGCAGAGCCGGAAGAAATTGTAACTTTCGTGCGTGATTTTTTTTGTAAAGGTAAGGAGTTTGTTGGGAAACGTGTATTATTGACTGCTGGACCTACATATGAGCGGATTGATCCGGTTCGCTTTATTGGAAATTATTCTTCTGGAAAGATGGGATTTGCTATTGCTGAGGCTTTTGCTTCAAGAGGGGCTGAGGTGGTATTGATTGCAGGACCGGTACAATTGAATATAAGTCATCCTTTGATTCATCGTGTTGATGTAGAATCTGGGCAAGAAATGTATAATGCTGTGATGAGTGAAGTAGAGCATAGTGATATAGTTGTATCTTGTGCTGCCGTTGCTGATTTTCGCCCCTTGCATTGTGCAGATAGCAAAGTTAAAAGAGGAAAGGATAATATGCTATTGGAATTAGAACCAACGACAGATATTGCTGCAGCTTTAGGACAGAAGAAGAGAGAGGGACAATTGTTGGTTGGCTTTGCATTGGAAACAAATGATGAAGAGTGCAATGCAATTCATAAATTGCATAAAAAGAACTTGGATTTAATCGTACTTAATAGCTTGAAAGATGCGAATGCTTGTTTTGGTTATGATACGAACAAGGTCACAATGATAGACCGTCAAGAAAATCAATATCATTATGAATTGAAAACCAAACGAGACGTTGCAGAAGATATTGTTGATAGGATTGCGGCAATGTTATAGAATGAAATTTTTATTCGAAAATATTTGTTCGTCTAAAAATACTTCCGTATATTTGTGCCTCGATATGAATATAGGATATTTAAATATTGGTACGCTTGAGCATGTATTTGCGGATAATCGCAGACAGGTTTGCCAGTTTATTTATAAAAATTTAAAACCAACATTGTCGTAAGACTTGTTGGTTTTTTTTTGTCTAAAACGAACTTAATTATATTGGTATGAAGACACACAGCTTAGTATCTATCGAAGATTACAGTAAAGAAGAGATTCTGGAAGTTTTGAACCTTGCTTCTGAATTTGAAGCGAATCCAAATCAGCGTTTGCTGGAAGGAAAAGTAGTTGCCTCGTTGTTTTTTGAGCCTTCTACGCGCACCCGTTTGAGTTTTGAAACTGCCATTAACCGCCTGGGAGGACGTATTGTGGGTTTCTCAGATGCATCTTCATCCAGCGTGACAAAAGGCGAGACTCTGAAAGACACCATTAAAATGGTGGATAACTATTGTGATTTGATTGTGATGCGCCACCCGGTAGAAGGTGCGGCTCGTTATGCAAGTGAAGTTGCTGTACATCCCGTGCTGAATGCTGGTGATGGAGCTAACCAGCATCCGTCTCAGACAATGCTCGACCTTTATTCTATCTTTAAGACTCAAGGAACTTTGGAGAATTTGACAATTTGCATGGTGGGTGACTTAAAATACGGACGTACAGTTCATTCGCTTTTGCAGGCTATGAGTAATTTTCATCCGACCTTCCACTTTGTTTCTCCTGCTTCGCTAAAGATGCCGGATGCTTATAAATTGCGCTTAAAAGAATTGAATATTCCTTACTATGAGCATACTGAACTTGACGAAGTGATTGATAAGGCAGATATTCTTTATATGACACGTGTACAGCGTGAGCGTTTCGCAGATCCGTTGGAATATGAGAAAGTGAAAAATGTATATATTTTGCGTAATGCCATGCTGGCAAATGCAAAAGATAATATGCGAATCCTGCATCCGCTGCCTCGTGTAAATGAAATTGATGTAGATGTTGATGAGAATCCAAAAGCTTATTATTTTGAACAAGCTCGTAATGGTGTATTTGCTCGTCAGGCTATTATCTGTAAAGCTTTGGGATTGAAATAATTTTAATGGTTCAAGATTAATTGATTTATTATGGCTAAGAAAGAATTACAAGTAAGTGCAATCGAAAATGGTACAGTAATCGATCATATTCCTGCTGATAAATTGTTCTCTGTTATCAATGTATTGGGAATTGCGGACATGGAAAATGCAATGACTTTTGGAACCAACTTGAAAAGTAGTAAATTGGGGAAAAAGGCAATTATCAAAATTTGGGATAAATTTCTTGAAGACTCTGAAGTTAATAAATTGGCATTGGTAGCTCCGATGGCAAAAATTAATATCATTCGTGATTATGAAGTGGTGGAAAAGAAAGTGGTAAGCGTGCCTGAAAAGGTTGAGGGTATTGTAAAATGTATGAACCCGAAATGTATCACTAACCACGAAAAAGTATTGACCAAGTTTACTGTGGTTAACGACTCTCCGATTGTATTGCGTTGTCATTATTGTGAAAAACTGACAGACCAGGAACATATGGAGATGGTTTAATCTTAAAAAATTAAGATATCATGAGTGGCAAAAGTCTGGTAATTCTGAAATTACCACTTTTGCCACTCTTTTTATTGAATATATATTTCTAGGATTTCTGATTCTTTTTGCGGGATAAGAAAGATGTCTTTTAAACAGGCTGGAACTAATATAGTTTCACCTTGCGTGACGTTCACTGTTTGGTCAACATTGTAAACTACATTGAAATTTCCACTAAGGCACATGTAGATGACAAATGAATCTTGTTCTATATAATCTTTTTCAACTTCCTTGTTGAAATTTAGATAATTGACAGTGAACCAAGGACATTCTTTTAGTTCTTCTGTGTGGTTTTTATGTCGATGGTAATTGATACGTGATTCTATAGTGTTGTAGTTTATAACATCAGTAGCTAGTTCTATATCGAGGTTGAGCTTGTCTCCTTCGATTGTATTGCGGTTATAGTCATCGAGATAATATGTAATATCTGAAGTCTGTTGTATTTCGGCTACAAGACATCTTCCGGAGAGTGAATGTACCGTCTTTGATGGTAAAAAGAAACAATCACCTTTGCATATGGGCTCTATATGTAGTATTTCAGCTTGTGTATGTTGGGTGAGGTGCTGTAAAAATTCACTTCGATTGCTGGATTTTTTTAACCCGGCTGTGATTTTAGAGCCGGACTCTGCTTCTGCAATATACCATAATTTGTTTTTTCCATATGCACGATGGCGTTCTTTGGCTGTTTCATCGTCAGGATGTACTTGCAAAGGGAGATTGTCGTTCATGTCAAGAAACTTGACCAAAAGAGGAAATTCGATGCCGAATTTATCAAATACTTTGTCGCCTACGAGGTCTCCCATGTATATTTCAGTTAATTCTTCTAAGCTGTTTTCAGCCAATATCCCTTCTGTAACGATGGATATGTTTTCTTGTACACCCGAAATTTCCCAGCTTTCGCCAATAGGCTCATGTTGTTGTATTGCTTTGTCTTTATAGGCAAGACGTTTCCCGCCCCAATGGGCCTTTTTTAGTATCGGTTTGAATTTAAGAGGATATAACATAGACTTTGGTATAAAAATTGTATGACACAAAGATATAAGGATTTGGCATATGCCGATGTGTAGACTGATATAATTAATCATATTAAATAATTAATCGATAATAATTATTGGAGTAATGAGCATGAAAAATTGGATGTTTGGCATTGGTTTGCTTTGCTTGTTGGCGAGTTGTAACGATGACGATGACAGGGATGAGACTATTTTGGATATGTCCTATTTGACGGGTAAAAATTGGTATTATAATGCTTGGCTGGGAGATCCTAATGGTCTGAAATCACAGGATTTGTTGGAAGTTGTACGTTTTGAAAAAGGAGGAACATTAAAGAATATAGAATTTGGTGGACGTCGTGAATTTGAAGTCGGAACTTGGACAAGCGATGGTAATAGAATAGAACTCAATTATCATAATGGCGAGCCGGTTGTATGGAATGTGCAGCGTAGTGGGGATGATTATATTGAAACTATTGTGAATGCCACAGGCAAACGGGAATATACTTCTGAATTAAAGTATTTGGACGATTTGACGGTTGATGCCTTCTTGGTGAACAGTTATTCCATTGACGGGCAGTTTAAGATACATATTGGTGCTGATGTACGTGGTAATAAGGATTTGCGTGAAGTACGGATGTTATTGAATGATGGGCATGTCTGTGATTTGGAAAATCACGAATATTATTGGACTGAAAAGCAAAGCGATCACTATGGCAATACTCAAAAGCAAGAGGTACGATTTTATTGCCGTATCGGTAAAGATAGGCATTTGAAGCTGTGCGATTCCATCTACGGAGATAATCTACCTAAGCGTACAAACGATGAAATGAATATCATAACTAAGATGCAGTCAAGCACATTGTCTGTTTTTTGGGATGCATTTGACCGTGATGATATTTATTATCGGGTAGAAATTCTGCCTGTCAGTGGTAAAACTGATAGTCCTTATTTTGTGAGTCGTATTCAGAGACCCGGTTCTCGGCGTTTGGATATAAAGAATACGACAGCAGGAGAAGTAAATCGCTTGAATGAATTGCAATCAAAGGAAAGTTACATGATACGTCTTTCTGCTTTATTGTACGAGCCGGGTATTGACCCTTGGAATGATAATTATGGGTATGCAAATATACAGGCAGTTTCCTATTTTAGTACGAATTTTGTCTGGGAATAGAGTTTAAGTGTTTTAAATGGCTGTTGGGTTTATTCCTGACAGCCATTTTTGTTTGTTGACTCGAAAAATTGTTTTAATGCTTCAGCTAGCATTTGGGGTTGTTGTGCATGAATCCAGTGTCCGGCTCCGTTGATTGTAATAAATTCAGCTTGGGGAAAGAGGCTTTTGATGGTGAATACATCATTTGTTTGTATATATTCTGATAATTCGCCTCGGATAAATAGAGTGGGCTCTTTACATTGTTTTGTACAATTCTCCCAAGTCATGAGTGCTTGTATAGATTCCAAAATGGTTGTTACGTTTATTCTCCATCTGAAACCATTCTCCCTTTTATCTATATTTTTCAGCAGAATCTGACAAATACGTTCGTCTTTTAACTCTTTGCGGATACGTTGGTGCAACTGTGCGCGACTCTCTCCCTTTATAAACGAAAATTGTTTTAGAAATTGTATAATCTGACGGTGTTCTTCTGTTTGTTCGTATTTTTTGGGTGCAATATCAATTATAGCAGCCTTTGTTGCAATGGAAGGATATTTTAGCAGTATATGCATAAGGCATTTTCCTCCCATCGAATGTCCCGCAATGAAAAGGGGTGTTTTTAAATGAAGAGATTCAATCCATTCACAAATATCTTCAGCTAATGCTGGGTAGGTGTGGACGTCCGCATGGGGTGAGTGTCCGTGATTCCGGAAATCAGGTAGCAGTACATGGAAATTCGTTGAAAGTATTTCAGCCACTTGCAGCCAATTATCTGATGCGCCCCATAATCCATGAAGTATTATCAGGGGTGGGAGTGAAGCTTTGCCTTTTTCTCTGTGGAATAATTTCATAGGGGATAAATAAAGGTGGCAACATTGTTGCCACCTATTCTTATCAAGTCTCAGAATTGCATCCAATGACGCATTACGTACGATTTGAATGCATCCTTGGAGTCTTAGTCTTTCAATTTTGCTTTCAGGAACTCACGGTTCAAGCGTGCAATGTGTTCGATAGAAATACTCTTCGGACATTCCATTTCGCAGGCTCCGGTATTGGTACAGTTTCCGAATCCAAGTTCATCCATTTTTGCAACCATTGCTTTTGCGCGGCGGGCAGCTTCAACTTTACCTTGTGGTAATAGTGCCAACTGTGATACTTTAGCAGCAACAAACAACATGGCTGATGAGTTCTTACAAGTTGCAGCACAAGCTCCGCAACCGATACAAGCAGCTGCGTCCATTGCCTCTTCTGCCTGAGCATTCGGGATTGGAATTGCATTTCCGTCAGGAACACCACCGGTATTTACTGATACGTAACCACCTGCCTGAAGAATTTTATCATATGCTTTGCGGTCTACAATCAAGTCTTTGATTACAGGAAACGCTCCGCATCTCCACGGTTCGATGGTGATGGTTGCTCCGTCCTGGAAGCGGCGCATGTGCAACTGACAAGTTGTTACATCATCGTCTGGTCCGTGTGCACGTCCGTCAACAAACAAACTGCAAGTACCGCAAATTCCTTCACGGCAATCATGGTCGAATGCAACCGGTTCTTCGTTCTTTTCAACAAGTTCTTCGTTCAGAATATCGAGCATTTCCAAAAATGAAGTGCCGGTAGAGATATTGTGAACCTTATATGTTTTAAACTCGCCTTTTGATTTTGCGTCTTTCTGGCGCCAAATCTTCAGAGTTAGTTCTTTTAATATTTTGTCTGCCATAATGTTTTTAATTTGGAGATTTGAAGTTCTTTATGTCTCAAATCCGGTTTATTATTTATAAGAACGCTGTGTTAACTGAACATTTTCAAATACAAGCTCTTCCTTGTGTAATTCAGGAGCTTGGTTTTCACCTTTGTATTCCCAAACCGATACATATTTGAAGTGTTCGTCATCACGCTGGGCTTCACCTTCGCTGGTCATTGATTCTACACGCAAGTGACCTCCGCAAGATTCGTTACGGTCGCGAGCATCATGAGCCATCAGGTCAGCCAATTCGATGAAATCTGCTACGCGGGCAGCCTTTTCAAGCTCGTTGTTCATGGCTGTAAACTCACCGGTTACACGCAAATCTTTGTAGAATTCGGTCTTCAATTTTGCAATCAGCTCAATTGCTTTGTCCAATCCGGCTTTCTCACGGGCCATACCGATATATTCCCACATGATGTGTCCCAATTCTTTGTGGAAGTGGTCAGGAGATTTTGTTCCCTTGATATCGTATAATTTACGCAGACGGTCGGTAACATGTTTTTCCGCTTCTTCGAATTCTTTGGTATTGGTGTTGATTTTCGGAGTTTGGATATCTTTTGCAAGATAGTCTCCGATTGTGTAAGGCAGGATAAAATATCCGTCTGCCAATCCCTGCATCAATGCAGATGCTCCCAAACGGTTTGCTCCGTGATCAGAGAAGTTACATTCACCGATAGCATACAGACCCGGAATAGTAGTCATCAAGTTATAGTCTACCCACAGACCTCCCATAGAGTAGTGGATGGCCGGATAAATCATCATCGGGTTGTTGTATGGATCAACAGCTGTGATTTTCTCATACATCTGGAACAAGTTGCCATAACGTTTCTCGATAGTCTCTCTACCTAACTGTTGGATGGCATATTTGAAATCAAGGAATACGGCTTTACCGGTATTGTTTACACCGAAACCAGCATCACATCTCTCTTTTGCAGCGCGAGAAGCAACGTCACGCGGAACAAGGTTTCCGAATGCCGGGTAGCGGCGTTCCAAATAGAAGTCGCGGTCTTCGTCCGGTATATCGTTCGGATTTTTGGTTCCGGCCTGTAATGCTTTAGCATCTTCTATTTTCTTTGGCACCCATACACGACCATCGTTACGCAATGACTCTGACATCAAAGTCAACTTACTCTGCTGGTCTCCGTGTACCGGAATACAAGTCGGGTGAATCTGTACAAAACAGGGGTTTCCGAACATTGCACCACGTTTGTAAGCCTGCCATGCTGCACTACCGTTACATCCCATTGCATTGGTTGACAAGAAGAATACGTTGCCATAACCTCCGGTTGCCAATACGACAGCGTGAGCTCCGAAACGTTCAATTTTACCGGTTACCAGGTCGCGTGCGATAACACCGCGTGCTTTACCGTCAACAACAACGATATCCAACACTTCGTGGCGGTTGTACATTTTTACTTTGCCGGCTTGAATCTGACGGTTCATAGCTCCGTATGCACCCAACAACAACTGCTGTCCGGTCTGACCGCGGGCATAGAACGTACGGCTAACCAATGCTCCTCCGAATGAACGGTTAGCTAACAGACCGCCATATTCGCGTGCGAAAGGTACACCCTGTGCCACACACTGGTCAATGATTGCATTACTTACCTCTGCCAGACGGTATACATTGGCTTCGCGTGCACGATAGTCACCGCCTTTGATAGTTTCATAAAACAAGCGGAATACAGAGTCGTTATCGTTAGGATAGTTCTTTGCTGCATTGATACCTCCTTGTGCTGCGATTGAGTGTGCGCGACGAGGAGAGTCCTGATAGCAGAAAGCTGTTACATTATATCCAAGTTCTGCAAGACTGGCTGCTGCTGAGCCACCGGCAAGACCTGTACCTACTATAATAACATCTAATTTTTTCTTGTTTGCCGGGCTGACAACACCGATGTGGGCTTTATGGGCAGACCATTTGTCTTTTAACGGTCCGGCAGGTATTTTAGCATCTAATACTGACATAATAAATTGATTTTGAATTTTTAAATTGAGATTCACATTACTTTCCGAATACCATGAAATAAATCGGAATGATGCTGAAACCTACAGCAAATACAATAGCGAAGAAATAAGCTACGTACTCCAGACGTTTTCTCCAAATCTGGTTAGAAAAACCGATAGACTGGAATGCTGACCAGAAACCGTGTGAAAGGTGCAAGCCTAAGAGAATGGCTGCAATGATATAAATGATGGCATATACCGGCTGCATCAAGGTTGTACTTACCAGTTCATAGTGGTCGGTAATGTCGCCGAATTTAAAGCTGAACCAGAAGTTGCAGATGTGCAGTGCCAAGAACGCCAACACCAATGCACCCAAAATATACATGTTGCGTGATGGCCAAGTACAGTTTTGCGATTGGCTACGCATTGCATACTTTGTCGGACGTGCTTTTTGGTTCTGAATGGTCAGAATGCTGGCCCATACAATGTGAACGATGAAGCCCAATGCCAAAATCGGTTCGATAACCTTGATTACCGGCAGCGACATGAATTCACATCCTGCATTGAAGGCATCCGGGCCTACAAGCAATAGCAAGTTCACACTCAAGTGAACGCACAGAAACATAATCAGAAAAAGTCCAGATAAACTCATTATGACCTTTTTCCCGATTGAAGAAGTCAAAAAATTACTCATGATTTGTTTTACTATTTATTAATACTGGTTTATTTGCTTATAAACTTTACAAAAGTACTCTTTTCCCTTGAATAAAACTCCAATTTCGTATGTAGAATGGTTCTAAATTCAGAATTTTTTCCGTAATGTGTATTGTGGCAATGTCTTATATTTAGTTTATCTGTTCCCGGCAGTTGATTCCCAGCCCTTTATAGATAGCTTCCTGTATCTTGGTGCGAAAACTCTCCTTTACCAGTTTGTTGTCAAACTCGTTGGGGTAAGTTCGGTTGGACATGAATATGTATATCAGGTCATTGTCCGGATCACATCATGCCATGATGCCCGTAAAGCCGGTGTGTCCATAGCTGTTCAGTGAGCTTTGTTTGCAGACGGGACTGGCCTTTGTTGTGTCCGGTTCAGGTTTGTCAAATCCCAGTCCGCGGCGGTTGTTGGTAAAGCAGTCATTGCGCTTGGTAAAGGTTTCTACGGTAGCAGCAGTCAGATAGCGTTCGCCTCCATATATTCCTTTGTTCAAATACATTTGACAGATTTTGGCCAAATCCTCTGCTGTGGAGAAGAGTCCTGCATGTCCAGCCACTCCGCCCATAAGTGCTGCCGTTGGGTCGTGTACGGAGCCTGATAATTCCGTCTTTCTGTACAGTCGGTCATTGCACGACGGTATGATGCGCGATTTGGTCAGGCGTTCCGATGCTTTATAGTCCGTATTGTTCATTCCCAGACGACTGAAAAAACGCTCTTTGCAATATCTGCTGATGCTTTCTCCGGTTGTTTCTTCAACGGCATGTTGGAGCAGTATGAAGCCGAGGTCGCTGTAGGCGTATTTGGGGGAGGTTGCCAGAGGTGAGTTTAGTATAGCATATTCTATCGAGTCTTTGTAGGTTGGAAATATGTACACACCTGGGGAAACAAATTGGTATCCTTCTTTGGGCTTGTTCGAAAGGGTGCTGTCTTTGAAATGGAAATTCGGATTTACATACAGCCGGTCTTTCAAACGCAGTGTATTGGTCGGAGTCTTTTTTACAGTAAACAATCTTCCGGACAGTGATTTTTTATCGATAGCATTGAGGAACAGGGATAGCGAAGGTTTTAAACCTGCATGGTGGCAAAGCACTTCCCTTACGGTGATGTCTTTTTTGTCTGTTGTCGTCAGTTGGTTGTAATAACGGCTGAGCGGAGCATCAAGGTCTATGATTTTTTCGTCATATAATTTCATGACAGCCGGCAATGTAGCCGTTATCTTGGTTACTGAGGCAATATCATAAATGTCCGTAGTGGTGTTTGCTTTTTTCTTGGCGTATGTATGATATCCGAATGCTTTGTCATAGATAACGCTTCCTTTGTATGCCACTAGTACCTGACAGCCGGGAGTTGCATGGATAGAAACGGCCCGTTTGCATAGAGAGTCTATCTTCTTAAAGCTGTTGGCAGATAACCCTTTGCTTTCCGGCGATTCGTAGCTGAGACGGGTCTTGGGTGTACAGATGCCACAGCCGGCGCGATAGACCGAGTCGATACTTACAGGCAGTTGTCCCCGGATACCGATACCTCCGAATATGGCTTGGGCAGCGTATTGTTGGGAATATAGATGTTTGTCATAGGATACTAAAAGTGCGTCCGGATTTGTAGAGAGGTAAGGTTTCAATCCATAGGGAATGGCGGGTTGGCATATAATGATGCGTTTGCCTTTCAGTTTTTCCACCAGAAGTTTTAGTGATTCCGAATAGCCGAATTGCCCTTTGGCAGAATTGTTACCGGCTTGGTTATATATGATGATGCAGTTGTAGTGCGCCAGTTTTTTTTGCCAGCTGGCCACTTCTTCTTCTGACAGTTTGCGTTTTGCAGTAAAGTTGCTCACTTGGGTGTAGCGTTGCAGCATGGTTTGAAAATTGTTTACCTTATCGCTGCCGAAATTGATACTTGCAATTTTCAGAGTATCCAAACGTTTTAGCGGTAGTAACGAATCATTGTTTTTCACTAGCGTGATGGCTTCTTTGTACAGGCGTTCCTTGAGAGCGATGTCTGTCGCCGGATTAAGGCGCGACCATAGTCCGGCCTCCTCCGTCGGGTGTAGGTTGTGAAGTGCATACGTGTATTTGCATGCGAGTATTTTCCGGCAGGCCTTTGTTATCATGCTTTCGCTGATTTCCTGCGTTTTAACAGCCTCTTTGATTGCGGTTACTGCTTTGGCAATGTCTTGTGGGAATAGTAGCACGTCATTTCCGGCCAACAGTGCTTTTACTTCAGCTTCTCCGGGAGGGGTATTATCGGTCACTCCTTTCATATTCATGGCGTCCGTAAAGCAGATGCCGCGAAATCCTAAGGTGCCTTTCAGAAGATTGTCGACAATGATAGGGGAGAGGGAGGCTGGCACACCTGTACTGTCCAAAGCCGGTACATTCAGATGCGAATTCATGATGGCGGGCACCTCTGCTTCTATCAAGGCCCGGTATGGATATAGCTCGATGGAATCCAGTCTCCTGCGCGAGTGCGAAATGGTGGGTAATGCCTTGTGTGAATCCGTATCCGTATCTCCGTGTCCGGGGAAATGTTTGGCTACTGGCAATACGCCACCAGCGATGGAGCCTTTCATGAAGAGAATGGCTTTTTGCGACACTTCTTCCGGATCTTCTCCGAACGAACGGATGCCTATCACCGGATTGGCAGGATTGCTGTTGATGTCTACTACGGGAGCAAAATTGACATGGACTCCCAGTTCATGGCAGTGGCGGGCAATGGTTTCTCCCAATGCAAAAGTCAGACTGTCGTTTCGGATAGCACCGATTATTCCCATCTTTGGAAATTCCATGGCGCTTTTGAGACGCCAGCCTGCACCATGTTCTGCGTCCAAGCCGATTAACAACGGATACTTGGCTGCTTTTTGATAGCGGTTTGTCAATTTCACCTGACGGGTTGGATCTCCTTGAAAAAATATGATGCCACCGATGTGGTATTTCTTTATTTGTTGTTCAATGTCTGCCTCATGAGTCTCGCTTTGATTACTGTATGCGGCAATCATAAACAGTTGTCCGATTTTTTCGTCCAGCGTCATGCTCTGGAGGATTGAGTCTGCCCAGTGTTCGTTGGAATAGGTGGCATTATGAGTTTGTGCATAGCCGGTGGCAGAAAGAAAAAATGTGATAATAGTTATAAAAATCCCCGTTTTCATATTTCTCGCTAAATATAGCGCAAATGTAACAAAAAGAGAGGGTCTTGATTCTTCAAGACCCTCTCCATGTTTATAACAATTGTTAAATTACTTCAACAGTTCAGCAACTTTTGCTTTTAAAGCTTCGCCTCTCAAGTTTTTAGCAACGATTACATTGTTTTCGTCCAAAACTACCAAATGAGGAATACCGTTTACACCATACAATTGAGCAGCTTCACAGCCCCAACCTTTCAGGTCTGATACGTGATTCCAAGTTAAGTTGTCATCTTTGATAGCTTTCAACCAAGCATCTTTGTCGTTATCAAGAGATACGCTCAAGATTTCCAGTCCTTTCGGATGCAATTCTTTGTACATAGCCACAACATTCGGGTTTTCTCCACGGCAAGGTCCGCACCAAGATGCCCAGAAATCAATCACTTTTACTTTTGCCTTGATTGAGTGCATAGAAAGAGGTTTGCCTTCCGGAGTGTTCAGTGTAAAGTCTGGTGCAACTTTTCCGATAGCAACAGCTGCCAGTTTCTGGATTCTGTCACCAATCATTTTACCCGGTTGAGTAGCTTTGGCATTTGCTCCCAGCAATTCATATTTAGCCTGCAAATCTTCAAATTCCAATCCGCCCATTTGGCTTGCCACCATATAGGCTGCCACGTATGAGTCTGCGTTTGCTTTGATTAAAGCGTCTGCTTTCGCAGCTCCGTCTTCTGCAGCTTTGTTGAAATCTGCTTCAATTTGCATCATTTTATCTTTATCTCCGGCTTGTGAAGCTTCTCCATACGCTTTGTATAATTCGCTTTGGGTTTTTCTGATTTCAGTGTTGATAGCCATGAAATCATTGTATAGCTTCTGATTGGCTGTTCCTTCGATTTTGTTTCCGGCCGGATCATTCATATTTAATGTAGCCGTGTATACTGTGTTTTCCAGGAAAATCGGCATACCACCTCTTTTGCCTTCAATCATCAGGTAAGCGTCTGTCAATTCATTCACGGTTCCTGACAGGACAAATTTACCTTCTGCAATAGCAGCTTTGGCCAAGGTGTCTAATTTCTGGTCTGCTTGTTTTACTAAAATAACGTTTCCGGCAGTTTCTCCGGCGATTGTTCCGTTTACTGTAAATTTCGGAGTTGAATTACATGCTGCCAGGGATAATGCGATAGCGGCAATAGGAAATAGAGTTTTCTTCATGGTTTTATGAATTTGTTCTGATATTTAACAAACACAAAGATAGGGATAAAAATGACAAAACGATGCGGGAGCATCGTTTTGTCATGTTAATATTTAGTTAATCTTTCGCTTCATAAACCAGAATTCTTTGAAGGCTATATTGATGCGCAGTTTGGCAAATTTTTCTCGTACCAGACCGTCCTTTTCAGTTCCTCGCACGCCAAAGTCCAGAGCTACTCCTAATAATAGGGCATTGTTCTGAATATAAAATGGCATTTGTGCCCCTAAGGTAAATCCGTAAGTGCGGATATCTGTATCCTTGATGTGTATTTCGGAATCATTGAAGTAGGCTCCTGCCATATAAGTGTTGCGTTGTCTCCAGAAACGTCCCATCTCTTCCGGTGTCCAAGATATTCCCAATGCTGCCTTGTGGGCATTTTGAAGATTTTGTTTGACACCAAACTCTTCATAGTCGGACATTTTCTGGAAAGTATAGTCACCTGCGATTTGCAGTTTGTTTTTATATTCATAGGTCAGACCGCTGTTGATTCTGAACGGGTATTTGATGTAGCCCCGTTTCAAGGTCTCGTCATCCAGCATGGTGGATGTTCCGGTGCTATGTACTTTGTAGGAAATGAACTCTTTCTTGGCCCACATCCGTTGTGTAAAGTTCATACTGGTACCCAGAATCAAGTTTGATTTGGGTGTCACCTTGAATTTATACTGGATTCCCGGATTGAACAGAATGTCGTGGATACGTACATTCTCGCTGGTGCGGATATAATAACTGTTAAGCATGTTGGCTGCCAAAGTCTGGCGTTTTTCCAATTTACCGAACACATACGAGAAGTTAATACCCAAAGACAGGTTTTTGTATCTCCAGCCAAATCCGGCATACATGTCGTTCAGACCACCTTCACCTTGGATGTTCTGGTTGAATGTCGTATTGGCACTTCCTGAAATGCGGTCGCTGTACAATATGTCGTATCCTACGTCAGATTTCTCCGTAAAACCAAAGGAGAAGAAAAGTTGTTTATACAAACGGAGAGCCATCACCAAATAGGCATTTTGTGCCACATTATAGTGGGACGATTCCTTGTTGGTGGATATCCAAGTGACCTCACCGCTCAATGCTCCCTGAAAATAGAAACGCATGCTGTCCAATGCTGTATAGGAAGCCGGATTTAAAAAGTTGATATTCCGGTTGTCCCTCATACCTGCTGACACGCCGCCCATAGCTGAATAAGGGCCGTTGTTTTCCGGTTGCAACCCGATGCCGTATAGAGAGTAGGGCGTTCCGCTATTGTCCTGGCCGTAGGTATATAGGGATAAAATCGATAGTATAAACAGGCTTAGAAATATTTTTTTCATAATGCATTATTGTTTATAATTGGCATAATAGAATCTCACAACCGGCGTTTCGGTAACAATCATCTGGTCGTATGACAAATTCATGTATGGAACGCTTAAAAGCACCTGCTGTCCTTTTTGTGAGGTGGAGTTTATAGATTGCCGTTGATAGTATTCTGTCATATCAAATACAAACATACTTTTGTTCGGGTTTGTCTGATTGATTTGCAACAGGCCGTTGACTGGGCTGTCAGAATTGTTTGCCAGTCTGCCGGTGATTCTATTTAACTCATCTGTGGTGTAGACGGTAATGTACGGCGGAAAACCGAGCGGCAGTTTTTCGATATACTGTACGTTAATCTCCATCTGTGCTTTGATGATTGTGGAGTATACCTGATTTTTGGGCACTTTCGGCAACTCCAGTTTCACCATATAGCCTGTCAGACCTTGAGTAATGGCTTTCTTCGCTTTGTCCAGAGATACTGTGCAGGTGTCGTATTTCAGTTCTTCAAAATCGGTCCCGCTGCGGTCGGTCTTGAATTGATTATATTGCATATTCAATTGCGACAGAGGGAATCTCAGTTTTTTTATGGTCGTATTCTCCCGGTAGTTAAATTGTAAATACAAGCTGTCAGCTCTTGCTTTGATGGAGAAAAGACAAGTGTTATTTGAGTCAGGAACGATAGCCAGCCCTTTGAAGTACTCCAAAAATTTCAAGAAAGCGAACTCGCTGCTGTTGCTCATCTCATAGATATCATCCGTGCGTTTGTAACGGATTCTTTCAAACAGGTCATGCGCGAGGGTATCGTCTACGCGGAAATAAGAGTTGTTGATACCCGTTACTGTAGGTATAAATCTGTTTTCACCGATGCATGAATCCAGCTCTATCGGTGTATTGTTATAAAAGAAACCGCCTCTTTCGTAGTCGAATTCCGGAAGTTTTTTCAACTGGTATAGACGCAAAATCTGTTCTTTACGCTCGAAAATGGTATCTCCCCACATGTTTCCGGCATAGGAGATGTGAAAAGTGGTGGAGTCAAGCACTGCGTTGGCTGCAATCTTGGGATAGCTCGCCGGAGTAATCTGGAAACACGGAGTTGCAGTAGTGATGCCTCCCTGTGGCGGAGTTTCTACGTCCTGATATTTGCCGACAATGAGTTTGGATATGACATTGCTGCTGTTGCCGTATCTGCCCATCGAGGTGATAAACGAGTCAAGACGGACGGTCGCTACGGAGGCTACCGGGATTTCCATCTCTTCAATATAGTTTCCATTGACCACCATATCCTGCCCGATTGTCTTCAAGTCGTTGTTGCAGGCATATATAAGGAATAGTGCGCCAATGAGCCCCAAACATATTCGCTTCATAAATTTTTCGTTTATTATTGATAATTGGCTGCGAAGGTAAAATTATTTTCTAAAAATTCCTTGCCTGTCCTTTATATTTTACTAAAAGTTAACGAACAGGCAAGGTTTGTTGCTCCATATACAAAAAATGGGATGCATCTGCATCCCATTTTTTTCATATTTTTATCTGACTGTTAATAGTCATTGTTGTCATCTTCTTCAATGCCCGGATAGAACACCCAAGTAGAGTTGTCGTCCGATGTAGAGGTAGACGAACCTCCGGTAGTGATATAGCCATAGCCTCCGTAAGAAAAGCCGATAGCTCCAAAACGGGTAATCATAGCAGAAGGGAAACCGGTCACTTCGTTCCAACGGTCTCTGTTGATGTCATATAACCAGCAAGATCTTTTGTTTCCGCCTGCGATAAAGCCTTTGGTAACACCTCTGTCTACAGCGGCAAAGGCAATGGCATAGCTACGTGGTATATCATCATAATCATCGTTCCATTTTCCGCTACGGTCAGCTAACGGTTCTTTTGTGTGCCATTCCCCGTCGAATAAATGTACATCGGTGCAGGCAGATCCGGCTGCTCCCAAGCAAACGATAGTACGATTGTCGATTGTGAAAGTTACAGCACCTACACGGCTGTCGCCCGGGAAGTTGGAATCGCTCCATTTACCGGTTTTAGGGTCGTAGCAGAAGATGGTTTTGAATACACGGTTTTTCAACTGACCGGTACCAACATATCCTTTACCGTTATGAGTAAATGCGATACCGTCAGCAAATGAACATTCTTCCGCATTTGTTTCAAAATCTTTGATATCGATTTTTTTGAATTCTCCGTTATCTTCTTTTATCCATTCCTGTCTATTCAAATTGAACATGTAAAAGTCGCTGAAATATTCCTCGGTGGTATGTCCGGCAAACGTACCGCGGTATCCGGCTCCTACGTATGCAATGCTGTCAATCACGAATGCAACAGAACCTTTACGTCCTTCTTTCGGGAAATCGCCATTGGCCACTTTACGCCATCCACTGCCATTATATACCCAAAAATCTCTCATATACTGGTCGGCATTCGTTGTCAGGTTGCTGTTATAGCCCATGCCGACATAAACGTCTCCGTTTCTAGGGTCAGTGAACGACACGGCACACACGCGGTTAGCTCCTGAGAATTCCACTGATTTTGCCCAGTCTCCATGTGTATCATCGTTTGAATCGCAGGCAACAAAGAACAAGCCCATCAGAGCAAGAAATAATAAATTTAGTTTCTTCATACGTTGTTTTTTATCATTAATGACTTTTATTTTTCTCATAAAACAGGGCAAAACTACATAATTTTTAGTGAGATTTGCAAGAAAATCAAAAGATAAAATCACTCAAACAGGAAGATTACATATTTTTAACTAAGTATGTTTTCTCCGAAAGCGTTTTTTTATTTCTCCCTTTCGCCTCTCACAGGCGTCCCACCGATGTCTCACTCACCTCTCACGTTTCTCCGTTCCTCCTCCGTTGTTCCTCCGAAGCTCGTCCGAACCGGTACGGGTTAGCAACGGAGCAGCTTCCCGCCGACATCGGAGGACTGAGAGAGGGGTGTAGGAGGTGGTAGGGAGGTGTCTGGTAGGGATATATATGCAAAATAATGGGAGGAAAATTTGGAAAACCTCTGTTTCCGGCTATATATTTGTAGCCGTTGAAATCAGTTGGAGATAAGACTATGTTGATGAATAGAATCCGGATAATTATATTTTTTTTGTTGTTGGCAACGATGACTGTCAAAGCTCAGTGGAACACCGGCAGTATGCTGCGGATGGGGCAGAATGCCATCTATTTTGACGACTATGTGAGTGCTATTGAGAATTTTAACGGAATCATCCGGGTGAAACCCTATTTGTCGGAGCCTTACTTTTTTCGGGGGCTTGCCAAGCAGAATCTGGACGACCACGAAGGGGCTTTGTCTGACTTTACAAAGGCTTTGGAATTGAATCCCAATTATTTCCATGCCTATCTCTATCGGGGGGTGGCATTGAGCAGTATGCAGCGTTTTGAGGAAGCCCTGGAGGATTTCAATGAGGCTATCTCGCTCGATCCTGCCGCGGCGTATGCTTATGCCTATCGGGGAATGACGGAGGCTGCCATGGGCAGGTATAAGGAGGCTGAACGCGACTATTCCAAAGCATTGATGTTGGACGACCAATTGCTGGCTGCTTATCTGAACCGAGCCATGGTGCGTGAAAAGCTGGAAAAGTGGGAAGGGGCCATGGCCGACTGCAATGCGGCAATCCGTCTGAATATGTTTTCCGATGATGCCTACGGCTTGCGCGGATATCTCCATTACCAGCAAAAGGATTATCACAATGCCATTGAGGATTTTAACCGTGCTTTGAAAGCCAATCCGGAAAACAAACGCATTCTGATGAGCCGCGCCATGGTGTGGTATGAGATGAAAAAGTATCCGGAGACTCTGGCAGACTATTCCAAAGTAATCGGTATAGACAGTAATTACATTTATGCTTACTACAACCGTGCGCTTTTGCGGGCGGAGGTGGGCGAGACCAACGCTGCCATCAGCGACTTGGACAAGGTGGTGGAAATGAATCCGGACAATATCCTTATATTTTTCAATCGCGGATTGCTGAAAATGGAAATCAAGGATTGGTATGGTGCATACGATGATTTCACCGAAAGTATCCGTCTGTATCCTGATTTTGTGAAGGCCTATCTGGTGCGTTCGGCTGTAGACGAGGAGCTTAACCGGATGGAGGAGGCGGAAAAAGACCGTTATGCAGCCATGCGGATTATGGACCGTTACAAGCGGATGAAGGCAGGTGACAGAAATGCGTTGGTCGATACGACAGCCAATTTCCGCAAGTTGATAGACATCAATGCCCGTCAGGACGAAGTGCGGGATGTCATAAACGGACGGGTGCAGGACAAGCGTGTCATCATCGAATTGCAGGATGTCTTTTTTGTTCAGTATCTGAGTCTGGATTCCTTGAGGAGCGGTAAGGTACAATATTACAACAAGCATATCATGGCTTATAATCAGGCTCACAATTACCGTCCTTCGATTACCTTGTGCAACAAGCGTCCGGTCTATCCGGAGGGCTTTGTGCAGACAAATATCGGCGAATTGTCGGCCCGTATATCCGGGACGGAAAAGGCAGACGACTATCTGTTGCGTGGCGGTTTTTATTTGAGCAGCGGCGACTATTCGGCGGCAATCGCCGACTTTTCGGCAATCACTGCCCGTGAACCGGACAATCTGCTGGCATTGTTCAATCTGGCAAATGCGCGGATGATGATGTATGATTATATCGAATCTGTCGACGACAAGACTCCGCGTGTGGTGGGTGAGCGTCCCAACGAGATTCGGAAGGTGGATTATTCGCTTGTACTGGAAGGTTATCGCAGGTGTCTGGAAATCGACCCTGATTTCGTGTTTGCCCGTTTCAATATTGGAAATGTCTATGCCAAGAACGGCGAAATAGACAAGGCGATAGAGGCCTATACACAAGTTATCCGGCAGGATAGGGAATTAGCGGAAGCCTATTTCAACCGCGGTCTGTTGTATATATACATCGGTCAGAAGGCTCAGGCGAGCGCTGACCTCAGCAAGGCCGGCGAGTTGGGCATCACAAGTGCATATAACATCATCAAGCGTTATTGTCGGGAGGAAGAATAGGGGCGGACGGCTATGATGCAAGTCTGAAATGCAATGAATTATATCGAATGTCATCATGTTGCAGAGAAAGTCGCCGGTGTGATATTGTCGTTAAAACGGGTTTGAAAATCCGGTAACTTTTTCTAACTTTGCAATAACATAAAAACTAAAGCCATGTTCAGGGGAAATGAAATTATCCGATTTGACTGGGCGATGAAACGCCTGTTGCGCCAGAAAGCAAATTTTGTGGTGTTGGAGAGTTTTTTGAGCGAGTTGTTAGGTGATAAAATCAAAATTCACCGCATTCTGGAAAGTGAGGGAAACAAGGAAAATGCGGACGACAAGTTCAATCGGGTGGATATTTTAGCTGAAAACATGAAGGGGGAACTGATCATCATCGAGGTCCAAAATACGCGGGAGTTGTATTATTTCCAACGGATGCTTTACGGTACGGCAAAGGCAGTGACGGAATATATGCATGAGGGGTCTCGCTATTCCGAGGTCAAAAAGGTGTATTCGGTGAATATTGTATATTTCGACCTGGGACAGGGCGAGGATTACATCTACCACGGGAAATCGGTGTTTACCGGCATGCATACGGGGGATATCCTGAAGTTGTCAAGGAAGCAGCAAGAGGTGTTTGTCCAAGAAAATGCGGGGGATATTTTTCCGGAGTATTACGTGTTGCGGGTAAATGAGTTCAACCGACATGCCACCACTCCTTTGGACGAATGGATCGATTTCCTGAAATCCGGTAGGATTGACAAAGATACCCAAGTGGAAGGGTTGAAGGCTGCCCACGAATGTCTGCGGGTCTCTATGCTCTCCGATACGGAACGTCTTGCCTATGACCATTACCTGGACAATATGCGGGTGCAATGGGATGTTCTGACCACTGCCCGCATCGAAGGGAAAGACGAAGGGTTTGCGGAGGGAAAAGCAGAAGGGTTTGCAGAAGGGAGAGCAGAAGGAGAACGGCAAAAACAATTGGAAATTGCCCGTGGGATGAAAGGGAAAGGTCTGCCAACGGATTTGATTGTAGAATTAACAAAACTGCCAAAAGAAGAAATACTCGAATTATAGGCTTGGCGTAATCGTGTCAATCACGAATACTGTTCCTTTTGACAATATGCGATATACTTGTACCGCTTCCGGTTTGATTGACCATACAGGAAGAGAATTTTTCTATAGTTTGCAGGGTAGAGTGAATGATTTTGACTGGTAAATTTTGCAAGATTGGCGATTGGGAAATATAGCCGGATTATAGCAATCGAAGCTGACGGGAAGTATGAGTTTGCGTTTGCCGTTAGCTGTCGCCGGTATATTTCAGGGGCGAGGAGGGGGCGGCTTTCAGAGGGGTGCGGACATGGCTGGCATATTTGCAACCGTTTAATTTTTATTTTCAATTGATAATATGTTTCTTTGGGGTAAAGGATTAAAACTGAAATCATGAAGAAAATTAAGTTTTTAGTGGTATCGTTTTTATTTTGTGCGATGAGTTGTGTAGTCATATTATTGCTTATTGTTTTGGCAGCTTGCCAAAGCAATAAGCTTGTTGAATTGAATTTGGAGCAAGTGCATCGAGAGACATTGAAATCCGATTCTCTGGGAATGAGTGGTAAGATGAAAGCTCCTAGAAAGGTTTTTGTTGTTGGAGATTATTTGGCATTGTTGGAGGATAAGGATAAACAGGGATTTTTGCATTTCTATGATATGGATGGAAAATTCGTTTCCAAATATGGAATTATAGGGAGAGCCGCGCAGGAGTTTTTTATTCCGAATGTATTCCCTGATGCAGATTCTCTGATTGGTTGTCGATGGACGGTAAATATACAGATATATATTGCGAGGGCTCTGAGATAAAAATGACACCTATCAAGCGTATAGGCAATAAGAATCTGAATATGGGATTAAATTTTATAGCGAAAACGTTGAAGGGAGATTTGGTGGTTGATAGTGAATTGTCTACTGATATGTTGACTGTTATATCCGGAAATGAAAAGACTGTTGGCTATAATATATATCCTTTCGATACAAAGGGTGATATTGATTCGTATCTGAAAAAAAATGTGATATTTTCCTGTTCGTATGCCTTTGCTCATTCTCCGAATGCTTGTTTTGTAGCCTTTAAAAATTATCCGGTTTTTGGTTTTCAGCCTTTGAATGGTGGAAAACCTGTTTTTAAAGGGTTGTCTGTCGGTAAAAAGAATGAATACGAAGTCCACAAAGGGATGCCTTACTATTCCAATCCCATATTGTTTTATACTTATGCGGTATCTTCCGATAGCCATTGTTATGCCTTGTACCAAAATGCAGAAAAGAAGGAAATGGCTAAAGGAGTGTCAGAAATACATGTTTTTGATTTTACAGGTAACATGATTCGACGTTATATTCTTGATCGGCGGATATATCATTTTGCTGTCAGGAAAGATGATTCTGCTATTTATGCCTTAGGATTGAACGAACAGCATCTTTCAGAGTTGTATGTTTTTGATTTGTAGCAGACGTTGCATCTGTCAGGATATAGCCATCGCCGGTGTATTTCAGGGTCAGGGAGGGGTCGTCTTTCAGAAGGGTGCGGACATGGCTGGCATATTTCTTGAGTTCCGGGTCCTTGTTCATGCTGGCATTTCCCCAAATTCCCTGGACGAGATATTCCCGTTCTGCCACTTCGTTTCTTTTGGCGCATAACAGTTGCAGCATGCGCCCGTCTGTAGGCTTGACCTCTGTCCGACTGCCGTCTATTGTGAGAATCCTTGTGGCTGCCTGGTAAGTGGTGTGTTCCGATAATCGGAAGAGGTGGGGTGTCTGTTTGTGTTGCAGAATCTTGGTGCGGATATGGTTCAGGTGGGCAACCAGTACTTCCGGCGACCGCTCTTTGCAGACAAATTCATCGGCTCCGGCATCCAATATGGCAATCTCCTTGGCTGGTTCGCTGTGGGTGGTGTAAACGATGATATGGGTCTGTGTATCATGCTCCCTGACAAGACGTGTCACTTCCAGTCCGTCTTTCTCCGGCATGTCGAGGTCGAGCAGCAGAAGATCGGGGCGGTTCTCTCTGTATGCGTTCCAGGCTTGTGCTCCGTCTGCTGTTGTTTTCACTTCAAAACCTTCTTTTTCAAGAATGTGTTTGGTCAGTTCGGCACAGAGGGTATCGTCTTCGGCGTATAATATTTTAATCTTCTGTTCGTCCATGTTGTTATTTTCTGTATTTGTGTGGAATATGCGGTTCTTTGTATAGGGTGGCAATGACCCTTGTTCCTTTCCCTTCCGTGCTTTCGATGCGGATATTGCCGCCGTGTGCTTCGAGAACAAGACGTGCGTAGAACAGTCCGAGCCCGTGTCCTTTAATCTTCTTGCCTTTGGGTCCGTTTCCGCGGTAATAGCGTTCGAAAATATGCTTCAGGTCCTCTGCCGGGATGCCGGGACCATTGTCCCGTATGCTGATTTGCACTTGTCCGCTGTCCGGTTCGGAACAGTGGATGCTGATTCGGGTGTCGTTGCCGGAATATTTGATGGCATTGTCAATCAGGTTTTGGAATACAGCAGAGAGAAAGTGATAGTCGCCTGTAACAGTCGGATGTCCCGTTTGGAATACGGTCTCGATATGCAGCTGCTGGTCTGTTTGCAGGTTCCATGCCACCGGCACGGTCAGGCTCTCCAGCATCCGGTGGAGGTCGACGGCTTGCAGGTTGAGTTTGAGTCCTCGCTCATCGGTCGATTGCAGTAGCATTCGGTTGATGGATTGCAGCATTCCGTTGAGTTGAGATTGGCTCTGTTCGAACAGCGGGCGGAGGTCCTCCGGCAGTTTTTCCTGCAGCAGATAGCCCATCTTGATTTGGTTGGCAACGGGGTGTTTCAGGTCGTGTACCAACTGGTGGATAAACATTTCCCTGTACTCTCCTCTTTTCTTCTCTTTCTGGATGGAGCGGAAAAAATCGATAATGAAGAGGACAAACAGGACCGTGATGACAATTGTGATGATGATTTGTCCGGCTGCCGCTTTTGCGAAGAGTATGGCAGGGTAATCGTATGTGGCATACAAGGTGTTGGGGGATATGTATCCGAGCGGTCTGCAATATTCGGCATTCTCCGGCACTGCTTCGTGCGATGGAGGGAAGGTGTCGACAACCTTTCCGAGGCTGTCCAGGATAGTGAATTGCAGATGGGGCATATCAACCTGCATGGAGTCCTGTTTCATTTCGGCATATCCGTAGAGGTGTTCGAGCGTCCATTCTTGAGAGTTTCTGATATCATAAAGGCATCTTATGGAAATTTTCCTGATTTCGTCTTTTTTGTGCAGTTGTTTCCTGATTACCTTGTTGTCGATGACGAAGGTGAGTTCGTCTGTCACGGCATTATAGCCGTGTGCATTTTTTATATTTCTGTTTTTTATATTGAATTCGTAGATAAATCCGTCCAGCAAGTCGTTTCGCTGGTAGACGTAGCGGGCTTTATATTCCTGATACAGGCGATAGAGGTGTATGGTCTGATTGCATAGAATCAGGCACATGGCAGAAAATACTATCCATTTCAGACGCTGTTTCATAGTGTGGTTGTTTGCAACAAAGTTAGCATAAATTTGCAACCGATTTGCAACCGTTTAATTTTTTATTTCATTTTTTATTGTACATTTTTGCAGAGGACTTGAAAATGTAATTATGCGTAATAAATTTCTAAAAACAGCAGGCATGGCGGTATTGGGAGTGATATTGCTGTGCGTTTTGTTAGGAGTGTTTCAAAGACCGGTCAACCGGGGCATCTGGCTGATGGAAAATGTGGAGGCATTGACTTCCGGCGAGACGGGGAATTCACATTTTCGTTGCGTAGGTGCAACAGGTTTTTGTTCGATAGGAGAATTTGAGATAGGGGGAATCCTGTTTGTCGAATAGATATGAAAAAGATACTTTATATAGTAGGAATGGGGATGCTGTTCGGATGTTCGGACAGTTATCTTGTCGATAATGGAGTGAATCTTTCTGAAGGGAAACCTTGCGGGATGGTTCGTATGGCGGATTTGTCTTCAACGGGCATATACGCAATCAACGGATTTGTAAAACATGGAGAAAAGCTGGTGATGGGTTCTTCGTATATGCAACAAGGGGTGGCGTATGCAGTGGATTTGTCGTCACCCCTTACGAAAGCGTTGCCGATGACGGAAACGTATGTGGATAAGGCGTACCGGACTTTGAGCTCTTTCAGTTCGTTTGACGGCAAAAGTGTGACGGCATTGGATTTCAAGACCGGAGAACTGCTTGAAAATGCGGTTTCCGATGCTGAAGCCGGAGAGAAGGTGGTGTGTCTGCCAAAGAGCAGACAGCATCTGGCTGCCGTGAAAACAGGGGATTTTGTGCTTTCCACCGGTGTTTATGAAGAAGGACGCTATCTGCTCTATTCTCTGGCTGACAGTACGGAGCATTACAGTCTTTCCTACCCCGGACATCCGGACTATCCGGAGATTGGAGAAAAGACCAAAGGAGTGTTGTATGCAAGCAGTATCCTGCGGATACATCCGGATGGAAACCGGTTTGTCTGTGCGGACATGTACAGCGGGGTGTTGGATTTTTGCCGGATAGATTCCGACAGCATCAGCCGGATAAAGCTGGAGCGTTTGAGCTATCCCCGGGTGGAAATCGAGGAACAGCCCTCGGTGCGTGTAGCCTACAGCAAGCGCAACCGTATCGGCTTTATGGATGTGGCAGTGACTTCCGAACGGGTATATGCCCTCTACTCCGGCAAGACATACGAAAAGGACGGGAAGGAGGCATTTACGGCCTGCTGCCTGTTGGAATATGATTGGGAGGGTAATTTGGTTCGGAATTTTGAATTGTCCGTGTCTTTGACAAGCCTTGCCTGTGACGGTGCGGACGGTGCATTGTACGGAATTTCGGAAACGGATGGTGTTACACTGGTAAAATTGGAATTATGAAAAGAGTAGGGTGGTTGTTCGTTTTAGGCATTGTAGTGTTGGCGGCTTGTGTCCGTAAGGATATGGGAACGGAGTTGATGCATGTCGATGTGGAGAGTGCTTTGAAGCTGAGTGGAGAAAATCGGGGCGAGCTGCAAAAAGTGCTGGATTATTTCAGGAAAGAGCATTCGGACACTTTGAAGTTGCGGGCTGCCGAGTATCTTATCAGCAATATGGTGGGGTGGCATTCCATCGGCGGCAAGACAATGGATCGGTTGAAGCGGGATATCGACACAACCTTCCGGCAGGAAGCGGGAGCCGTGCGGCAGTTGTTTTATCTGATAGCTGTCCGGATAGCGACCGCTCATGGAGACAACACCGTCAAATACGATTTGCACGAGGTGACTTCTGCCTATCTTATCAGGCATATAGAGCAGTCGTTTGCTCTTTGGGAAGACATGAAGTGTCGTTATGACCTTCCTTTTGAGGATTTTTTGAAATACTTGCTTCCCTACAGGATAGACAATGAGCCTATCACGGAATGGAGGGATTCGGTCTATTATCACCGTTACCGTTTCGCCAAAGGGAAAAATATTTGGTTGGGTTTAAGTGATTATCAGGATTATATTCAGGCAAAAATATCGGATTATTATGGATATTGGGAGATGTTAAAGCGTTTGTCGGATACCTTGTTCCGTGGTTATAAAATAGATTGTATAGATCAGGCAAACAATGTACAGATTATGTCCCGTCTGTTCGGAGTTCCCGTTGCCATTGATTTTGTGCCTCACTATCCTGCCCGGGAAAACCGTCATTACTGGACAGTGTTGAAAGACCGGCGTTATGCAAACGGAAGCCATTATAAAACCATTATCCCCTATACTGCCAAGGTGTACAGGAAAACGAGTTATGTCCATGCGATACCCGACGACCGGGTCAACCATGTGCCCCGCTCCATGCGGAATCCCTATCAGGAGGATGTGACGGAAGAGTACGAAAACGTGGCGGAATTGCAATATCGGTTCCAGGAGTGTCCCCGGAATGTAAAATATGCTTACCTATGCGTGTTCAACAATCAGGCATGGAAGGAGGTGGCATGGACTGATACGCAGGGAGGGAAGGCTGTCTTTGAGAAAATCGGTCGGGACATTGTATATCTGCCCTGTTATTATGACGGCAGCCGTCAGGTGTTTGCCGATTATCCGCAGTGGTTGAAATCGGATGGGGTGGCAGAAGAATTAAAGCCAGACACTTTGCATCGGCAGACATTGCATTTGAATCGGAAGTTTACCTATAATATTGATGGTGATTATAATGGGATTGCCATATTGGGGGTACGTTTGTCTGCTACCAACGATTTGTCGAAGCAGCCTTACGATGCGGTAGGGGTTATCAGTCATTATAATTATATGAATTATGATACCTTACATGTGACTACCGAGAAAAAATACAGATATTGGATTTTAGGCAAGGTGCGTAACAGTTATCCTGTATTTGCCTCTGTTCATTTTTTGCAGCAAGATACAATTGAATTAAAGCCATTGACAACCTTTTCGGTGGACGGAACCGGTAAAGTCACGAAAGATACGCGTGACTCCCGACGAATATTCAATGATGAATTGCTGGATTACGGCGCAATGATGCCGACGGTTGGGGGG
>OGQF01000654.1_pt1 | contig 28051 bp, 24 predicted proteins | sample 1553141 | NCBI WGS metagenome assembly OGQF01 (sample SAMEA2580005, study PRJEB22360) | human gut metagenome | biome: human gut; feature: human-associated habitat; material: faeces | place: Denmark | collected 2008/2010
GATGTTGTTGCATAAAAACCTGCACCATAATCAAGACGACGATTAGGTTCTCTGATTTCAGGATTACTCACCACATCTACACTACCATGATATATTTTCATTTCTGCTCCTCCTGTTTTCTTAGGTTTATAAATTGGTCAATATCATTGATAATCCATTGATACCCTTGTGTATGCAATACATCAAAGAAATCCTGCAAATATTCCAGAACTCTATATCTGTTAAATAGTTGCATGACTTCTTCGCCACTCATACCTTTTGCATTTTTATATTGCTCAATGCTAAAAGCAATAAAATATGCAATGTCTTGTTGCTTCTTATCCATGATGGTATTGAATTACTTTATGGACCACAATAAATCCTTTGTATCTACATCGAGAACCTTGGCAATCTGAACCAGAGTTTCGAGATTAGGTTGCAAAGTATTAGTGCACCATTTAGAGACTGTTCCCTGGTCCTTACCAAGCTGTTCTGCCAACCATTTGTTGGTGCGTTTTTTCTCTGCAAGCACCACTTTCAAGCGATTAATATCGTTGCTCATATCGTCATTTTTATTGTTACTTCTACAAATATACTCAAAGTTTTGGCTAAAGTAGTATATTTCTATGATAATCTTATCAAATAATTGACATATATGCCAAATATCATCTTTTAAGTATATTCACTTACGTCATTTCATACATTGCCAAACGATTACTATTCAAAAAACTATTATCGAATAATGCAAAATAGATTGATTTGTATTGACAGAATAAAACAATTTCAATTCTCCGAAAAGGGACTCCGAAAGCTCTCCCTTTGACCTTTTACGCATGTCTCACCGATGTCTCACTTATATCTCACCTTTCCCCGTTCCTCCTCCGAAATTCCCCCGAAGCTCATCCGAACGAGAAGGAAGATGCAACGGAGGAGGTTGCCGCCAGCTACGGATGAGAGTAAAAGGGAAGTAAGAGCAAAATAAGAACAGGTCAAAGGAGAATAACAGCAAAACCGATTATACAATTTATCCCTACATTTTTTTCGTTTTACCGTTCTTTTCTGCTAAGTTTGTATTTTAAATATCAAATAAAAACATTCGTATGAAAACTATCGTTTATGCCGTTTGCATACTGACACTTGTATCTTCTTGTGTCAGCAAAAACAAATTTACTATAGCAGAAAATGGACGTCTGGCAGCTCTCAGCCGTGAAAGAGCGCTGGAAAAAGACCTGGCACGCTCACAAGAAGACAACGCACGCCTTCAAAAACAGATTAGCAATCTACAACAAGACACAACACGTATGGGAAAATCCCTCAAAGAGTACCGTCAGTCGCTTTACACCAATCTTTCTGCACAAGAAAAATTGAATGTATTGCTAAAGGAAAAGATGGACAAACTGACAGAACGCGAAGCCACCATCAACGAACTGCAGAATGAAATCAACTCCCAAAAAGAAAAAGTAAATGCCTTGTTAAACAGCGTCAAGGAAGCTCTTCTTGGATTTAGCAGCGATGAATTGAGCGTTACTCAAAAAAACGGCAAGGTCTATGTTGCCATGTCAAATAAACTGCTGTTCCAATCCGGAAGTGCTACGGTCAATAAACAAGGAAAAACAGCCTTGGGAAAATTAGCAGAAGTATTGAAAAAACAGACCGATATCGATATTTTAATTGAAGGACATACGGATACCCAACCGATTAAAACCGTTCAATTCAAAGACAATTGGGATTTAAGTGTCGTACGTGCTACATCTGTTGTCCGCATTCTGACCAAGGAATATGGAGTCAACCCTTTGCAGATCGTACCGTCCGGACGAGGAGAATACATGCCTGTCGATAATAATGATACTGCAGCAGGACGAGCCCGCAACCGACGCACCGAAATCATCATGGCTCCCAGACTGGAAAAGTTGATGGATATTTTAAAATAATCATAACAAACACATACTATGGCCTTTATCTGCAACATATGGTTGATACTACTGACAAGTCTTTTCTCCTCGTGCGATTCTTGTGTCATTTCCGAGGCGGACAGACTGGTGTTGCAGAAATTTTGGCATTATGCACAAACAAATCATTTAGAGGAACAAGAGACAGGTGAGCGGATTTCTTCCATCGCCCGCTTTTTCCTTGACACTCCTTACAAAAGTAACACGCTGAATACTGCCGATGGGGAAAAACTCATTGTCAATCTCCGGGAATTGGATTGTGTTACTTTTGTTGAGAATGTGTTGGCCCTTGCATTTCTACCTGAATATACCTCTTCATCTGAAGATACATTCAAAAAAAATCTACAAAAAATCCGCTATCGGGATGGTATAATCGAAGACTTTACCTCTCGATTACACTATTCATCCGACTGGCTATATGAGATGCAACAAAATCTATTGCTGAAGGATATCACTGCTGACTTAGGCGGTATAAAACACACAAAGGAAATCAACTTTATGTCAGGACACCATGAGCTTTATCCTGCATTAAAGAATAATCCCCAACTTTTGACAAAAATCAAAAACATGGAGGATTCCATCAACAAACGAACCCGTTATTACATACCGAAATCAGATATCGACAAAGTATATTCTAAAATCAAAGCAGGAGATATCATCCTGATTACCACGAATATTGCCGGATTGGATACATCCCATTTGGGAATTGCAATCCTATACAATGGAACCATCCACCTATTACATGCTTCGAGCGAATATAAAAAAGTGATGATAAGTTTGTCGCCTTTAAAAGAGTATATGGCCGGCATTCGTTCACAAAGCGGCATCATTATTGGAAGGACATACCAACGTATGGCACAGGATTTGATTGAAAAAGAATAATATAACATAAAACAAGAATATCATGAAAAAGAGTATTTATACCATCATGCTGGCTTTTGTATTAGCCACAGTATTAAGCGGATGTGCCAACCGCAAAGTATCACGAATCAACTCAAATGAAGTTGTCGACCTTAGCGGACGCTGGAATGACACTGATTCGCAATTGGTGTCGGCAGAAATGATCAGCGATCTACTGACTACCCGCTGGCTGCCAATATATGAAAGCCAACATGCCAACAAACGCCCGGTAGTAGTTGTAGGCACCGTAACCAACAAAAGTCACGAACACATCAGCTCAGAAACTTTCATCAAAGACATCGAGAAAGCCATCATCAAAAACGGCAGTGTCCGTTTAGTTCAAGCCGGTGAAAAACGTCAGGAATTACGAGTAGAGCGCGAACAACAAAATCAGGGATATACCTCTGCAGAGACTGCAAAAAAATGGGGTCTGGAACTGGGAGCCGATTTCATGCTGCAAGGTACAATCAACAGCATCGTTGATGCATATAAGAAAAATAAAGTCGTATATTATCAGATAGATTTGGAACTCACCAATCTTGAAACCAACGAAGTCGTGTGGATGGGAGACAAGAAAATCAAAAAACAGGTCAGCGACCGAGCTTTCTAATAATATAATTATATTTATCTGCCATGCGATTGCTACTTGGTGTTTTATGTACAGCTTTCTTCCTACTTTCCGGATGTGCCACCTGGCACCAACGGAATGCAGCATTCCAACAAGCTGTAAGTATGGGAAATTTTGAGCAAGCGGGGAAAATTTTACATAAAGACAAGAAGCAATCGCGCGACAAAAATAAAATTCTTTATTTCCTTAATCTGGGATATGTCAATTTCATGCTGGGGCAGACAGAAGAAAGCAATAAAGCTTTTGAAACGGCAGAGCTATTAACAGAAGAGCAAAGACGGAATGCCCTGCTGGAAACAACAGCTCTCGTCTCAAATCCTGAAGTTCGCCCCTATCGACCGGAAGATTTTGAAGTCATTATGATTAATGTCTACAAAGCTATGAATTATCTCCGGATGAATAACATGGAAGACGCTCTTGTAGAAGCCCGCAAAATCAATATCCGACTTCAACAATTAAACGATAAATATCCGGACCATAAAAACCGGTATCAACAAGATGCATTTGCCCATCTTTTAATGGGTTTGATTTATGATGCCTCAGGCAACACGAACGATGCTTTCATCGCTTATCGAAATGCCTACAATATTTACCAAAGCGACTATGCCAAAAATTTCGGTCTGACAGCTCCGGAACAATTAAAGCAGGATTTACTGCGTACAGCGCACAAACTGGGATTTACCAATGAATTGGCCCTATATGAAAAAGAATTCCACCAAAAATACACACCACAACCATCATCACAAGACGGGGAGTTGGTTATGTTTTGGTTAAATGGGCTTGGACCGGTCAAAACCGAATGGGGGCTTACCTTTACCAAAATCGATAAAGGTGTCGGAGGAATTGTATTCCAAAATCAGGAATTAGGACTTGCCCTACCCTTCTTTTGGGGAAACGGATATACCGACTCCGACCGCAATTCATTGGCAGATGTGAATATTGTACGTGTCGTATTTCCCAAATATCAAGAACGTCCACTGCAATTTACCCGCGGAGTCATCGAATATAACGGCATCAACTATCCGTTGCAAAAAGCAGAAGACATCAATCAAATAGCTTTCAAAACACTGAACGATCGCATGTTACGAGAATTATCAACCTCATTATTAAGGGTTGCCATCAAACAAGGAATAAAACAAATGGCTTCCAAAAAGAATGAATGGCTAGGTTTTGCCGTCAACATTGCCAACGCTCTCACTGAAAAAGCAGATACCCGCAACTGGCAAACATTGCCTTATCTTATTTCCTATGCCCGCGTTCCATTAAATTCTGCTGAAAATCAAATCGAAATAACTCTAACCGGTCCCCGAGTACAGACAATTAAGGAACATATCCATATCCCAACAGCCAAGCAGAGTACTCGCTTCTTTGTTTACACTACATTATAAAAAGAGGTTTGAAAGAAAAACTTCCAAACCTCATTATTCAAATTGTCTGTATTTTGCTTATTTCTCAGTAAAATACTTATAGAATTTCGGAATTGTACGAATACCGTTAAAGAATTGTTCCAACGGATAATTTTCATTCGGAGAGTGGATTGCATCAGAACCTAAGCCAAAGCCCATCAAAATAGATTTGATACCTAACACTTCTTCAAACGTTGCAATGATTGGAATACTTCCACCGGAACGTACAGGCACCGGTTGTTTACCATATACTTCTTCGTATGCTTTTTCCGCAGCCTTGTAAGCCGGCAAGTCTATCGGGCACACATAAGACGGACCTCCGTGCAGATATTCAACTTTCAATTTCACATATTCAGGAGCAATCGACTCAAAATATTCTTTGAACATCTTTGCTATCTTATCGTGTTTCTGATTGGGAACCAAACGACTGCTGATTTTTGCATGTGCAACTGATGGCAATACTGTTTTTGCTCCTTCTCCTGTATATCCTCCCCAAATACCGCAAACATCAAAGGTAGGACGTATTCCGGTACGTTCATTTGTAGAAAAGCCCTCTTCTCCATGCACTGCTTTTATTCCCAAAGATTTCTGATAAGCATCCAAGTCAAACGGAGCTTTAGCCATTTTAGCTCTTTCTTCTGCGCTTACTTCCAAGACGTCATCATAAAATCCCGGTATTGTAATATGTCCATGCTCATCTATCATATCGGCAATCATCTTGCATAATACATTGATTGGATTGGCTACGGCACCGCCAAATATACCAGAGTGCAAGTCTGCATTCGGACCAGTCATTTCCACTTCCCAATAAGCCAAACCACGCAGACCTGTTGTAATGGAAGGAGTGTCATGAGCAATCATGCTTGTATCAGAAACCAGGATAATATCTGCTTTCAGCATATCCTTGTATTGGCGGCAAAATTCAGGAAGGCTCGGAGAACCGATTTCCTCCTCTCCTTCGAGCATAAATTTCACATTACACTTCAAAGTACCGGTAGCTACCATATATTCAAATGCCTTGGCATGCATAAAAGACTGTCCTTTATCATCATCAGCTCCACGTGCCCAAATTTTACCGTCTTTAATAACAGGTTCAAAAGGATCTGTGTGCCACAAGTCAATCGGATCAACAGGCATTACATCCATATGGCCGTACACTAAAACGGTAGGTAAAGCCGGATCAATGATTTTCTCACCATAAGTAACAGGATTGCCTGCAGTTTCATATACCTCAGCACGGTCAGCACCTGCCGCCAACAGCAATGATTTCCATTTTTCTGCACATTTATACATATCCGGTTTATGCTCAGCCTGCGAAGATATCGAAGGGATACGGATCAATTCAAACAACTCATTCAGAAAACGTTCTTTATTTTCTTCCAAGTACTGCTCTATCGTTATCATAGATTCTGTTTTATAATTTGGTTTAAAATTAATATAGATACAATTGAAACGGTATAAAGATAAAAGGAAATAGTCGAAAATAAAAAGCAAATCAACAAAAAGCTGCCAAATCGAAGAAATTTCAAATTTCAATTCTCTATTCACAATTAATTCCTTACTTTTGTCGACAGAAAGGACTATATACATAACTATTTGAAACGGCTAAATTATGTCAAATCTTTCCGAAGTTAAGATTTTTTCCGGGGAAAACAGCAAATACATTGCTGAAAAGATTTCTGATTCATTGAATCTGGAACTCGGACAAAAGACCTTTATGCATTTTAGTGACGGAGAATTTGCGACATCCTACGATGAAACAGTTCGTGGTGATCATGTCTTCATTGTACAATCGACTTTCCCGCCCAGTGACAACCTCATGGAATTGCTGATGATGATTGATGCAGCAAAACGTGCATCAGCATACAAAGTAATCGCAGTAATTCCTTATTTTGGCTTTGCCCGTCAGGACCGAAAAGACCGTCCACGTGTAGCCATCGGTGCAAAATTAGTAGCAAACCTTCTGCATGCTGCCGGCGTTGACCGCATCATGACCATGGACTTGCATGCAGACCAAATTCAGGGATTCTTTGACATTCCGGTAGACCATCTTTATGGCTCAACCGTTTTGGCTCCTTACATCCGCTCTCTGAAATTGGAAAATCTGGCTATTGCTTCCCCCGATATCGGTGGTTCAAAACGTGCTAATTCGTGGGCTAAATTCTTTGATAGCGGCTTGATTATCTGTCACAAAACTCGCGAAAGACCAAACGAAGTGGCTGATATGAAAGTAATCGGTGATGTCCGTGATAAAAATATTGTCATTGTAGATGATATGATTGACACCGCCGGCACCATTTGTAAGGCTGCAGATATCTTGAAAGAAAAAGGAGCCAAGAGTGTGCGTGCAGTAGCAACACATGCCGTACTTTCAGGAAAAGCTTACGAGAACATTGAAAAATCTGCATTGGACGAAGTTGTATTCACAGACTCAATTCCGCAGCGTCAGGAATGTTCGAAAATACGTGTCATTTCTGTAGCAGATTTGTTTGCAGAGACCATCCGCAATGTCGTAGAACACAGATCTATCAGTGAACACTTTATTTTATAAAAGGTGTTACTTTATACTAGATGAGCCAAGCTTGATTTATAAGCTTAGCTCATCTTTTTTGCAAAATATTTTACACAGACTTATTTCGATATAAGCACCATAAGCTGATATATTAGACTACTTCAATGGGTACACCCAAAGCATTTCCTTGCCAGGCTGTAAGACCATTTGATTTAAAGCAGCTTGAGCTTCTTCCCGTGTTTCATAGCCACTATATGTCACCATATTTAAATTATAAAATGGCAATATCTGTGATTTAAAACCCTTTGATATCAGCAATTGATTCAATCGTTCTGCATTCTCTTTAAATTCAAAACAACCAGCTACTACATAATAATTCATTTGTTTTACAGATTTCTCTGTTTTTTCTAATTCAGAAATGGTCTCTACAGTTTTTTCCGACGAAGGTTTTGCAATTTCTACTTTTTGATCAGTCAAGGCTGCTTTATTTTTCTTCTGTTGGCAAGATGTTAGCAATCCTACAACCAACAAAGACAATAAAATAATAATAGTTCTCATAATGAAAATTTATATTTGATTACACAATACAACTTAACTTATCCCTACCACGCTTTTCCCTTTAACACGCACAAAAAACAGCCCAACAAAACATATAAAAGCATTCAACAAAAGAATTTCAAAACCAAAATGATACCCCCACAACCATTCTTCAGAATTACAATTAATAACATATGATAAAACCGGAGACAAGATACAAACCAATGGCACCCAACGCTGCTTAACATTATACCTCGTCAACATTCCAAATGCAAATAAAGCCAATATAGGCCCATAAGTATATCCAACAGCCTTAAACAACGTATTTATAACACTACTATCATTTAATTCCCGAAAAAGGACTATAACCAAACACATCAATAACGAAAAAAATACATGAACCCAAACACGCTTGTCGCGCTGCCCGCTATCTTTAGGATCTAATTTTAAAAAATCAATTGAAAAAGAAGTCGTCAAAGCTGTCAACGAAGAGTCCACTGATGAATAAGCCGCAGCTGTAATTCCTAATAGGAAAAAAATTCCTGCTGCCAACCCAAAATAATTCAATGTCAAAAAAGCAAATACATCATCTGTTTTTGAAGGTAATTTAATACCATTACAAGCAGCATAACTATATAATAAAACACCTAATGTCAAAAATAAAATATTAGCTAACAAAAACATTCCAGAAAAAGAAAACATATTTATCTGGCATGCTTGCACGGATTTACATGTCAAATTTTTCTGCATCATATTTTGGTCCAATCCATTCAAAGCTACTGTAATAGCTATTCCAGCGATAAACTGTTTTATCGAATTATGTTCCGAATGCCAATCAAAATCAAAGATACTAGACAACTCGCTTCCGTGTACCATCGCTATCATAGACCCGACATTCAAGTCAAGTTCTCGACAAACAATCACAATTGTCAATATAACAGAAATCAACATAAACACTGTCTGCAAAGCATCCGTCCACACAATGGTCTTGATTCCTCCTCGGAATGTATATATCCATACTAATCCAATTGTTATAAAAACAGTCGCTGCAAAGGGTATTCCCAATGAATCAAACAAAACTAATTGCAATACTCCAACGACCAAAAACAAACGGAATGAAGCTCCTACCAGCTGAGACAAAATAAAGAAAAACGAACCGGTTAAACGAGCACTTTCCCCTAATCGTGTACCTAACCACGAATAAATAGAAATCAAATTAAGGCGATAAAACAAAGGCAATAAGAGCATTGCTATCACAATGTATCCCACGCAATTTCCTAATACCACAGGAAGATAAGTCCATGCACTATTTCCTACTTCGCCCGGTATAGAAATAAAAGTTACCCCGGAAAGTGAAGCTCCAATCATCCCAAAAGCCACCAAATACCATGGAGATGCCCTATTACCAGTAAAAAATGTTTCGCTATCAGATTTTCGTCCAGTGAAAAAACTGACAATTATCAACAAACCAAAATAGGCTAATAATATTATTGCAATTAACCCTGTCGTCATATTACTTCATTTATGATATTTAATTTTTACAAAGATAATATTGTTCATTCTGCAACTACAACTATACTGCGAAATTATCTTAAATTCATTCTATTCGCTATATAACATCAACAAAATTCATATCTTTGTCAACTAATATTTTTTATCTTTATAAACCTTTTCAATAAAATATATCCTAACAGTAGTAATACAAAGTAATACAATATGGAATACAACTTCAAGGAAATAGAACAAAAGTGGCAAAACTATTGGCGAGAAAACCAAACGTATAAAGTAGAGGTAGATTCCTCAAAACCCAAATTTTATGTTCTGGACATGTTCCCGTACCCTTCCGGAGCCGGATTACACGTAGGACATCCACTAGGATATATTGCATCAGATATCTACTCCAGATACAAGCGTTTAAAAGGTTTTAATGTCCTCCACCCTATGGGATACGATGCTTATGGATTGCCTGCAGAACAATATGCCATCCAAACAGGACAACATCCCGCTATCACAACTGAAAAAAATATTGCTCGTTACCGAGAACAACTAGATAAAATCGGTTTTTCTTACGATTGGAGTCGAGAAGTTCGTACCTGCAATCCACAATATTACAAATGGACGCAATGGGCTTTTATCCAAATGTTCAACCATTGGTTTAACAAGGACACTCAAAAAGCAGAACCTATAGAGCAATTGGTTACAACTTTTACAGCTGAAGGCAATGCCCACATTAATGCCGCTTGTTCTGAAACTCCAACTTTCACAGCTGCAGAATGGAAGGCCATGAGCGAACAAAAGCAACAAAATATACTATTAAACTACCGTATTGCCTATCTGGCAGACACGATGGTAAATTGGTGTCCACAATTAGGCACAGTATTAGCAAATGATGAAGTCAAAGACGGGCTGTCTGTTCGTGGAGGCTACCCCGTTGTTCAGAAAAACATGCGCCAATGGTCGCTTCGCGTTTCTGCTTACGCCCAACGTCTACTTGATGGGTTGAACTCTGTTGACTGGTCAGAATCATTAAAAGACATACAACGTAATTGGATTGGACGTTCACAAGGAGCCGATGTTACTTTCAATGTAAAAGATTCTGATATTCAACTTAAAATATTCACCACTCGCCCTGACACCATCTATGGTGTAAGTTTTATGGTATTGGCACCAGAAAGTGAATATGTCAAACAACTTACAACTCCACAACAGGAAAATGCTGTCAATGAGTATTTAGATTATGTTGCAAAGCGAACAGAACGCGAACGCCAAAGCGAAGTAAAAACAGTCACAGGAGTTTTTTCCGGATCCTATGCAATCAATCCATTCACAAACGAAGCTATACCCGTATGGATTAGTGAGTATATCCTGGCCGGTTATGGCACCGGAGCAATCATGGCAGTACCTGCTCACGACAGCCGAGACTATGCTTTTGCACGTAAATTCAATTTACCCATCATTCCTGTAATAGACAATGGGCAACCGATTGATTTAAGCGAAAGCTCTTACGATGCGAAAGAAGGAAAGATGATCAATAGCCGAGCCATTAATGGAATGGATGTAAAAGAAGCTATCCGTTTTATAGCTGAAGAAGTTGAAAAGCGAGGTATCGGAAAAAGCAAAATCAACTATCGCCTTCGCGATGCTATATTCAGCCGCCAACGCTATTGGGGAGAGCCGTTCCCGGTATATTACAAAGAAGGAATGCCTTACATGATGGACGAATCTAAACTTCCATTAGAATTACCAGAAATTGACAAATATCTACCGACTGAAAGCGGAGAACCTCCACTGGGACGTGCAAAAAACTGGACAACAAAAGAAGGTTTCCCGATTGAGTTGAATACCATGCCAGGCTTTGCCGGTTCCTCTGCCTATTACTTACGTTACATGGACCCTCATAATGATAAAACACTTGTAGGCAAAGAAGCCAACCAATATTGGCGTAATGTAGATTTATATTTAGGCGGAGCCGAACATGCAACCGGACACTTGATTTATTCTCGTTTTTGGAATATGTTCTTATATGATTTAGGTGTCGTATGCGAATCTGAGCCCTTTAAAAAACTTATCAACCAAGGGATGATTCAAGGACGCTCTAATTTTGTATATCGCATTGTAGGTACCAACAAATACGTATCTGCCGGCTTAAAAAAACAATATGAAACGACAGAAATTCATGTTGATGTAAATATTGTACACAACGACATTCTAGACCTTGAAGCCTTCAAACATTGGATGCCTGAATTTGCAAATGCAGAATTCATCTTGGAAGACGGCAAATATATCTGTGGCTGGGCTATTGAAAAGATGTCAAAATCGATGTTCAATGTTGTCAATCCAGATGATATCATAGCACAATTCGGTGCTGACACCTTACGCCTATATGAAATGTTCCTTGGGCCTCTTGAGGCTCACAAACCTTGGGATACCCAGGGTATAGACGGTGTTTATAAATTCCTTCGTAAATTTTGGCGTCTTTATCTTCAAGGAGAAAACTTTGCAGTCAGCGAAGAAACTCCCACAAAAGAGGAACTGAAAATATTACATAAAACACTAAAGAAAATAGAATTTGATATTGAAAACTTCTCATTCAATACTTCTATTCCGGCTTTCATGATTTGTGTTAATGAATTAGGTGCTTTAAAATGTAACAAACGGGCTATTCTCGAACCTCTAGTAATAGCCATTGCTCCTTATGCTCCACACATTGCAGAAGAAGTATGGCATTTATTAGGACATACCAATAGCATTACCACTGCAACCTTTCCTAAATGGGAAGAAAAATATCTTACAGAAGATAACTTCGAATATCCGGTATCATTCAATGGTAAAGTCCGTTTCAAACTCTCTATGCCTCTAACAGCAACCAATGCAGAGATAGAGACTGCTGTCAAAGCTTCACCAGATGCAAAAAAATGGCTAGATGGCAAAGAAATCCGCAAAATGATTATCGTCCCAAAGAAAATTATCAACGTTGTTATTTAATAGAAAAACGGCTTTAAAGCCGTTTTTTCTTTTTAGATGCGGTAGGAACCACAAACAATACACAATAACTTCCAATACATCCAAGTATCATTAACACGATACGGGCATGGGGATGCTCAAAAAAACAGAATGCAGAAATTGATATCATAATCCACATGCACACCAAAGATATCACTTTTGATAATATACTCGCTCCTTCTTGCGTTTCGTAACGACGAATATACCTTCCTAAATAAGAACGATGTAACCAATCATGCATGCTCTTAGAACTTTTGTAAAACAACCAAGAACTCAACAGCAAAAAAGGTGTTGTTGGCAGTCCTGGAACAAAAATCCCAATAATTCCCAATACAACAGAAATAACTCCAACCGTTATATACAATATCTTCTTCATCTCCCGAAAATCAATTTCACAGCCTCATTGTACTGAGATATACGATTAGATTTCTTTATCATCTTCAATAATTTTCGATCTGTTGTCGGTAAAAAATATTCCCAAAAAGACTTCATCTTACTTAACAGCTGAGCATTTCCTTGTAAAACGGCAGCATAGGCAGAAAACAATTCATAATGAAAAAGAGCCAAAACTTCCTTATGCTTCTTTTCATCACCGATATTCAATTGCTTATACGCTGCAACTAGCCATGGATCTGCAAGTAAACCTCTCCCAATAGCAATGCCTTTTAAAGCAGGAAACATACCCAAAATTCGCTTTATATCCTCAATGGTCAATATATCTCCATTATAGAATAAAGGATGTTTTACTAATTCATAAAATGCTGCAAAAGCATCAAGTTGGACACTACCTTTATATTGTTGTCTTCCCGTACGGGCATGCAACGTTATATGTTCCAACGGAAAGCAATTAATTATGTCCACCAATAACAGACTCTCTTTCACATCCTCCCACCCTAATCTCATTTTCAATGAAAACTGTATATCCGAGAACTCTTTCATCGCACATAATATTTCTTCTACCAACTCTGGATAAGGCAACATTCCTGCACCTTTCTTCTTACCTGCAACCAAAGGAAACGGACAACCTAAATTCACATCTACCCTACAATATCCTCTATCACATAACATCTCTACCAAACGACAAAATTCATCGTGCGTACCCGGCAAAATCTGCGGCACTAATTCTAAACCATGATTAAACTCCGGACCAATATCCCGCAAATCGCGTTTACGAAAATTACCTTTCTCTATTCTAATAAAAGGTGTATAATAAACATCTATACCACCAAAATATTTCTCAAAAGCATTTCGAAAAATATGGTCTGAATACCCCTGCAAAGGAGCAAAATGAAACTTATATACCTGTTCGCCCATTTATCTTCTCTAATTTACCATCTTTTTATATTAGAAGCAGCCTCTAGACAATCTTCCAATGCATCCGGCAATTGAGGGAAGAAATCAAGACCGGTAAATACTTCTACAGAATCAACCGATACAACATAATCTACAATTGATTTTTTACTTTGAGCATTTGGCATAATAAATCCTATCATCTCTTTTCTAGAAGGCGAATAAACTACTTTATAATAATACCCTGGCACAGTTACTTTATTTACCCCTATTTCACCCTTCACATCTTTAAAAACAGGCCCAGTAACAACCCAAATCACCTCTCGAGCACCCCATATACGAACTTGTTCTTCTAATTTCTTCCAGATTCCACGATTAAAGCTTGGCACCTGAGGTGACATATTCGACATAAAAAATGTTTCACTCATCGCCTCTTGCGATAAAGTCATATCTCCCGCAGGACATAAATGGCCCCGATCATAACCGCTTCGCTTATAATCTATCGGATCTGCGCTACCGGTTTCCACTACAGGATCTTCTCTGAAATCATTTGTTCTTGAAGCTTTTCCATTTCCTTTTCCAATACAAGGAGTATAATACACCCAAACCGCCTGCTCATGCTCCTCACTATAGCCCAATACATAATATTTATGCCGAACAATATCACAGTCTCCCTGCGGCAGACAATCTGCCATATTTATCTCGTCAGCAAAAGTATTATCAACAGATTTTACCTGTTCAACAACTGTCTTCCCTAAATATTCTATATCATTATAATAATAGTAGCCTACCCCAAAAAGTAAAGCTACTATTACTAGATATAAAAATATTTTAAACCCACTCTGAGTCTTGTTTTTTTTTCTTCTTTTTCCCATTATACCTCAAGAGCTTTTTTTATTGTTATATCATCCATATAATAAATCGGGAAAAAGCCCTCATCATCCAACACATGTCTACCAATAAATGCTTTGATAGTTGTTTCTAATATTGTCCGAGAAGCTCGAATACCCTTAGAATCCCGTTTCACCCCATGACGAGCTGCATAGTCGGCCATTTCATCCACCAAATCAAATTGCTTTAAATATTTTAGTAGTTGTTTGTAATTATTAATATCTTTCATTTCTGGACGATGTTTATCCATAAATTCAAAGGTATATTCATAAAGCAACTGTTTTTTACGACTCACTTCCACTAAATAATCAGAATATCCACTGGTATCATTCGGAACAAAAACATCCGGCATTACACCACCACCACCATAAACGGTGCGTCCACCTACTGTCTTGAATTTTAAGTTTTCATCAAAATGAATACTATCCTTTTGCAAAAACTCTCCATGCATAATCCGCTCATAAATATCGCTGTAATATTTCTCTTTCCCTTGGTCATAAGGCTTCTGAATAGAACGGCCAGAAGGAATATAATAGCGAGCGACAGTCAACCGTAAAGCAGAACCATCTGGCAATATCCGCTGCTCCTGCACCAACCCCTTACCAAATGAACGTCTTCCAACAATCATTCCCCTATCGTTATCTTGAATAGCTCCAGCAAAAATTTCACTAGCAGAGGCACTAAAATCATTTATCAAAACCTCCAAAGGCAATTCTTTATATTGCCCCTTTCCATTAGAATTATAATCCATACGAGGAGCAGCCTTCCCCTGTGTATATAGAATCAATCTACCCTCAGGCAAAAATTCATTAATCATCTGTATTGCTATAGGCAAAATTCCCCCCTCATTATCCCGCAAGTCAACAATCACTTTCTTCATTCCTTGCGCCGATAATTTTTCCAATGATTGCATAAATTCGTTATAAGTATTCATTCCAAAAGTGTTTACCTTCACTAAGCCCGTTGTATCATCTACCATATAAGCAACAGCAACACTCTTAATTGGAATATTTCCCCTTACTACACGTTTCTTGAATGGCTTATCTTCTCCCCTGCGAGCCAATGTTAACGTCACATCAGTTCCTACTTCTCCCCTCATCAACTTCATAATAGCATCGGTTTCCATATTACATCCGGCCACCAACGAATCATTTACTCGCACAATACGGTCACCATCCTTCAATCCTGCTTTTTCTGCCGGCCCTCCAGGCACCACCTTCACGACAGTCACCGTATCTAAATACTTATAAAACTGCACTCCTATACCACCAAAATTTCCCACCATCTCCTCATTCACCCGCTGCATATCTTTTGCCGGAATATACACAGTATGTGGATCCAAATCACTTAAAATATGAGGAATTGCATTTTCCTCTATTTTATGAATATCAACCGTATCAACATATGAATAGTTAATCATGTTCAAAATAAGGTCCAACTTCCCTCCCTGCATCGGAGTGATGGCATTTTTCCCTACCGGAATCTGTACTTTTTGCCTGCTCATGGCAGCATTAATCAACATTCCCAACACAACGGCTACAGCCAATATCACCGGGAAAAGAATCGCTCTGAACTTATTATTATACATACTTTTTACTTTTCTATTTCTATAAAATCAACTTTCACACCGGCTTTTTTCAATAATTCAATTCCATCACTACAACGGTATAGTTCTGAATAAACCACCCGTCTAATACCCGATTGGATAATCAATTTAGCACACTCAATACAAGGAGAAGCTGTTACATATAAAGTAGCACCATCACTGCTATTACTTGATTTCGCCACTTTTGTAATCGCATTTGCCTCTGCATGCAAAACATAAGGTTTCGTACGTTCCTGCTCATCTTCACATATATTCTCGAAGCCAGAAGGAGTACCGTTATATCCATCAGAAATAATAGATTTATCCTTCACTATCAACGCTCCTACTTGTCGCCGTTTACAATATGAATTTTCTGCCCAAATTCGAGCCATACGCAAATAGCGAACGTCCAACAGCCGTTGTTTTGCATTATCTTCCATAATCAATCTATTTCAGTATTGTTTATTTTTTTCGACCACCAATGTAATCCACCATCTCGCGGAAATATACCTTCCGCTCCTCTGGTACATCCACCATAGCCAAAGCTTCACGACTCTTTGCCATGTAGCTATCTATTTTAGACATTACCACCTCTTTGATTCCTGTACGATTATATATTTCAGTTACAGCCTTAATTTTCTCTTGTGGATCAAACTCTTTTTTAGCAATCCATTCCTTCAGCAATGCTTTATCTTCTGGACTGGCCAACTCCAATGCCTTGATTAACATATAAGTTTTCTTATTGCTTAAAATATCGCCACCGATTTTTTTCCCAAATTCTGCAACATCACCGTACACATCCAAATAATCATCCTGCAATTGAAATACCAATCCCAAATACCCACCGAAGTCATATAAAGCATTATACTCATGTTCCGGAGCTCCTGCCACCAAAGCTCCGTGACGGATACTACCTGCAATCAATACAGAAGTTTTCAGATAAATCATATCAATATACTCCTGTTCTGTCACATCATCACGAGTTTCAAATTCCATATCATACTGCTGACCTTTACAAACATCCATCGCCACTTGATTAAATCCATCAATAACACGACGCAAATACTCGTCATCCACCGATTCAATCATTTTATAAGCTGTAATTGCAGCAGCATCTCCACTTAAAATAGCAACATTACTGTTCCACTTCTTATGCACTGTCTGACGTCCACGGCGTAATTCTGCATCATCCATCACATCATCATGCAATAACGTATAATTATGGAAAATCTCAATACCTATCACTGATTTCAAAATTTTCTCCACATCATCCCGATAAAGATTGTAAGCAAGTAAAGCCAACACCGGACGCAGCCTTTTGCCACCATCCTCCATAATGTATTTGATAGGTTCGAACAAAGAAACAGGTTCTTCTACATATTCCTGTTTGTCTAACTCTGCCTTAATGCAGTTGCGTAACTCTTCTATTGTATACATAGCTTCTTTTGTTAATTTAAGCAAGGTGCTAAATTAACAAAAGAAGCGTAAAAACAGAACGATACGCTCTATTTTAAGAAATAATTACTATTTGCAGTTTTCAAGGATCCGACGAGCAATCTCGGCAGTTACATCACCATCTTCACCGAAGCCTACTTTCCTCTCTATAAAACGACGTTCAATTTCAATAATTGTATCATCACCTATCTGCGCATCTCCCAGTCGAGTAGGCAGCCCTAAACTACGGAAAAATGCCTCCGTCTTTTCTATTGTCCGATCAGCACGTTCTTCATCCGACCCATCCTGAATACCCCATACACGTTCACCAAGCTGTACCAGTTTAGCCATTTTTTTCTGTTTCAACGTACGCCACAAGCCAGGCAATACAATTGCCAACGTAGCTCCATGAGTCAAGCCATGCAACGCAGTCAATTCATGTCCTATCATATGAGTAGCCCAGTCTTCACATACCCCCATTGCAATAAAGTGATTCAATCCCATCGTAGCACAAAGCATAAAATCAGCCATTTTATCATAATCCTCCTGATTTTCCATGATGGATGGCGCTATTTCAACCAACGACTGGATTACTCCTTCAGCCCAGCGATCCATCAAACGAGACTGTCCCGGACGAGTCATATATTGCTCCATGACGTGTACAAAAGTATCAGCAATACCACAAGCCACCTGCCATTTCGGCAAAGTAAATGTCACCGTCGGATCAAGAATAGAAAACACTGGATTAAAAGAATAAAATGCAAATTTCTCAGCTGTTTCTTTTCTCGAAATCACAGCTCCATTATTCATCTCCGAACCTGTAGCCGGAAGAGTCAACACAGTAGCTAAAGGTACAGCATGCTTGCTTACCCCCTTCAAAACCAAATCCCAAGCATCTCCATCATATAACAAACCGGCAGCAATTAATTTTGTGCCATCAATCACACTTCCTCCTCCCACTGCCAACAGAAAATCCACTTGTTTCTCTTTTCCCAATTTGATAGCTTCACGCAAAGTCTCCACTTTCGGATTTGATTCAATTCCCCAAAATTCAACAACCTCAAAAGCTTTCAAAGCCTCCTTCACCTGATCATATACACCATTTTTCTTCACACTTCCTCCACCGAAAGTCACCATCACGCGTTTTCCTGCCGGAATTTCCTTTGCCAACTGAGCAATCATCCCTTTCCCAAAAATCAATTTAGTAGGGTTTTGAAAAATAAAGTTTTCCATAATCGTAATTTATAGTTTCATACAAAAATAGGAAATTATCACCCGATTCCACTACATTTACGGTATTATAATTTGCTTGTTTGTTTACACCCCAAAATAAAAACACAAAAAAGCAAAATTATAATTCTCATTTTCAGTGACATTTTGAATTCAAATAAAGACAAAAATATAAAATTACAGACAAGACAAAAACTTATTCGGTTGCAAATTGGTTGCAAATTCACCAATCAGAGACATTACCACAAATTAAATAAGCTGGAAATATAAATAGTAGCCGGGAATCGAACCCGAATCTAAAGTTTAGGAAACTTCCGTTCTATCCATTGAACTACTCAGCCATCATGCATGGTGCAAAAATAATAAATTAATTCAGACATACGAATAATTGATGTCAATTACTTTTCCTATTTTTGTAAAATCAATCCAAACCCTTAAAATAATTTGTTTTTACCATGAAAGTTGTAATACAACGTGTTCAGCATGCAAGTGTAACCATTGACAACCAACTATATTCCTCCATACAAGAAGGTATGATGATTTTAATAGGTATACAAGCCGATGATACAAATGAAGATATTGAATGGCTCTCTACCAAAATTTGCAACCTCCGTATATTTGATGACAATGACGGAGTAATGAACCGCTCCATCCTTGAATCCGGAGGTGATATTCTGGCAGTCAGCCAATTTACGCTTATGGCCCGCACAAAAAAAGGGAATCGTCCATCTTACATTGATGCCGCCAAACCGGATATATCCATTCCCCTTTATGAACAATTTGTAAAAACACTTTCCTCCACTCTTGGAAAAAGTGTAAAAACCGGAGTATTCGGAGCAGACATGAAAGTGGAACTGCTCAACGACGGCCCCGTAACCATTATTATTGACTCCAAAAATCGTATTTAATATCATCTATTATGGAACTGCAAGAATTACAAGCCCGCGTTGACCAATGGATTAAAGAATACGGAGTCCGCTATTTTAACGAACTGACCAACACAGCCATATTAATGGAAGAAGTTGGTGAATTAGCTCGTGTTATGGCTCGTAAATACGGAGAACAATCCTTTAAAGAAGGAGAAAAAGAAAACCTGGCAGACGAAATGGCTGACGTCTTATGGGTTCTCACCTGCCTTGCCAATCAAACCGGGGTGGATCTAACTCAAGCCATGGAAGATAATTTCAGTAAAAAAACAAATAGAGATAAAAAAAGACACAAAAACAATCCTAAAATCCAGACACCTTAAAGGGATTCTTTCTAACTTTGTAATTTCGAAAAAATTAAATATAATGTGGACTAAGACTGCAGGGCTTATATTACGTTACAGGATAGCTTTTATTATAGCCGTCCTATTGTGCACGGCCTTTATGGGATTTCAAGCACGGAAGATTCAAATGTCATACGAAAGCGCTGATTTATTACCCAAGACCGACAGCGCCTATATGGATTATACCCGTTTCCGCGAGACCTTCGGACAAGAAGGGAATGTCATGGTATTTGCAGTACAGGATAATGATTTTTACAAACTTGACAAATTAAACGATTGGATTGCCATGGGCGACTCCATCAAGGCTCTCAAGGGTGTAACCGCCTTGATGGATATTACCCACACGTTCAATCTCCATAAAAATACGGAATTACGCAAATTTGAGGTTCGCCCCATCTTCCCTCATCGAATTGATGATAAAGCAGAACTGGACAGCTTGGCTTTTATCGCAGAAAATCTACCATTCTACGACGGATTATTGCTTAATAAAGAGACAAACACTTATGGCATGATGGTCACTGTCTCTGCAGAGGTGATGAATTCTCCCAAGCGAGTACAATTGGTGGATGACATTCTCAAAATCACCAATCGCTTCACCGAAAAGCATTCCGTACACATGCACTATTCCGGCATGCCTTATATCCGAGTTATCAACGCCGAAAACATAAAAGGTGAAATGTACATGTTCATCGTCTTGTCACTATTGATTACCGCCATTATTCTATATCTTTTCTTCCGATCGTTCCGCATAGTCGGATTCAGCGTCGGCATCATCGGCATCAGCGTTATCTGGGCTCTAGGAATCATGGCGATTCTCAGTGTTAAAATCACATTGCTGACAGCGATGCTCCCCCCTTTGCTGATTGTAATCGGCATCCCTAATTGTGTCTATATGATTAACAAATACCATGCGGAATACATGCGCCACGGCAATAAAATCAAAGCATTGCAACGCATGGTACAAAAAGTGGGTAATGCCTCGCTATTATCAAATCTGACCACGGCAGCCGGTTTTGCCACCTTCACGATTACCTCCAGCCAAATACTCGTCGATTTCGGTTGGGTGGCATTCCTTAGTATTGCCTGCGTATTCTTTATCTGCTTGATACTGATACCTACAATCTTCAGCTTTCTACCGGCACCGGAAGCCAAACAGACCAAACATCTCAACAATCCGTTTATCAACAAAGTGATTGACAAGCTAATATACATTGTCACCAGTCGAAGACACACAGCATATTATATCGCTGCTGCTTTAGTCGTTGCCGGTATTATCGGAATCACCCAGATGAAGACAACAGGATATATGGTTGATGATTTAAAAGAAACAGACCCAATCCGACAAGATTTAGCTTTCTTCGAAGAAAACTTTGATGGTCTCATGCCACTTGAAATCACAATTGACTTCGGCAAACCCAACCGCGTTTTCCAATTAAACAACTTGGAGAAACTCGATCGCCTGGACAAAGAACTTTCTTCTGAACCCGACCTTTCAAAAGCTCTCTCTGTAGTAGAAGCAGCCAAATTTGCCAATCAGGCATACTACAATGGCAAGGCATCTTATTACAAGCTACCGACCAATATGACCAAAAACTTCATCATGAAGTACGTTGCCGAATCCACAGAAGGTGCAAGTGATATGGCTAAATCATTTGTAGATACAGCCATGCAAAAGGCTCGTTTAAGTTTCCGTGTCAAGGATATCGGCACCAAGAAAATGGCAGCCAAAGAGGATTCCCTCTACAAAACCATTGACAAGATATTCCCGTCCGACAAATACGATGTTACTGTAACAGGTTCCAGTATCATTTTCTTTAAAGGAAATCAATATTTGATTTCCAATCTATTCTCCTCACTTGCGCTTGCCATCGTGCTAATTGCAAGTTTTATGGCATGGATGTTCAAGAGTAAACGAATGGTGCTTATCGCTTTAGTACCTAATGTTATTCCGCAGATTATCACAGCAGCCATCATGGGATATGCCGGCATACCGATTAAGGCATCTACCATACTTGTATTCAGCGTAGCTTTCGGTATCTCGGTGGACAACACCATCCACTATTTAGCCAAATATCGCCAGGAGCTTCAGGCTACCGGATGGGACATGGCCCGTTCCGTAGTCCTTGCCTTGAAAGAAACCGGACAGAGCATGATATATACTTCCATCATCCTATTCTTCGGATTCGGAATATTCTGTCTATCAAGCTTTGGTGGCACCTTTGCATTGGGATTGCTTACAAGTATTACACTTTTCGGAGCTATGCTTGCCAATTTGATATTGCTTCCTTCTCTGTTGCTCACCATGGCTCACAGTATCACGCAACGCAACTTCAAAGCTGAACCATTGCTGCAAATCTATGATGAAGAAGAAGATATCGACGAAGACAAACTCGAAATCGAAAACGGTCTGGCTTGATTATATGAAATGGTTATTTATTACAATATGCTTCTATAGTCTCGTCAGCTGTAGAAAATCAGACAAAATTATTGAAAACATTTTGTCCAATCCCGATATGTCAACACAAGAAATTCTACGCAAACTAGACTCTACCACTTGGGATGCATTATCAGAAACTAATAAAAACAATTACCTGTATCTATGGGCAAAGACACAATACAAACAGAAAACAATCCATGCAAAAGATACTTTGCTACAAAATAGCGCAAACGTTTTCTTAAAACAAAAAGAATTCGAAAAAGCCTGCTTTCTTCAAATATGTACAAGTATTGCCTACCAAAAAGCCGGGCAACAAGAAAAAGCTTTGGAAATTTTAATCGAAGCTGAAAACATCGCCATGCACCTAAAAAATAAAAGCTACCTGCTTCAAACTTATCATGAACTAGGAAAAATCTATCGAGAAAACAACAATAATAGTCATGCCAAAACACAATACCAAAAATTGATTCTACTACTAAAAGAAGCTCCAGAATTAATACACAATCTCACGAAATACAATTATTTTATAGACATTCCTTATGCCTTTTTATATTTAGACCACCATTCCCAAGCTGTAGAATGGTGCCAAAAACTCCTGAACGATATAAACATTTTAAAAGACACAGCTCAAATACAAACGATATGTTACGATTTGGCATATTCTTTCAATAAAACCGGACAATACTCCCAAGCAACTCACTATATTGAACATCTATTGCAACTCAATCCCACACCACAAGACAGTGCCAAGGCATTATTAATACGTGCAGATATCTATTACAAAGAAGATTCCATTCATATGCTCCAACAAACCCTACAGCAAATTCCCATCCAACAATTCTCTAAAAACAAAAACTTGTATCTGCGATACCAGAACTTATTAGCCAAATTATATTACAAACAAAAACAATTCCAATACGCTGCTGATATTTTAGCAATATGCAACAAAGAAATGCAAGAAATATATAATAATAAAAAGAAAATACGCTTAGACTTAGCCAGAGAAAAATACCTACAACTTAAAATAAACCAAGAACACCTTAAATACAGCAACCAACAACTAACCTTCTATATCACAGCATTAATTATATTAATCATTAGTGCCATAATTATTTTATGTCTATACTATCGCATCCGAAAAAGGAAATCACAATACATCCAAGCTTATGATCTGTCTCAAAAACTACAAAACCTACTAGATAACAATACATTACAACTACAACAATCCATTCTACACAATTTATCCATTGCTTGTCAAGTAGCTAAAGCACAATGTCTGCAAACCACAAACAAAAACTTCAAAGAACTTATTTACACCGCACAAAACGGTGATAATTATTGGAAATCCATTTATGAAGCAACAAATATATTACATAACTCATTTCAAAAACGTTTAACAGCCACATATGGACATCTGTTAAATGAAAAAGAACAGCAACTATGCTGCCTGCTTCGTGTCGGATTTGATACTGGAGATATTGCATTCATGGTGGAGCAAAGCATTTTCTCAATACAGAAAAGAAAAACATCCATCCGTAAAAAACTAAATATGCAAGAAGGGGAAGATATCATTCACTTTCTTGAAACAAAACTTCCATCCACAACAATACCACAAAACACAAATTTCTGATTAAATATCACCTCATTTTACAACAATACAATCAAGGTAAATAATTTTACAAACTTTTTCCATAAACTTTAGTTGTATTATACTTATTTTCAAGTATATACAAATCAGGTATTACAACATCATTTTCACTTTTTACAATGCCATCTTGATAATAACTCTTATATATTTGCAACACACAAAAGCTTTTGTAAATGAAAAATTAAATTTAAACCAAAACATTGTCAGATGAAAACAAACATTTTACAATACAGGAATCGTACATTACAATATCCAAGTCAAATAACCATGAAAAAAATCGCATTACTTCTTATAATCTGTTGCGCTTTTTCTATTGCAAAAAGCCAAACCTATCCTAAAAAGAATTTCGTAATAATGAGTAGCTACGGGTACTCATATTCTGAATTCATGAATGGATTCGGTATGGTAAATTCTTTTATATACATGCCCAATAAACTATGGGGCTATGGCATAGACTTAGGTCTTAGCTCCGGCAATATGAAAGAGGGACCATACGGTGGCAATCATATAAAATCTGATATCCATGTCAATAATTATTTTATAGGACCCAGCATCTATCTTATGCCGCTGAATACTACAAATCATCTGATTTTTATAGGTACAACTATCAATTTTTCTCATGACAGCCACACACAATTATTGTCAGAAACAATTGACAATACACCGGAAACCTATTGGCTAAAATCAAACGACACCGGCATTGGATTTGCTGCCAATGCCGGTTATAATTTTAGAATCAACAAAATCTGGAGCATTGGAGCACGAGCTTATTTTAATCATTTTAATGAATCATATATCATGGGATTGGTCAACATAGGCATTACAATACCTCAAGCTACCAATTCAAAGAAATAAAAAACTTCCCGCAGACATTTGTCAGCGGGAAGTCAAAATTGCCGGATTACACCCCTATAATCCGGCTTTCACCCCTATATTTTACTGTTGTCCTTGCAACGCTTTAATTTCTTTCACAACATCCTCCATCAATTGAGATGCTCCAATACGGAAAAGAGATGAGTTCAGCCATTCTTGACCCAGCATATGATTGACAATTGCCAAATAACGAATTGCATTCTGAGCCTTAGATACTCCTCCGGCAACCTTCAAACCTACTTTTTTACCTGTTTGGGCATAAAACTGCCGGATGGCTTCACACATAACATATACGGATTCCGGTGTTGCATTTACCGGGACCTTACCTGTAGACGTCTTGATAAAATCAGCTCCAGCATAAGCTGCTATTAACGAAGCATTGAAAATCATTTCGAAATCCTTTAATTCTCCTGTTTCCAAAATCACCTTCATCAATACGTCTTTACAAGCCTCACGTTTTGCCTTTAAATCATGATATACTTTTTCATAATTCTTTTCCAGCATATCACCCACAGAGATAACAACATCCACCTCCTGTGCTCCAGCTTCGACAGCCATCTTTATCTCTGCCAGTTTTATTTCAAGAAAACTCTGAGAAGTTGGGAAGTTACCGGCAACAACAGCTGTCTGTATATCTGTTGAACGCAACTCTTCACGCACAATAGCTGCAAATTGCGGATAAACACATACTGCAGCAACCGGCTTGAGTTCGTACTTCTTCAATTTTTTCAACATCTCCACAACAAAAGCCCGTACCGATTCGTCCGTATCTGTCAACTTCAGAGTCGTGTAATCCATGCAGGATGCACAAAATTCCAAACCTTCAACACAATATGCCTGTTTGGCTTCTCGTTCGACAATGCTGTCCAAATCAAACTGTATACGTTCGTCCAGATTTGTCCCATTATACGTTGCTAAAGTTTCTGCTATCTGCTCCATTATCTCTATTATTTTATTTTCATTCCAACCAATTCCCTATAATATTGAGGACAAAATTACACAATGTTCGTGAGGTTTTAAACTTTTCTTGGCAAAAATATTTATCTTTGAAATCTCTATTTAAAAACAATATAAATACAAAAGTTTATGGCAAAGAAAGATGGCGGCGAAACCCCGTTAATGAAACAGTATTATGCGATGAAGGCAAAATATCCTGACGCACTGCTGCTTTACCGAATGGGCGATTTCTATGAGACTTTTGGAGAAGATGCCATTACCACTTCGAGAATTTTAGGAATCACTCTCACAAAACGTTCATCGGGAAATCCCGGTAGCGTAGAACTGGCAGGATTCCCTTTTCATGCCATAGACAATTATCTGCCCAAATTGGTCAGAGCCGGACAGCGGGTTGCCATCTGCGAACAATTGGAAGACCCTAAAAAAACAAAGTTCCTGGTAAAACGGGGAGTCATTGAGCTGGTGACACCCGGAGTTTCATATAATGAATATTCTTCGGACACCAAATGCAACATCTTCCTTGCATCGGTATTTTTCAATAAAGCAGACATAGGCTTAGCGCTTTTAGATCTATCTACAGGCGAATTCCTAACGACTGAAGGTACTCATGCCACTATCGACAAATTATTAAACAGTTTCCAGCCTAAAGAAGTGATTTATCCCAAAGGACAAGAAGCAAAATTCCACGAACTTTTTGGTAATAAATTCTATATCTATCCCATTGAAGAGTGGTTTTTTGACAAGGATTCTGCCACAGAACGATTAATAAAACATTTTGAGGTCTCCTCTCTCAAAGGTTTCGGAATCGAACGTATGAACAGCGCTATTTCAGCTTCCGGAGCCATACTGCACTATCTTGAAATGACAAAGCATGATATGATTTCGCATCTGACGACCATATCTCGAATTGACGAATCCCATCATGTATTGTTGGACAGATTTACTTTACGCAATCTTGAATTGCTAAATTCCACTTTTGAAGGAGGATGCTCTCTGGTGGATATTCTGGACAAAACCACCACCCCCATGGGAAGCAGAACTCTCAGACGATGGATCAGTATGCCGTTGAAATCACCGGAAGAAATCAACCGACGCCTGGATATTGTAGACTATTTCATCCGGCATGAAAAAGAACGGATAGAAACAGAAGAGTCGTTAGAACATATCGGAGACCTGGAACGACTGACCTCAAAAATTGGTGTAGGACGCATTTCTCCGCGAGAGATGAACCAACTGAAAACAGCTTTGGCCAACATTCCTCCCTTAAAAGAAATGTGCATACAATCAGGTGTGAAAATTCTGCAGGAACTTGCAGATAAACTTGACCCATGCCTGCCATTATATGAAAAAATCAACCGCCAAATACAAGAAAACGCCCCCCAACAGGTAGCAAAGGGAAACGTCATTGCAGAAGGTGTACACGCAGAATTGGACGAACTTCGCAATATTTCTTCCCATGGAAAAGAAAAACTGTTGGAAATCCAACAACGGGAAAGCGAAGCAACCGGCATTCCTTCTCTGAAAATAGGATTCAACAATGTATTTGGCTATTATATCGAGGTCACCAAAACCCATAAAGACAAAGCACCGGCTACCTGGATTCGCAAACAAACTCTTGTAAACGGCGAACGTTATATAACTCCGGAGTTGAAAGAATATGAAGACAAGATATTAGGTGCTGAAGACCGAATTCTTGCCATCGAAACAGAATTATACAACACCCTGCTGTCAGAGGCTGCAGAATACATACGGCCACTTCAGGCAGATGCCAAAATCCTGTCAGCCATCGATACGCTGGTCGCTTTTGCAGAAGTGTCCAAAGCCAATAATTATCACCGCCCCCAAGTGGACGATTCGGACATCATTGATATCCGGGAAGGACGACATCCGGTCATTGAAAAACAATTGCCTCCCGGAGAAGAATATATTTCCAACAATGTTTATCTTGATAAGGAGAAACAACAAATTATCATTATCACCGGACCGAACATGGCTGGGAAATCAGCCCTGCTGCGCCAAACC
>OGQF01000657.1_pt1 | contig 27999 bp, 20 predicted proteins | sample 1553141 | NCBI WGS metagenome assembly OGQF01 (sample SAMEA2580005, study PRJEB22360) | human gut metagenome | biome: human gut; feature: human-associated habitat; material: faeces | place: Denmark | collected 2008/2010
ATACTTGATATTTCCCATCGGGCGATACTCCTGAATCATAGAATCCGTGTATTGGTGGCATATCAGATTCAGGTGGCAGTTTTGTATGATTTAATTTTCTAGTTATTCGATTATATTCGAATATTACTCTGCCATCTCGCCAAGATAATATTTTCCCCCCTTTTTTGAAATTAATTTTCCAGAGACCAATTTTTTTAGGGTTGTATTTTCTGCCTGTGGCTTTTTCCATCTCTGTAGCTAAATAAACAGGGTCTATAAACTCTTCAACCTTTTTATTTTTCAAGTCTACATAGAAGTATTTTTCTCCATCTTTGGTTTGTAGGCTGTACCAAAAGTCATCACTTCCTTCTGTAAAAAATGGTGTTAAACGGTCATATTTCCAAGGCAGTGAAAAAGCTTTTGTTTCTTCTGCCCGTTTGTAATTTGCATTTTGAGCTGCTACCTTTCCTGCGAAGCAACTTAGCAAGAGTATTCCAATAATTACTTTCATGTAAGTTTGTTTATGGTGTTATTGTTTGAATAATTTTAGTATTTCTTCGCGTAAAATTTTGATGTCTGTAGTTGTTGCAATAATGTGGTTGTCTGCATTAAGGAGTACTATGTGGGGAATGCCATGAATCCCATATAGTTGATTTAGTGGGTTACTAGGTTTGAATCCATCTAATTTAGAACCTTGTATCCATGGAATATTCTCTTCTTCAATAGCTTTTATCCATGCTTCTTTTTTGTCATCCAATGATATTCCGATAATTTCAAGACCTTGACTGTGAAATTCGTTATAGAGTTTTGCCAATTGTGGTGTTAGTGCACGACAAGGGGCACACCAAGAGGCCCAAAAATCAATGATTTTAGCTTTTGCTTTGATGGAGTGGATATTAAAAGACTCCCCACCAGGTGTCTGTACTGTAAAATCTGGAGCAATTTGTCCTGTTGTCAATGTTTGCATTTTTTCGATTTGTGTTTTTATTTGCAAACCTAAGGGACTATTTTGTAATTCATCAGGAAATAAATCGTATCTTTCAGTTAGTTCTTTTAAATCCATACGGTCTGCATTTTGAGCGATGTGATTAAGGGCTACGTATGTGGTTGCATATTTTTTATAGAACGCTTTTTTTTGTTTTTCAGCAACTTGTTGGATTGAATCCAGGTATATATTCAGTTCCTGAAAACGACTACTCTGTGGGACGTTTGATTCTTTGATATATTCATCGCGAATGCCATCAATTGCTTGAGATAGATTTTGATCTATTAAGAATAGTTCGTGTGCAATTTTTTGATTTTCTCCCCCTCCTGTTATCTCACTCATTTCAAGATTCTGAGGAATTAATTTTACTGTGTAGTCAGTATTTTCCAAATAGATAGTAGCATGTCCTATACCTTTTTCAGGAATTTGCAGGGTGGCAATTGTTAAATCGGAAACTTTACCTTGTAGCTCGAATTTCTCCTCTTTGATATCTGCTTTTGCCAAAGTGTCTGCTTTCTTATTGAGGTAGGAAATGATATATATTTCCCCTTTTTTAATACCGGTTACAGTGCCTTGTATTTTATATTCGCTAGGAGCAGAGCAACTGCTCAGACCTATTCCTGTGAGTAAAACTCCTAGTTGGATGTATTTTATTCGTTTCATGTTATATTCGTTCTATTGAATTATATGTTGAAATAAAACGAAGCAAGAACGTATTTTGCTTCGTTCTTTGTTTCTGTATTTATTGATTTAAGATTTCTGCGTATTTGGTTAAATCTATGTTATAGTTTTTTTTCATGTATTCTATAACTAAATTGTATTTGTCTATGATAATTTGGTTGCCAGCTTGTTTGATAGGATCTTCTATATCTAGGGGATATTTCTCGTTGATCTGCTCCGCTGAATAGGTCATAGCTGTTCTGATCATATTCATAAAATCTTCCAATACACGTTCTTCAATGCTGGCAGCCACCGGACCAGGATTACGATCGATCTCTTCACCATAACTGATTGTAACAATCCATGGCATCCAAGTAGGGGCACCGTATGTTGGTTCTCCGTTTTTGTTTGTGATAGGCTTGAAGTCTTCTCCTAATTGTACGGCAAATCCTCTGCTTTGGTAGGCATTATACTCGTCTTTGTCGCATTCGTCAATATTCCAGTTGTCGTAATATCCTTCATCCGGCATATAGGGATTTTCTTCTTTCCACTGTTCATAGCTGAGATAGCGTCTCCCAATTTCTGTTTCATAATCGCTCATTTCAGCGAATCCGGGAGCTATTTTGTATTCTTTTGTTTCAAAACGTACTTTTAAACTGGGATAGCTGAATGCACAAGCAACACTATGAATAATTTCTGGTGTCAGACCGGCAGCCAATTCTTCATTGGTAAAGCTTAGACTCCAATAGTCCAAACCGTCTTTTTTAAATTGAATATGCCGTTTTTGATAGGTCTGTGATTGAGGATTTCCATCATTTAAGTCATTTACCAAATAGAGATAATATGGCAATTGTTTTTTATCTTCCTCTTTGGTTTTGTCCAAACTGCCCAATAGCCATTCTTGTACTAAATTCAAATATATTTGAATATCTTCAGAACTTGGTTCGGAACATACATAAATCGGATCAGTGTAATAGGGTACCGTCCACATTTTGTTCAGGTGTGTGCTGTCGACATTTTTATAGATGATATACATACCCCAATCTTTTGCAATTTGCTCAATTTCTTTGTCCCAAAGAGCATTTCCCTGAGGAAAATCAAATTGGAGGAAGTTAACTTTTTCAATTGGACCGATGTTATCATTGTCTCCGCAAGAAACAGCCCCAAACAGGATAAGCGTCCATATGAATATTTTGAATTTTTTCAGCATATCTTTTTATTTGAATGTTAAACATTATTTTCTAGGTTCATTTTGTACCAAACTTGAATTATGTTCAAAAGCCTCATTCGGTAATTGAAGTGTAAATCCCGGGTCATTTTTTTCTAGGATATATTCAATGGGTTCGCCTGATGTATCATACCATGTATGTTTTATTTCTTCCATTCCATAGCGGCGTAAGTCAAACCACCGGTGGTTTTCAAAGCATAACTCTCTGCGTCGTTCGTCACGAATGAATGATACCAGTTGTTCTCCCTCGCTAATCGTAGTTGGTTTGTAGGTTGTCTGTGAAAAACGTTTAATGCGTAACGCATCAATTAATGTCTGTGCTTTGGTTCGATATTCACTTTGATTATTTTCTTTGTAAAGCATGGCTGCAGCTTCAGCAGCATTCAGATAAGCCTCTGTTACTTTAAATGCAGTACCCCACACTCCCCGTTCATATCTGTATTCTATTTTGTATTGACGTTGAACGTCGTATTTACTTGTCGGTTGACGATATACAGGTGTGCCGTTATAATCGATTTCTTCCCAAATTAAATAATGAGTTTTCCGCAAATCATTTTTATCAAATGTATTGATGAGACTTTCCGATGCAATGACAGGTACATAACTCTTGTAATTTATTTGACCAGGCTTCGATTCTTCTACGCATGTGATTCTTGTAAGCGGAAGTTCGCAAACATCTGCCTGATTGCCAAATAAGAATATTACCTCCGGATTGCTCCATGTATAATAATTCATATAAGCAGGAGAATTGTATGGGTTGGGTTCTGCAATTGTATTTAAATCTAAGATATCATAATCATATTGGTTGATGACTTCTTCTGCATAAGTTACTGACTTTTCCCATTCTTCCATATATAGGTAAGTACGGGAAAGTAGTAGTTGGGTGCAGGGTAAATTTATTCGGTTGTTCCGTAAATTTTGTTCTGAAGCTGGTAAAGATCTGAAGAGAGATTCTGCTTCAAGCAAATCTTTGATAATTTGTTCATAGACTTCTTTTACTGTATTACGAGGCATACCGCTGGTTCCCATCTCGGAAGTTAGCTTTAGGGGTACACCTAAAGCATTTTTGTCTGCAGAGTAGGGCTTTCCATATAGATTCACCAGATGAAAATAAAAATATCCTCGTAGTGCAAGTGCTTGAGCCATTACTTTATTCTTGGCCTGTTCACTGCCTTGTACATCGTCTATGTAGTCAAGTACAGAATTGCAGCCTAAGATTTTTTTGTATACTTCAGCGTAGGTATTATAGTTGCTAAATTGGTCTTTCATGTCTTTTGACCATGAGTAAGCCAAACGGATTTGTTTTACTTTCCCTTCTTCTGAGCTTTCTGCCTTCCAGTTAGGACGTATGCTTACATCATCGTCAAAAACACCTAAAACACTGAAAAATCTCCCATCATTTAGGCCTGGACCCATATAGGCTTCTCCTAATAATAATTCATCCAATGATTGAATCAGCTGAGGTACGAACTCGCTTTGTGACTTGGGTTCCAAAAAACTATTGCACGAAGTGATGAATACCACTAAAAGCAAGAATGTATATTTGATTATTTTATTCATAGTTCTTTATTTTAAAATCCGACAGTTATACCGAAAGAATATGTTTTAGGCTGTACGCTATCTCCTAATTCTGGATCGAAACCGTGGAATTTTTTATCAGCTACAACAAAAACGTTATTCATGATAGCATTGATTGAGAGACTTTTCACTCTCATCTTTGTACAAATTTTGTCATTTGCAGTCCAAGTTAAAGATATTTGTTGGCAGCGTAAGAAATCAGCTTTGGCTACCATGATATCTGATTCTCCCCACATCTGGTACATGTTGTATGTCCTACCGTCTTGTAATCTCCAATAATTGGCAATCCGACCGGTGTACACTCCCGGAATGTAAGTGTATGCTTCATCTCCCGGTTTTTTCCACCGATTAATCAAGTCTTTACTTAGGTTCACATTGGACAATGGAATGTTTCCTAAATTGGGATAAGGATTAGGTAGCCTTTTTTGGGCTCCCAATAATAAAGAAAAATTAGCTCCGAAGATTAAACCTTTCCACCTAAGACGGGTTGTGAGTCCTCCTGTGAAATCCGGTTCCATTTTTCCTGAATACACAAGCATGTCCGTGTATTCATTTACTCCTTTTAACAAGGGGGCTCCGTCTTCGCCTTTTAAAATGTTGCCTTGGGCATCTTCTTGGAATAGACGATTAAATTCGGGGCTACCATCTACAGAGTTTAGTCTCTTGAAATCGTATGACCAAAAGCTAGAGAGAGCAAACCCTTCTTTCAGTACCTTGTCTGAGGAACCGGAAATGTAGTCTTGTAGACTGATTTCGCTGATGGATTGAGTCTTAGCTTTATTCCAGTTCTTCGATGAGTTAAATCCAATTGTCCAGGCCCAGTCTTTGGTACGGATAGGTGTGATATTTAAAGTGTATTCGACACCGGAATTGACAATGCGTCCTCCGTTAACTTCAGTTCCTACACGCCCATATTCGAGTGCAATAGATTGGTTTACAATATTGTTCGATTTCTTTGTATAGTATTCAATATTCATGGAAATCCATCGAATTACCTGAATGTCCAAACCAAAGTTCCAGGTTTTAGTACGTTCCCAACTTAGGTGGGGATTAGGTATACGTGAAATTTTAGACATATAGTCACCATAATATGGTTTGATTTCATCCATTCTCAGTATCAATTCCGGACTGATAGAGTTTACAGCATTCCCTTGAATTCCATATGATGCTCGTAAATTGAACTGATTTATGATGTTTGAAATGTTTTGTAACCATGGTTCCTGTGCAATATTCCATGATGCTCCGAAAGAATAGGTCGGGTCAAAGCGTTTATTTTGGTCTTGACCGAAGCGGTTTGAAGCGTCATTACGCATACTTGCGTTTATTACATAACGATTTTTGAATGAATAAGCTAAGGTGGCAAATATTGATAATTGATTTGCTGTTAATGTATTACGCAACCACCCGTTCCCATTATATAATTCTTCAAATAATCCTAAGCCTGGTGCTGGTCTGTTACCGATAGGGACTAGTTCATTTAAGGGTGTCGGTTTTACAACGCTTTCCCCTCTTTCTTTTACATAACCAAACATTTTCTGTGATTTGTTTGCTGTTTTGGTTGAGGTGACTTCGGTACCGATTAAAACATTTAGACGATGGTCTTCTTGGAATGTTTTGGAGAATGTGATTTTATTTTGAATATTCCATCCCTGTACATCTGAACTTCCATTATATAATTCGCCTCCGGATGGGAGTATCGCAGCCTTGTATTTCTCGGAACCATAGGCTTCAGATCCGAAATCATAACCTCGGAAGGTCGAAGCTACATAGTAAGTTTGTTCTCCAGCATAGGCTTCTGATGTTCCGATGTTATTATTGATTCCTCCAACAAATTCATATTTTAACCATGGAAGAATATCCCATGAAAAATTTAAATTTCCATTTATTTGAGAAGATTTGTTTAAAGAATAACTGTGGTCGATTTCGTTTAAAATATTATATCCTAAAATTACCGGGTTTTCATTGTAGGCATAATTAGTTCTGATACCTTGAAAATGTCTGCTTCCATCTTCGTTATAAGCCAATACTGAGCGGCTTGTTTCTGTCGCATATTCTAGTGGACTTACGTTTGCTGCATACCCCCAAGTTTTATTGATGCTACCTACTAAACTTAAGTCTACATGTACTTTGGGATGTAGTTGAATGCCTAAATTTACACGTCCACTTAGGTTTTTTGCGTCATTATTTATTTCAATTCCAGATTGATCACTATAGCCTAAAGATACATTATAAACGACTTTCTCGCTGCCTCCTGAAACGCTTAAATTATGGTTATGGCTAAATGAGTTGCGCGTTAGGATGTCAAACCAATTGGTATTTGTACGTTCCAATCTGTGTATTGCATTTTCTGCTTCTTGTGGGGTAATCTGTTTGTTATAAAACATACTCATGATTCCTTCGTATGTATTTAAAGAGGCTACAGGAGCTTCGTTATAGATTGCTCCAGCAGCAAAGGCTTCGCGGCTGAATTGAATTCGTTCTTGTGAGTTCATAAGGTTAAATAAGCCATAGTGAGGACGTGAGCGGAAAGAAAATGTTCCATTGTAATTTACTGTCATTCCCTCTTGTTTGCCACGTTTGGTAGTGATAACAATGACTCCATTAGCTGCTTTTGAACCATAAATTGCTGTTGCTGATGCATCTTTTAAGACTGTCACCGTTTCAATGTCTGCAGGATTAAGCCAAGAAATTTGGTTTCCAAGGATGTTTTTTAAATCATCAACCATTAAATCATTTTGATTTAATGGTATCGGGTCTGGTTGAATGACTCCATCAACTACCCATAATGGATCTTGGTTTCCTAGAATGGTAGATGTTCCTCGAATGCGGATTTTTGGTGAAGTCCCGACCCGAGAGCTTGTGTTCATTACCATCATTCCGGCAACTCTACCTTGTAGCATTTGGTCTACAGATGTATAGACAGGCATCATGATGTCTGATGCTTTAACTGTGCTTACAGAACCGACAACATCGCTTTTTCGAAGTGTTTGGTAGCCTGTTACGACGACTTCATCCATTGTCTCTGTTGACTCTTTTAATACAACGTTGATATTCTCTTGGCCAGTGTATGGAACTTTGTAAGGAGCCATACCGATGAAGGAATATATGATGTTTAGGTTGTCTTTTTGGGGAACTGTAAAGATATAGTTTCCGTTGCTATCTGTTGTGGTTCCAACATATGTTCCTTCGATAAGGATTGTAACTCCTGCAAGAGGTTCTCCTTTTTCATCAGTTACTCGCCCTCTGATTTTGACGACCGAGGTTTGAGGTTGTGGCTTAATAAATATTATTTTATCTTCTATTAAGTAAGTTAGACTATGTTCTTTTAAAACAATATCTAAAATTTCTTGTACGGATACGCCTTCTCTTTGGATGGAGATGTTTTTAATAGAGGCAACATCTTGATTAGAATACATAAATCGGTATTCACTTTGTTTTTGAATGTTTTCAAAAACATTTACGAGAGTCCCATTTTTTATGTCGATACTTAATTGTGCTTTGTATTGGGCGATTGAAAGTCCCGGAAAAAGCAATAAAAACATAAATAAATGAACTGCACCTCTAATTTTCTTTTTAGGAGGTAGAAAAAAATCATTTTCTTTCATAGCTTTGTAAAACAGTTTTAATTAAACAATATCCACTTTTGTGGGTTATCGGTGCAGAGATTGCTGGATCCAATCTCTGCCCTTTTAATATTCTTTGATAGTTACAGCGTTATCTTTTATTTCAAATTTTACTTTCTCTAATATTTCAAACTTTTTCAGTAATTCTTCTATGTTTTTATATCTGATCAATTCGCCTGTGAATGGAATTTGTTCTAATTTTGATGAAGTGTAGAATACATTTACATCGTACCAACGTGCTAAGGTTTTCATGATATCTCCTAATGGTTCGTTGATGAAAATATATTTTCCATTTCGCCATGCTGTGAATGTGTTGGTGTTGACTTTGTTGACGATTATTTCATTGTTATGAAGTTTTGCCTGTTCTCCCGGCTTTAATGTTACAGATGATGTTGCTGTATTAATATTGACACACCCTTCTTCTAGAGTTGTGAGTGCATAATCTTCATCTCTGTATGATCTGACACCAAAGGAGGTTCCTAATACTTGGATCTGTAAATTCTTTGATTCTACAAAAAAAGGTTTGTTTGGGTTATGAGATACTTCAAAATAGGCTTCTCCTGTTAAATATACACGTCTTTCTTTTCCTTCAAATTTAGAGGCATATTTTAATTCACTTTCAGAGTTTAACCATACTTTTGTTCCGTCTGATAGGCGGACAAAGAATTCTCCTCCTCTGGGGATTTTTAATTTATGAGTCTTAATGTCGGTTGTTTGTGTCGTTTTTTTATATTGTAATGTATTATGTTGGATAAAGATGTTGGTATCTATTTCATGTATGATTGTATTGGAATCCGTTTCGATATAAATAGTTTTGTCTTCACCAATGGTTAAAATGGCTTTGGAGCTACCAGGTATAATTGATGTGTATTCCGCAGGGGGAGTTTCTTGGTTTTGGAATGGAATAATACCCCATATTGCAAATATGAACGGAAGTAATACTGCTGCATAGGATAGGTAGCCAATAAATCTTTTACGTTTGTTTTCTTTGATTCTTTGTTTAAGTAAAAGGAATTTTGGGTTGTAGTCATGTTCTTCGTACTGTTGACGGAATTGTTCAAAACCATCTATTTGGCTGACCTTTTGAAAAAGTTCTTCATTTTCAAATTTTTCTTTTCGCCATGTTAATAGTTGCTCTTCTTCTTGTGGATTAATGCTTTTGGTTTTATAAGCAATGAGCAGTTTTGAAATTTTATGTAGTAGATATATTTTCACTTTCTTAGTTTTTTTAGTTAAGACACCGCCGAATGAAGAAGTGGGTATCCTATATTAAAAAAAATTATAGAAAGATTCCAATGATGTTGAATAATAATTTGTAGCGTTCTCTTAGGATATGCTTTGCTTTTTTTCTTTGTGTCTTGACAGTTTCGATGGACAGGTGCATTGCTTTAGCTATCATTTCGGAAGTTTCCCCTTGTAGGACTCTTTCAAAGATGATTCTGCATTGTGGAGGTAGTTCATCTAAAAGCTGGTATAATTCCCTGTATACTTCATTTTCGATAGTGTCGTTGATAAATGTTGTTTCGTTATTGTAGATTTCGTCATAGTAATAGCTCTCTCGAAGTTTGCGCCTTTTTTCATTGCGGATATAGTTTAGACAACTATTTTTGACGGAGGTATACAAGTATGATTGTAGTGTAAGAATATCATGAAAGATTTGGCGCTCTTCATATAATTTATAGAATATTTCCTGTACAATGTCCTCTGCTGCCTCTTTTTCAATAGAAAACTTTTGAGCAAAGATGCATAGCGCAATGAAGAATTTTTTGTACAGTGTATAAAAAGCTTCTGTATTACCTTTTGATAAAGCGTTTATATCTAGTTCTGATTTGTTCATTAACCAAGTGTTTCAATGACGCTATAAAAATAGTAAAAATAATTCAAAGGGCATAAGGGGCGTATTGGATAGGGTGGGTTTTATGTTTTTTGAAAAAATGGCTATTTTTGTCATTGAGGAAAGGAAGGGTGAAGTTTGATTTATAATCTTGTAAAATATGGCATCTATTAATATAATAATGTATACAGATGGAGCAGCGAGTGGAAACCCAGGACCGGGAGGTTTTGGTGTTTTGTTGTTAGCCGGTGTGCATAGAAAGGAAATTTCCGGAGGATTTCGTAAAACAACAAACAACCGGATGGAGTTGTTGGCTGTCATTGTGGGTTTGGAAGCATTACGGTTTGAGGGTATGGAGGTTACTATTTTTTCTGATTCCAAGTATGTTGTAGATGCTGTTGAAAAAGGTTGGGTGTTCGGTTGGGAGAAAAAAAGGTTTAAGGATAAGAAGAATCCCGATTTGTGGATGCGCTTTTTAGCTATTTATCGAAAGCATCATGTGAAGTTTGTTTGGGTGAAAGGCCATGCTGATAATCCTGGAAATGAGAGATGTGATCAGTTGGCAGTGGAGGCTTATAAACAACAAAATTTAGGAGTAGATTCGTATTATGAAGCGGAATCTGATAAAAACGATTGTTTTTTTAGTTAAAACGCAAAAATTATAGCAAATTTCAAATAAGTAAGCGTTTAAATGGTTACTTTTGCAACGTTTTCGAATTATAATTTAACTCTGCGATGAAAAAGATATTAATCGTTGGTGCTGGAGGTCAAATCGGTTCTGAACTGGTTCCTCATTTAAGGTCAATTTATGGTAATAACAATGTAGTGGCAGCTGATATCAGTGCCGATAAATGCCGTGCTTTGGCTGAAGCTGGACCATTTGAAGAGCTGAATGCTTTAGATGGAGAGGCTTATACAGCTGTTGTCAAAAAGTATGGCATTGATACTATTTTCAATTTGGTGGCTTTGTTGTCCGCAACAGGAGAGAAAAACCCCAAATTAGCGTGGGATATCAACATTGGCGCATTGACCAATGCTTTGTATATCGGAAAAGATAACAATTGTGCTGTGTTTACTCCAAGTTCAATTGGAGCATTTGGTAACGATACTCCGAAGGACAAAACTCCGCAGGATACTTTGCAGCGTTCTAATACGACTATGTATGGTGTTTGTAAAGTGACCGGTGAGCTGTTGAGTGATTATTATTTCAACCGTTTTGGAGTGGATACTCGTAGCGTTCGTTTCCCGGGTCTGATTTCTTATGTGACTTTACCTGGCGGAGGAACTACAGATTACGCTGTTGAGATTTATTATGATGCAATCCGTAAAGGTTCTTTTACTTGTAATGTTAAAGAGGGTACTTATATGGATATGATGTATATGCCGGATGCTTTGAATGCTGTTGTTCAGTTGATGGAGGCTGATCCTGCAAAATTGAAACACCGTAATAGCTTCAATATTGCTTCTATGAGTTTTGAACCGGAACAGATTGCTGCTGAAATTCGCAAACACCTCCCGGATTTCAAAATGGATTATCAGATTGATCCTGTAAAACAGGCTATTGCTGATAGCTGGCCTAATAGTATGGACGACTCTTGTGCTCGTGAAGAATGGGGTTGGGCTCCTAAATTCGATTTAAAGAGCATGACTGATGATATGTTGGTAAAAGTAAAAGAGAAATTTGACAAGGGATTGATTAAATAATAGTCTCTTTGAGAAAAATATAAAAGGCTAAAAACATTTGTTTTTAGCCTTTTATTTGTATTGTTATTTGCTGATTTCTACTTCAATGGCGGCCGGGTAAAAAAGGTCTGAATCAAAAAAAGTCAATAAAATCAAAGAATGTTGCGCAACTATTGATGAGGTGACGCAATTCCGGTTTTACAATTCCTCTAAACATTTCTTTGCCATTGACTGTGAGGATTACTTCTCGATTAAGGTCAACTAATTGGTCGTTTAAGTAGATAATGACTTTGCCTTTGGTGGCTGGTTGATAGCTTTTTTCAAATTTTAGCTGTATGCCCCAATGTGGATCAGTTTCAATGCATTTGTAGGTGACAATGTCTGCTTTGAGATCGATTTTATTGTCATTGATATTCATCTCGTAGTAAGTGCGGCTTTCTTCATTGTCGTTAGAACGTTCTACGACAGCCAGATTATAAAAGCCTTTGCGATATAAGCCATCCATTTCAAAGTTTTCCCAGTTGAATGATTTTGGATATGGATTACGTACATATTGCTTCAACCAAGGAGTTGTTGGCTTGTAGTCAATCGCGTGTTGGTAGCCGGGAATCAGTTCGATTTTGTTAGTGTAATTATTGGGGTAAAGTGATTGTAAACGTGCAAACTCGTCTTTTGTATATTGAGTGAGTTTGTTGCGATAGAATCCGGCATCGTCGGCTCCTGTGCGAAGAGAGAATGCGATGTTGCGGCAGTTTTCTGCCGGTGCGTTTTTTAGAGGTTCGCCTCCGGCCATAGGGCCTGCTGCTGCCAGATAGTCAGCATAAAATGAAGCCAGGCGTTGGCTGCCGTAACCACCTTCAGAAATACCAAAACAATAAATTCTGTTGGGGTTGAATTTGCCACTTACAAATGCTTGTCTGAGTAGACGTTCCCATGCAAATTGTTTTGATTTTTGCCACCAGCGATAGTATTCGCCCTCATTGGGGATTTGAGGAATAAAGTATGCTGACGGGGCATCATCAAAACCGTTGCAGATGAAAAGACCGGCTTTCCATTCTTGTGCTTTAGGGCCGGAACCATGTAGGTATAGGAAAAGTGGGTATCCTTCTTGTGGGATGGAGTCTCCTTTATAGCCCCAATAAAATGGCATGGTGGCATTGGGTTCCAGATTGGATGGTAGTTGCCAACTACCGGATTTTGCGTTGGCAAGTTTGTCTAGCTGGGGTAGTTTCTGCTCGGAAAAACTATTGTTGGCATTTACCCAAGCTTGCCATACAGAGGCTTGAAGTTTATTGATATCGGATAGAGCGATAGGAGTCTCTGTTGTGTAAGGGGTTGTTTGACCGTTAAGATAGCCGGTGAAATAGGGGGTTGCTTTTTCGACAGTTGCCTTATCTACTGTAAGCGTTTCTTTTTTTGCTTTTGTTGTACAACTAAATGTCAGTAATGCAAAGGATAGTAATCCTAATGAACATAATAAGTGTTTGTAAGTAATCATGTGCGTTTTTTTTGTGATTAATTAATTACAAATGTAATATAAATATCAATTAAAATTTTTATATTTAGGGGCCAAAATTTATCAATATGAATAAGAAGAAGAAAAAATGTGAGCCGACGATGAGTAAGGCTGAATTGTGGGAGCGGCTTACGGCATTTATGGCTAATCATCCGTCCCAAAGTTTTAATTATAAGGAAGTGGCCCAGCATATCCAGGCGCGTAAGATGGATATGAAACGTCAGATTTCGGAAGTGTTGCGGGAGATGGGACGCCAGGGTGTATTGGATGAAATTTCGACAGGTAGGTATAAGTTTAAAAGTGCAGGGGCATATATTGTCGGAGTTGTGGATTTGACAGCGAAAGGGGCTGCTTATATTTTGTCAGACGAATGTGATGAAGATGTTTTTGTGGCATTCCCGAATTTGAAGCATGCTTTGAACGGAGATAAGGTGAAGGTGTTGGTGTATGCGCGTAGCCGTAATCGTAGACCGGAAGGTGAGGTTGTTGAAATATTGGAGAGAAGCAGAGGTACTTTTGTTGGTATTGTGCAGTGTTCTGCAAGTTATGCTTTTTTGGTGCCGTCAGGTAAGCAATTGCCATATGATGTGTTCTTACCAATGGATAATCTGCATGGGGCAAAGGATGGCGATAAAGTGGTCGTAAAAATTAATAGTTGGCCGGATAATCAAAAAAATCCAGTAGGTGAGGTGGTTGAAGTATTGGGACGTCCGGGTGACAATGATACGGAGATGAATGCTATTATGGCAGAATATGAGTTGCCAGTGAAATTTCCTGCAAGTATAGAAAGATTAGCGGAAAAGATTTCTTTGACGATTCCTGAAGATGAAATACGGGATAGAAAGGATTTTCGTAGTGTAGTTACTTTTACTATAGACCCTGCGGATGCTAAGGATTTTGATGATGCACTTTCTGTGCGAGAGTTGGAAAATGGAGAATATGAAGTGGGCGTACATATCGCTGATGTCAGTTTTTATGTAAAGGAAAATGGAGCATTGGATAAGGAGGCATATGCTCGAGCAACGTCGGTATATTTGGTTGACCGCACAATACCCATGTTGCCTGAACGTTTATGTAATGGCGTTTGTTCATTGCGTCCTGATGAAGATAAATTATGTTTCTCTGCCGTTTTTCGAATGGATGCAGAGGCTAAGGTGTTGGGACAGTGGTTTGGGCGTACTGTGATACGTTCGAATAGACGCTTTACATATGAGGAGGCTCAGGCAATGATTGAAGGGGGAGAAGGAGATTACAGAAAAGAAGTGCTATTGTTAAATGACCTGGCTCAAAAGATGAGGGCGGAGCGTTTTAAAGCTGGAGCGATTGATTTTGACCGGGAGGAAGTGAAATTTTATTTGGATGAAAAAGGGCATCCTACCGGAGTGTATTTTAAGCGTTCGAAGGAAGCAAATAAGCTGATAGAGGAGTTTATGTTGTTGGCCAACAAGAAAGTTGCTGAATTTATAGGAAGACCACAGGCGGGCAAGAAGGCAAAGACTTTTGTTTATCGTATTCATGAACAGCCATTACCTGAAAAACTGGAGGATTTTAATCGTTTTGTAGCACGTTTTGGCTATGGTGTTAAGACGGGTAGTCGCAAGGCATTGACGACTTCGATGAACAACTTGATGGCTGAAGTGCGTGAGAAGCCTGAGCAGAGTATGATTCAAACGCTGGCTGTTAGGACGATGGCAAAGGCTGAATATTCAACAGATAATATTGGGCATTATGGTTTGGCTTTTGATTATTATACTCATTTTACATCTCCGATTCGTCGATATCCGGATGTAATGGTGCATCGGTTGTTGCAACGTTATTTGGAGGGAGGACGTTCAGCTAATAAGGAGAAATATGAAGAGTTCTGTAAACATTCTTCAGAGATGGAGCAGGTGGCAGCAAATGCAGAAAGAGCCTCCATTAAATATAAGCAGGTTGAATTTATGGCAGATAAAGTGGGGCAAGTTTTTGATGGAACAATTTCAGGTGTGACACAGTGGGGCTTTTATGTGGAATTGGATGATAGTAAATGTGAAGGCTTGGTGTCAATGACAGAATTGGAGGATGATGCATATGAATATGATGAGAAAAATTACTGTATAGTAGGGCGTTATCATCATAAATCGTACCAATTGGGTGACAAAGTAAAAGTTAGAGTCGCTAAAGCAAATTTGATTGCACGTCAGTTAGATTATGAGTTGGCCGAAAAACAAGAGGATGATTGTGTAGGTGGTGGGAGAATAAAAGAGGCTGTAAAATTAAGGTATAACGTTAAAAGTGATAAAAGCGGTAAAAAAAGAGGGTAGATAAGAAGGAGAAAAAAGGCCGTAGGAAGTAAGAATAGAATTAAAAATAGAACAATCTTAGCTAATTGACTTATGCTTTCTTTTACAATTTGTTTGTTGGCATTGATTGCCGGTTATTTCATTTATGGACGATTCGTTGAACGTCTTTTTGGGCCAGATGCGATGCGTAAGACTCCTGCCTTGACTAAGGCAGATGGTGTAGATTATATTCCAATGCCTACTTGGAAAATATTTATGATTCAATTTTTGAATATTGCTGGTTTGGGACCTATTTTTGGTGCTATTATGGGAGCAAAATTTGGTACAGCCTCTTATTTGTGGATTGTATTGGGGAGTATTTTTGCAGGAGCAGTGCATGATTATTTGTCAGGGATGTTGTCTCTTCGTCATGGAGGGGAAAGTCTTCCGGAAATTATTGGGCGTTATTTGGGGATAACGGCAAAGCAGATTATGCGGGTATTTACTGTGTTGTTGATGATATTGGTAGGTGCCGTGTTTGTGGCAGGACCGGCTGGTTTGTTGGCGAAGTTGACTCCAGAGTCATTGGACGCAACATTTTGGATTATTGTCGTTTTTGTATATTATATTTTGGCGACTTTATTACCTGTAGATAAGATTATTGGTAAAATCTATCCCTTGTTTGCAGTGGCTTTATTGTTTATGGCAGTGGGGATTTTGGTGATGTTGTATGTGAATAGTCCTGAACTTCCTGAGTTATGGGAAGGGGTACACAATACTCATCCTAATGCGTCGAATCTTCCTATTTTTCCGATAATGTTTGTTAGTATTGCTTGTGGGGCAATTTCTGGGTTTCATGCAACTCAATCTCCGATGATGGCACGTTGTCTTAAAAATGAGAGATATGGTCGTCCGGTATTTTATGGTTCCATGATTACCGAAGGAATTGTCGCTTTAATTTGGGCTGCTGCAGCAACTTATTTTTATCATTAAAATGGAATGAATGAAACCAATGCTTCGGTCATTGTTGATGCAATAACCAAAGATTGGTTGGGGACTATTGGTGGTGTATTGGCTATTTTAGGTGTTATTGCTGCCCCCATTACCTCTGGAGATACCGCTTTCCGCTCGGCTCGGTTGATTGTGGCTGATTTTATGGGGATGGAGCAGCGTAGTATACGTCGCCGTTTGTATATTTGTATCCCGATGTTTTTGGCTGCAATTGGATTATTATTGTATAGTTTAAAAGATGCAGCTGGCTTTGATATGATTTGGCGTTATTTTGCTTGGGCTAATCAGACATTGTCCGTGTTTACGCTTTGGGCTATAACCGTTTACTTGGCTCGAAAAGGTGCATATTATTGGGTGACATTGATTCCTGCATTGTTTATGACATGTGTTTGTTCTACTTACTTATGTATATCGCCGGAAGGGTTACGTTTGACACCAGGTATTGCTTATTGTATCGGAAGTTTATGTGTTTGTATTGCTGCGATTTGGTTTATTGTGTGGAAAAAGAATATTAAAAATGATGTTATCTAAGAAAAAGCAGATTTTATTATCATCCCTGTTGGGTGTTGTTTTGTTAGTTGTAATTTTTATTCCGAAGAATCATGATACTGAGCCATTGGATGAGGTCGAAGTAACAGATTCCGTAGAAGTGCAGGAAATCGTGTATAAATATGGTATCCCAGTGGATGATTATAATGTTGATTATGGTTTAGTGAAGGCAAATCAGAGCCTTTCTACGATATTGGAAAAGCATGGACTTTCCATTCGTCAAGTTCATGATTTGAATTTAGCTGCAAAGGATGTTTTTGATGTTCGTAAAATTCGAAGTGGTCAGTCGTATGCTGTTTTTATGACTAAAGATAGTGTCCCGATGACTGAATTTTTTGTATATGAAGAAAATCCGAAGTCTTATGTGGTTTTTGATTTGCGAGGTAATTATAAAGTGACGCGTGGTGAAAATCCAGTGAAATGGATTCAAAAGGAGGTGATGGGAGAAGTGGAGTCTTCTTTATGGGTTGCTATGCAAAAAGAGGAAACAGATCCCCAGTTGGCGGTGGTATTATCAAATGTATTTGGGTGGACAATTGATTTTTTCGGTTTGCAGAAGCAGGATGAGTTCCGTGTGATTTATGAACAGGAGAATGTAGACGGCAAGGATTTGTTGAACTTTAATATTATTGCAGCTTCTTTTCGGTATGGTGATAGTACTTATTATGCAATACCTTTTGAGCAGGACGGTGAAGTGTTATATTATAATGATAAGGGGAATAGTTTGGAAGGTGCTTTTTTGAAGGCTCCATTGGATTTTTTCAGAATTTCTTCTCGTTTTACTAATAGCAGATACCATCCTGTATTGAAACGTTATCGTGCGCACCATGGTGTGGATTATGCAGCTCCAGTTGGAACTCCGGTTTATGCGATTGGTAGTGGCAGGGTAATTGCGAAAGGTTATCAGGCTAAAGGTGGTGGTAATTATGTAAAGATAAAGCATAATAGTGTTTATACGACAACTTATATGCACTTGTCTCGTTTTGCTAAAGGACTGAAAGTAGGTAATACAGTTGCACAAAAGGAAGTAATCGGTTATGTAGGCTCAACAGGGCTTTCTACAGGACCTCATTTGGATTTTCGAGTATACGAAAATGGTAGACCTATCAATCCTTTGACGATTAAATCCCAACCGAAAAAGCCGGTAAGTCAGGATAATATGCCGAAATTTATAGCAACAAGGGATTCTTTGATACAGATGCTTGTAGGTATGCATAAGCCTATCAAGCAGGAAATCTTGAAGGATTCTGTGTCTGTTATGCAAAAATGAGTTTAGGGAGGAGTAAGTTATAAAAAAAAGCGTGTCAACAGACACGCTTTTTTTATGAGTTTCTGCTCTTCTTACAGAAGTTTGTTGATTTTGTCAACCAATGCAGCTTTAGGAACAGCTCCTACTTGTTTGTCAACAACTTTTCCTCCTTTGAAGAATAAGATTGTCGGAATATTGCGGATGCCGAATTTTGCAGCAGTACCCTGACTGCTATCTACGTCAACTTTTGCAACTGTAAGTTTACCTTCGAATTCTGCTGAAATTTCTTCAACAATAGGCAACATCATTTTGCATGGTCCACACCATTCTGCCCAAAAATCTACCATTGCAGGCTGTTCTGAATTCAGTACAACCTCGTCAAAATTAGAATCATTAACTGCTAAAGCCATAGTTTTTATCTTTTAAAAGTTTAATTGTTCATTTTACTCCGCTAAGTTACAATAATTTTATTGTATTCAATACATAGAATTGATAATAGAACGTTAAAATTGTCCTTCTATTTTCATTTTTACTGCATCATTATTTTCGAAATATTCGTATAACTCTCTGGATTTTCGTATTTTACAAGTGCGAGAAAACATCCTCACATGATTCCCTTGTGTATCATAAAGCATAAAATGTAAGGGCACTTCATTTTGATTGGGCTGTTCATCAGGGAGATTCTGGGAAGATTTCTTTCCTTCACTTGCTTTTTGTTGTGCTTCTTTGTAGGCTTGTGAGGTAACATCTGTTATGAATAGATTGTGTATTTCATTGATGGTTTCCAGTGTCAATTTTTCGATATCAACCTGTAGAATAATGGACTTGATGGCATTTTGTGTGATTGTTTCTAGCAAGTCTACATTTTGAATATTGAATGTCAGTTCTTTCTCGTTGCCCCACCTTGGTCCCACCTTGCCTTTAACATAAATGGCTGTTTCATCTATAAAATATTGATGATAGTTTGCATAGTCTTTACCAAAGAAAGGCAGTTCATATGTTCCGCTAAAATCTTCGATGGTGATGATTCCGAAATCTTTGCCGTTTTTAGTTTTGCCTTCGCGTCTGCCTGTGATGATTCCAGCAATTGTAACTTCTTTATTCTTAAAACTTTCCAGATTTGTGTTTAGTTCTTCAACTGGTTTGCAGAGTAATTGCATTTCCAGTTTGTATGGATCTAACGGGTGTGAAGTCAGGTAAATACCGATTAATTCTTTTTCCTTTTTGGATTTTTCATAGTCGTGCCAGGGTTCGCAATCTGGAATTGCTGGTTTGGCTATTTCAAAACCTTCGGTATCACCAAAGAGAGATGTTTGCAAATTCAAGGCATCTTGTTGTTTTTTTTGCCCGTAATTAACAAGAGTATCCAAGACATTGGTAGTAGCATCTATCGGTCGGAAAAATTGGGCACGATGGTAGCCGAAACTGTCCAGTCCTCCGGCCGTAATCAGGTTTTCAAGAGTCTTTTTATTGACTGTCCTATAGTCGATTCGCTCAAAGAAATCGTATACGTCTTTATATTGGTCGTTTTGTTCTCGTTCTTTGATAATGCTTTCTACTGCGGCTTCTCCCACGCCTTTGATAGCAGCCATCCCGAATCGGATCTGTCCACGACTGTTTACGGTGAAGTCATTGTATGATTCGTTAACATCCGGAGCAAGTACGTTCAGTCCCATGCGTTTGCATTCGTCCATGAAAATGGTCACCTTGCTGATGTCCGAGAGATTGTTGCTCAAGTTGGCTGCCATGAATTCTGCCGGGTAGTGGGCTTTCAGAAAACCGGTCTGGTAAGCGATATAGGCATAGCAGACAGAGTGCGACTTGTTGAAGGCGTATGATGCGAATGCCTCCCAGTCTCCCCATATCTTGTTGACAAGGTCTTCTATCGATTTCCCTTTTTCCTGCGCACCTTTGACAAATTCCGGATTATTTTTACATCCTTCCATGAACTTGTCTTTGAGCTGTGCCATCATTTCAAACTGTTTTTTACCCATTGCTTTGCGCAATGTGTCAGACATACCTCGAGTGAAGTTGCCGAGGGCACGCGATTGCAACATCACCTGTTCCTGATAGACCGTGATACCATATGTATCTTTCAAGTAAGGTTCCATCATGGGATGGTCATATTCAATAGGTTCCTCTCCGTGTTTACGTCGGATGAAGGAGGGAATGTATTCCATAGGACCAGGGCGATAGAGGGCATTCATGGCTACAAGGTCCTCAAACCGGTTAGGCTGCAGGGCGCGTAAGTGTTTTTTCATACCCGGCGACTCAAACTGGAACAGTCCGGTGGTATCTCCTCGGGAGAAAAGTTTGAAGGTCTCTTCATCGTCTAACGGAATCTTATTCTCATCTAATACTAAATGGCGAGATATTTTAATGTTTTCCAAACAAGTTTTGATGATAGATAATGTACGGAGTCCTAAAAAGTCCATTTTAATCAAACCGATAGGTTCTACAAAATGTCCGTCATATTGTGTCGTCATCAAACTCTCTCCTTCGGTAGGCATAATAGGTATATGGTCTGTCAGCGGGTCTCGGCTGATAAGGATTCCGCAGGCGTGTACTCCGGTCTGGCGAATCGAGCCTTCCAATGTCTCTGCAAATTGAATTGTCTTGGAAATAAGAGGATTGGCAGATTGTTTTTCTTTTTCAAGATCCGGATTCTCCTTGTATGCCTTTTTCAAAGTCATCTTAGGAGCTTCAGGAACCATTTTAGCCAGTCTGTTCGATTCTGAAAGTTCCAGTTTCAATACGCGTGCCACGTCCTTGATGGCCATTTTGGCGGCCATGCTGCCGAAGGTCACAATGTGCGACACCTTGTCTGCTCCATATTTCTGCGTCACCCATTCCAATACCTGTTGGCGTCCGGCATCATCGAAGTCAACATCGATATCAGGTAATGAAATACGGTCTGGATTCAGAAAACGTTCAAACAGCAGATCATATTTAATGGGGTCGATATTAGTGATCCCCAGGCAATAAGCAACGGCACTCCCGGCTGCTGAGCCACGTCCCGGACCCACAATTACGCCCATATCCCTAGCGGCTTGTATAAAATCCTGCACAATCAGGAAATACCCGGGAAATCCCATGGTTTTCATGATATGCAATTCAAATATGATGCGCTCCATGATTTCCGGTGCCGGATTTTCGCCATATCTTTTCACGACACCTTTCATGGTGAGTTCTTTCAGGTAGTCAGCCTCCAGTTTGATGCGGTAGAGGCGGTCTATCCCTCCCAGTTTCTTTATTTTTTTCTGGGCATCCTCTTCGGACATCACCACATTGCCTTTCTCATCGCGGGTGAATTCATTAAACAAATCTTCCGGAGAATATTTTTTGCGGTATTCCTCTTCTGTTCCCAGTTCAGGTGGAATGGGAAAAACGGGCATCAGAGGGTCAGAATCCAATTGATATTCTTCCACTTTGTCCGTTACCTCCTGAGTATTGGCAATTGCTTCAGGCAAATCAGGGAAGAGGTCTATCATTTCCTGTGTTGTCTTGAACCATTCCTGACGGGTATAGCGCATTCGCTTCGGGTCATCAATGTCTTTTTTTGTACTTAGACAAATCAGCAGATCGTGCGCTTCAGCATCCTCTTCGTTTAGGAAGTGAACGTCGTTGGTTGCCAACAGCTTAATGCCTAATTTCTTGGCAATTTTAATTTTCTCCTGGATACATAGTTGCTGTTGGTCATATATTTCAGCGCGCTGCTTGGGATCGGCAGCAGGGTGGCGCATCACTTCCAGATAATAGTCTTCACCGAACAGGTCCTGATACCATTGGGCTGCAGCCTCGGCCCCTTCAATATTGCCGGCCATGATTTTCTGGTCGATTTCACCGCCAAGGCAGGCTGACGAAACAATCAGTCCTTCGTGGTATTGTTGCAAAAGTTCTTTGTCGATACGCGGACGGTAGTAAAAACCTTCCACATGGGCTGCGGAAACCAGTTTGACCAGATTTTTGTATCCGGTCAGATTTTTGGCCAATAATATAAGGTGCTCTCCTGAGCGGTCGATTTGCTGGGTTTTGTTAAATCGAGATACACGAGCTACGTATGTTTCGCATCCGAGAATCGGTTTGATACCTTTTTTTCGACAGCTGTCATAAAAAAGTTTGATACCATACATGCTGCCGTGGTCAGTAAGCGATATGGCTGGCATCCCATCAGCTATAGCTTTATCTATCAGGCCGGGAATACTGGCGGCTCCGTCAAGTATCGAATATTGTCAGTGTACGTGGAAGTGTGTGAATTTCATGTATCGTTTGTGTGTATGTATATGATTATTCCGATAGAATATCCTCGATTGTTCCCTCAATCACCTGTGGGAAATATTTATATTCCAATTCATGTACTTTTTCGGCTAAAGAATCTGGAGTGTCTTCTGGTGTTATCGGACATTTTGCTTGAAATATGATAGAACCAGAGTCATAGTGTTCGTTGACAAAATGAATGGTGATACCACTCTCTTGCTCTTTGGCTGCAATGACAGCTTCGTGTACATGGTGCCCGTACATTCCTTTCCCGCCATAGGAAGGTAATAGAGCCGGATGTATATTCACAATCCGGTTGGGATAGGCTGCTATAATAAAATCAGGAATCAACCATAGAAAACCGGCTAATACAATGAAATCAGTTTGCTCTTCTTCTAGTTGGTGCAAAATCTTTTCCGGATCGCGGAATGCTTGCCTATCAAAAACGGTCGTGGGGATATCGTATTTTTTGGCACGTTCCAAAACAAAGGCATCGGGGACGTTACAATAGATTCTTTTTACGCAGAATTCCGGTTTTTGAGCGAAATGACAGATGATGTTTTCGGCGTTAGAACCTGATCCAGAGGCGAATATTGCTATATTTTTCATTTTGTAATTATTTAAATATCAAGGCTATAAAGGTAGTGAAAGTTTAATTGTTGGCAAAATATTTTTTCAGTAAAAAAATAAACTCTACATTTGTGCCTTGAATTTAGATTATTATACACTTCAAAGTGTGTAGAGTGAAATTAATAAGAATGTCTAATTAAAATTTAAAGCTATGTCTGACATTACTGAAAGAGTACAACGGATTATTGAAGAGAAATTAGGTGTAGATGCATCAGAAGTTAAACCAGAAGCAACCTTCACAAACGATTTAGGTGCAGATTCTTTGGATACCGTTGAGCTGATCATGGAATTGGAAAAAGAATTCAATATTACTATTCCGGACGATCAGGCAGAAAAAATCGTTACTGTAGGTGACGCTATCTCTTACGTAGAAGCTAACGTAAAGTAATTTAATACTGATTTGTATGAATCTGAAACGAGTAGTAATTACAGGTCTTGGAACAATAAATCCTTTAGGCCATAACGTACCTGAGTTTTGGGACAACTTAATTAAGGGCGTCAGTGGCGCCGGTCCTATTACTCGTTTCGATGCGTCAAAATTCCGCACACAGCTTGCTTGTGAAGTGAAAAACTATGAGCCGACTGCCTATTTTGATAAAAAGGAAGTTCGTAAAATGGACCTTTATACTCAATTCGGTATCATTGCCGCAAGAGAGGCATTAAAGGATTCTGGTTTGGATCTTGAGCAGGAAGACAAAAAGCGGATTGGAGTAATATGGGGAGCTGGAATCGGTGGTTTGCAGACATTCTTTGAAGAGTGTGATGCTTTTTCAAAGGGTGACGGAACGCCACGATTCAATCCTTTCTTTATTCCAAAGATGATCGCTAATATGGGTGGAGCCATGATTGCTATAGAAAATGGATTGAAAGGTCCTAACTATACAACGGTTTCTGCTTGTGCATCTTCTGCACATGCGATTTATGATGCATTGAATTTAATTCGTTTAGGAAAAGCTGATGTCATTGTTGCTGGAGGTTCTGAAGCTGCTGTTACCGTTGCTGGTGTTGGCGGTTTCAATGCTATGAAAGCAATTTCTACGCGCAATGATGATCCGCAGACTGCATCTCGTCCGTTTGATGCTGACCGTGATGGTTTTGTTATCGGCGAAGGTGGTGCAAGCTTGATTCTTGAAGAGTATGAACATGCAGTAAAACGTGGCGCACGTATTTATGCAGAGTTGGCTGGTGGTGCAGGAAACTGCGATGCATATCACATGACGGCTCCGAATCCGGATGGTGCTTACGATGTTATGTTATTGGCTCTTGAAGATGCAGGAATGAAACCTGAAGATATTGATTATATCAATGTCCATGGTACTTCTACCGGTTTAGGTGACGTTTCTGAACCCTCTGCAATTGTAAGAGTTTTTGGCGAACATGCTTATGATTTGAATATCAGTTCTACTAAATCAATGACTGGACACTTATTGGGTGCTGCCGGTGCGATTGAAGCCATTGCATGTACTTTGGCTGTACAGAACGATATTGTTCCTCCGACCATTAACTTCCATAATTTGGCTCCTGAAATTGACCCGAAATTGAACTTGACGGTTAATGAAGCTCAGAAGCGTGAGGTGAAAGTTGCTATGAGCAATACCTTCGGATTTGGTGGACACAACGCATGTATCGTTATAAAAAAGTAATCACATACAACTAAACCCTTGGACTGTGATTAAGCAAATAATTCAATCCATAAGACTTTACATTCATAGAAATGGCAAGTTTTATGGATTGTCTATTTCTCAACTGGGCTTTGTCCCAAACAATAAAGGGCTGTATCGTTTGGCTCTTTTACATAAATCGGCATCTAAAATGACTGCAAATGGAGTCGTTCTTAATTATGAACGTCTTGAATTTTTAGGTGATGCAGTATTGGGGGCTATTGTTGCCGAGTTGTTATATAAATTCTTTCCGAATCAGGATGAAGGTTTCCTGACACGTGTACGCTCTAAAGTTGTGAGTCGCGAATCATTAAATGAATTGGCTATAAATATCGGTCTGGATAAAGAGGTCGTTGCCAAATCAGATATCTCACACAACAAGCATATCTATGGGGATGTATTCGAAGCCTTTGTGGGCGCTATGTTTTTGGATCAGGGTTTTGTAAATACAAAGCGTTTTATAGAAAAATTTATTTTCCCGAATTTTTTTGATATAAAAAATCTGGTTGCTGTTGATACTAATTACAAGAGCAGGTTGATTGAGTGGGGACAGAAAAATAAAATGGATGTGCAATTCCAAACAGAAGAAGCTTATCGCAAACGTCAGAATCGTTTTTTATGTGTAGTGACTATTCAAGGTGAAGAAAAAGGTCGTGGAGAAGGTAGTTCTAAAAAAGAAGCAGAACAACATGCAGCAGAGGTTGTGGTGAATGCTTTGCCCAAACCGGCAGTCAGTGGTGTCGAAGAATAGGTTTGCTTGTAGATACAAAAAAGGCTACAAGCGATAAAATCGAAATCAATCTTTGCTTATAGCCTTGTTTATACAATTAAATACGTTAGATTAACGAACGCGCTCTACGTATGAACCGTCTGCTGTTGATACGCGGATTTTTTCTCCTGTCTCAACAAATAATGGTACCATTACTCTGGCTCCTGTTTCAACTTCAGCTGCTTTCAATGCAGTAGAAGAAGCGGTATCACCTTTCAGACCTGGTTCAGTGTAAGTAACTTCTAAAACTACACTAGGCATTAATTCAACATACAGCGGAGTTTCAGTATCTGCATGCACTACCATTTCCACTGCATCTCCCTCTTTTAAGAACTGCGGTGCGTTAATCAGTTCTTCAGGAATATTAATCTGTTCGTAAGTTTCAGTATGCATCATCACATAGTCGCTTCCCTCTTTGTACAGGAACTGATACGGACGTCTTTCGATGCGTGCTGTGTCGATTTTAATTCCTGATGTAAAAGTATTTTCCAGAATTCTTCCAGTTTTTACATTTCTCAGTTTGGTTCTCACGAAAGCCGGACCTTTACCGGGTTTTACGTGTTGGAACTGTACGATTGTATATAAATCGTCTTTGAATACAATACATAATCCGTTGCGGAAATCTGCTGTTGTTGCCATTTATTCTAATCTTTTAATGTGTATTTTATTTTAGGCTGCAAATGTAGTAAAAACAGATGAATTCGCCAAGTAGTCATACCATTAACATCCTATTTCCTTTGAAATGGAATGGATGATATATATGTTTTTATTTGATTTAAAGGTCTTATTCTGCTTTGTAAGTGTAGTTCCCAAAACCTAACAGCATGAAAAATATTGCAGGAAGGAAGAATAAGCCAATTGTAAAACCGACACCCTGACCGAATCTTTTCGCAATTTCATTGTATAAAAGAATGCTGAATACAATGTTGGCAATTGGAATGAAAAACATGATAACCCACCAGCCCGGTTTTTGGGCAACTTGTGTAAGAAGGTAAAGGTTGTAAATTGGAATAAGTCCGCCCCAACCTGGTTGTCCGGCTTTTTCAAGGGTTTTCCATACTCCGATAATAAATACGACGAAGAATGCTACAGCAAAAGTCATAGTAATACGTATTAAGATATTAATAAAATATTATGTGCAACAAATATAACTTAAAAACACAAATAAGAACACGTATCATAAGAATAAATAGAGGAAATTTTATCAGTAATTTCTTACTGAATAATAGTCCCAGGTGATATGTGTTTGTTTAACTTTACCTTGTCCCATCAATAGCATACTTTCTTGGGTTATTATTTCTTTGGGCCAACCATCGGCAAAATGTTTTATGTGGATATAGCTGTTTCGGGTTAGGTCTTCTTTTACTTGCTGCTCAAAACCTTTGTTCAAGGCTTCGTTAGCTTCTTTTTTCCATTTTTTACCTCCTATGGTGTTTACCATTTCTTGGGTCAAAGCTTTTATATCCTCTTTTGGAATATATTCATAGAGGTCGATGGTGATTCCATATTCTCCGGTTTCAGAGTCTGCGTAAATATCATAATATGTGTCTGATTCATATTCTTCTTCGGTGGCATTTTGGTGTTCTTTTCTTGAGCCTAATGTGTATTGGTTGCCATGAATGGAGAACAGCAGTTCCAGTTCCTCGACATATCCGGCTACAAGTGCTTCTGCATCGATGTGTTGAGAAATGGCTTTAGTCACGTCGAAGTCGTGTTTTTTTATGGCTTTGATTTCCGGTAGTTTTTCCATTTCCTTGCATGCCATTTTGAATAAATTCTTGCTTTGTTTCTTGATTTCGTTAAGGTTATCGTATGCGAGAATGGTTCCGTATTCGTCAGTACGGAATTTTATAACCGTGCCGATGATTTTTTCTCCGAATGCTTTTACCAGTTGATTTTGTAGTTTGCCTTCAAGGGAGGTTGCACTTGTATCAGCTTGAAAATCCAGAAATGTATATTCCATATTATATCCTTGTGGTGTGGAGTCGGTTACTGTTAGCATAACTTGAGTAGATAATGCGGACAAACGGATGGTGTCTTTCTCTTTGATTTTCCAGGAACTTTCACCAATGCAATAGATAAATGTATCCCGTTTGCAGAAATAGGAGACAACTGTGATGTTTGAATCTGCTGCTACGGAGTCTTGCAGACGTTTGTCTGTTGGGTGCATGTCTGTTGCTTCAGCAGGTGATTGGAATAATAATAAACCGAGCAGGCTGAGTAAACCCAATAGTGGAATGTTTATTTTCATAAGTCTAGATATTTTGTTGGATTTGGTAAAATTAGTTCCAATGCAATATTAATATAAAAAAAGCGACTTGTATATGTGTATGTGTTTTTTTTTGTTAAAAATATTGGTTTGTAGAATGTATATAATGGATTGACCGGGATTTGTATTTCTGAATTTGTTTTCCGGTAATCGGATGAAAACCTAAGTTTGCTCTAAAATAATAAGTTCCGTTTTCTGCTTTCTTAATAGGGTCTTTTGCCATGATTTCACTCCTTACATAAATGTGCAAGAAGTAC
>OGQF01000701.1_pt1 | contig 26938 bp, 29 predicted proteins | sample 1553141 | NCBI WGS metagenome assembly OGQF01 (sample SAMEA2580005, study PRJEB22360) | human gut metagenome | biome: human gut; feature: human-associated habitat; material: faeces | place: Denmark | collected 2008/2010
TTTAATGATTGGAAAGCCAGCGGGGAGGGTACGTTTTCAAGACCGTGCTCGATGGCGATACGACTGTAAGTGAGTTCTTCGAAGGTGAAATTTCTACTAAGGTTCATTGATTTTGTTTGTATTTATAATCGACTCCGAACAGCGCTCCGGCAAACGTTGCAGTCTCACCGAAGGCCACCAGTACACTGTTATGAATCTCTCCCAGCGGAGCCGTCCAGAAACCGAAAAATAAAAGCAGCACGGCAATCCATAATTGTACACTTTGTTTCTTCACTCGGGAAAGTCAGGGTTCGCCCAGATATTCAAAGACGAGCGTCACCTGTTTAGGAGTTAAAATCTTTTGTCCGTTGTAATAGCCCGCATCTGTGAGGGCCTGCATGAGCGGTTTGTTATACACGAGCCAGCGTTTCAGTTGTACGCCGGCGCTGCGGATGCTGCTGTGCGGAAAATACATCGCACTCAGTTCTTTAATAGAAAGCGTTGTTGGTTTCATCGTGATAACAAAGATAATGAAAATTTTTCAATTAGCCGGGTTACTCGATTTCCGGTCTGTCGCTGCCTCCGCCGCCCCCTTCGGAGCCGCTGCCTTCGTCTTCTTTCTTTTCGGTAGAGGTGAAGGCAACCAGTTTTTTGGTATTACGCAGGGAGGCGCCGGGTGTGAAGATCACACGTGCCCCTTTCACGTCGGCCTGGGTGAACGACTTCTTGTCGCTTGCGCCGTTGCTGGACAACGAGAGGCGGAAATTACCGAACTCGCCTAACTGGACGATACGTCCTGCACGCAGCTCCATGTCGAGGACGAAATTAAGGTTATCCAATACCGCTTTTACGTCGGCGCTGGAAACGGTAGATCGCGCTCCGATCATGACACACAATGTATCCATGTCGGTATGCCCGTTGTAGTCCGGTATCGCATAAATTTTTTCCTGTGCTGCACCGCCTTTCAGGTCGGTCACTTTTCTTGTTACTAATTTGTAGCCCTGGGCCATCGTTTAATTAATTGTTTTTAAGGTTGATACTTTGTTGTTTCGTCTGATTACGGGTGCAAAGTTACGACCGGTCGGATAGGCGGAGTTGAGTTGTGTGCAGATAGGTGGCGTTAAATGATCTTTTGTATAATATCCTTTATATCCAGTTACACCTGGACTCCGTTTTGTGAAAAGCATTAAGACATTTTCATCAATATAATTATCGATAAGTACAATTGATTTGCGGGCCGATCTTATCAGGTCGGCAGCAAATTTGTAGGCATCGAATAATTGGCCGTCGAAGAAAATTCCCTCGACAGGGGGAAGCGATGTTTTTACAAAGAAATCAATTTTTTGATCGTGTTCGAACAGTTTGGCTTCAATATTTTCTATTCGCTGGTTTACAGCATATCCTTTGAGCAAATAATCTTTCAGAACCTTATTGGCCCAAATGCGGAATTGGGTTGCATTCTTGGAATTAACACGGTAACCGACAGATAATATAACATCCAAGTTATAAAATTTGGTTTGGTATCTTTGTTTGCCATCGTTACCCATGTATTCCAAAATGGAATAAGTGCTATCTTCATTCAGTTCTCCTGAATCATAAATATTTTTTAAATGCTTGGATATAGCAGGTTGCTTCACACCAAATAGTTCGGCAATTTGCGCTTGGGTTAACCAAACGGTTTCGTTTTCTATTCTGACTTCCATCTTTAGTGTAGATTCCGGATGGTAAAAAATGATTTCTCCATTATTTTTCATAGCGATACGATTTTGTTTGCGGCAAAGTTAAGATTATTATTTGTCCCGTATCTGTTTTTCTGTGGAAAATATTCAGAAACCAAACAGGACACGGTTGTTAAAATGAACTGCCTATCCTCACGGACGGGCAGTTCTTACTTAACCGAAATTAAATTAATCAGGCTATCACCTGAAATTTATACCCCTCTTTTAAGTATAGTGAGTTCGATAAAGTCAAAAACAATGATCTTTTGTGTAAGATTATAAGATTGAAAGACGGCAGTTTAGGGCATAAAAAAAGCGTGTGACTGCGTCATATTATTGATTACACAGGTATTTCCAGACCCACATCACTCAATAATAGACAACAGCCCACGCCATATTTTATACACATAAGTATATACAACTAGCATGGGCATTTTGTTGCTATTATTCTGAGTGATGTCTAAAACTGGAAATTTCGTATAATCAGAATAATATCTTAAAATGCTTAACTTATAATTTATATCATCGTAAATCCGCCACCGCTGTAACAGACCTTCATACGACATTGCAAATATAACCTTTATTTATAAACAAACCTTGTTTATCTAAACTTTTTTCAATCTGACACCTTATTTCTGAAAGCCAGTCTCGAATTTTACATTATCTTCCCTTCCCTGTTTCATCCCATCCGAGTCCGTTTTCGATTTCTCCCGGATGAAATTTGATTTTCTTCCGAAAGAAATTATTTTTTCTCCCGGAAGGGCGTTTTCCTATAAAAAACAACAGCTTTCGCCGGAATGGGGAAATTTACAATAAGTATTTTGGCGATGGCCTATTTTTCGCCGTTGGAATTTAGTAAAAATCTATGTATTTAGCACGGATGCAATAGTTAATATTAATAAATATTCAACGAATAAAAATATTTTCATAAAATCGCATACAAATATTGATTATTACTTGCTCATGTAAATTTAAACCCTTACTTTTGCATCGGTTTAATCAATCAACACCTGGTTAAATCTTAACTATTGTAATTTAATTATTTTAATTTTAAAGTAAACAATGACTAAAAGTGAAAAAGGCGTTTTAAAAGCCGGCCTACCTATGGAAAATTGCGTATCGACTCTCCAAATGAATGCGGAAAGCAGTGTCTTGTATGCCGGAAAAGGGCGCGGGCTGTTGGAACAGATCGGACGCGAAGGAATGAACGAATTCTTTGCGGGCGAAATCAGAGCCTACATTGCCGAATGTACATGCGAAGTCGGGCGAATGAACTGTATCCGTAAACCTTTCACGACCGAACTGGTCAAGTGGCAGAAGCAATTTGTCGCTTTTGAAAAAAGTATCGATCCGGCAGAAAAAGGCAGTCCTGCCTACGAAGCCTCCCGTATCCTGTTTGCTTATATGAAGAAGCAGATGAACGAAGCAGAAAACCTGCCCTGCAATTGCAAAAGAACCGCAACCGCACCGAAAAGCGTATTGCCGGGCGTGATGACCTCTCCGATGAACAAAAGTCGCAAGCCTTGCAGAAGGCCGATTCGCGACTGCTGGCTGGGCAGGCTGCCCTTCAATTGACTGCGGTGGCTACCGATCTTATCCCTGTCGTGACCGATCCCGAAGGTTATATCGACCTCTTGCGCTTTTGGTGGCAGGAACTTGGTCGCAACCTTTCGGATGATGATCTGGAACGTATCTTCCGCCCGATGCTGTCGTATGCCAAAAAACAGGCGCGCAAAGGGGTGAGAGTGAAAAGTGTTTACGTGGAATACCGCGAGGAACCGAAAGGGGTGCGGGCAGCGTGAATTTAGAAATGAATCTAAACGATACCATTTTAATAAAGTAATGAACAAAACAGAAAAGACTTTTTCCTTCATCTCTGTCAAAGACAGTTTTTTCAAAGCCCGCTATGAAGTGTTAGACGAAAGTACAGGCGACAACCATGTGATTACGTATGAAAACAAGGCTCCGGTGCATCCCAGTCTCTCTGAAGCGTTGCAGCGCATGGCGTATCATGTAGTCAATTTTACCGGATTGGTGGCGGTGGATGACAATTTCCAGATCACCGGTTATCAACGTCAGAACTGTGGTGATGCGCAACTGCTGACCATTTATGCCCGTGTGGGAACCTCCGAAGAGTTTTGCGGAAATGTGGTGTCGCGCTTTCATATCGGCCGCGACGAATATGCTTCCATCGACCTGCTGCTCGAAGACCTGTCAAGCTGCGAACGTGAAGCGCTGGCTTATATCGAAACCGGCAAGCGTCTGGAGCATGATGTCTTCATCCGACTTGACAACGATGATTTACAAACCCTTCAAACTGCCGCCTGATGAAAAAGCATACTCTTACCATCGGTTGCCTCCTGGGAGACCAGGCGGCAGCCTGCCTGATGCGCCTGATTACGGGCGAAAAAGGTTCGCGCGGTTACACCTATTCGTGTGGCGAGGAATACGGGTATTTTTACGACCCGTTTCTGAAAAAATGGATGGCGTTCGACAACCGACACAACACCTGCCTGGTCGAACAATGCAACACCTCGAAAGAGGCCGAAAACTTTCTCTATGACGACACCGGGTTATTCGCCGCTTAGCGCGTTGATCCTGAAGCATACAGGCGAGGAGGTGGTGGCGGAATACCGTTTCCATTCCGGGCGGGATTGGCGGTTCGACTTCGCCATCCCTTCCCGCCGCGTAGCTGTCGAGGTGGAGGGCGGCGCCTTCAACGGTGGCCGCCATATCCGCCCCGAAGGCTATCTGCGTGATATGGAGAAATATAATGAGGCGGCGGTCTCAGGCTGGTGCGTGATACGCGTGCTGCCGGGAGAACTGCTGATGCTGAAAACGTTACGATTAATGATAAGAGCTATCAATCAAAATAAATTATGCCAAGGCCATCAAGAAAAGGATTAGATTATTTCCCTTTGGACACAACCATTCTTAATGATATCAAAGTGCGGCGAATTAAAAGACAATTTGGCGCAGATGCTTTTTTTGCTTTATATTTCTCTTTTGTGTGATATCTATTCAAACGGTTATTACATAGAAGCGACCGACGATTATCTGTTCGACCAGGGCGAGAAATTAGGTATCGCTGAAAATAAGGTGTTGGAAATTCTTCTGGCGTGTGTTAAAATAGGCTTGTTCAATAACGAACTCTTTATGGAAAACCGAATTTTGACCTCTAAAAGCATTCAGGAACGTTTTTCTTTAGCAACCAAGAAACGCACTGATAATCAAGTTGTTGAATACAAATGTGGTTTTGTTTCCGCTCCCGAAACCCCGGTTTCCGTGTCGGAAACTCCCTCAAAACAGGGTTTAAGTACACAAAGTAAAGTAAATGAAAGTAAAGTAAACTTACAACAACAGCAACAACACGCGTGCGAGGAGCCGAAAGAAGAACCGCAGAATTTGGATGAAGAGCGTGAGCAATGGAAAGATGCTTTGCTGGCAGACGAAGACTGGCAAGCAACCATCGTGCGTTATTCCGGAAAAGGCATAGCCGTCCTGCAATATGCGCGGGAGGCCATGACCGTATTCGATGATTTCCTGCGCCTGAAATTCAGCCTGGATACGATCCGGACGAAAAAAGATTACAGCCAGAGTTTCATCGGCTGGTGGCGATACCATAATTTCAATCTGAAAACGGAAGAACTTTCCGGCGGCGTGCAGCAGCATATTCCCAAAGTGATTTATTCATCCGGCCGGCCGGAACGCTCTTCGAAAGTAGAGGAATTGATGGAAACAGGGAAACGTGCAACGGAAATAGCCATGAAAATCTATAATTCGCAAGCCGTATGAGTTTGGAAATCAGACTGCAACATGCCATTGCCGACCGCCGCCTGATGACGTACCGGCCGGAGGAAATTCTTCCGGCGGTAAATCAAATATTATTCCAGACCTATGTCTTGCTGGGTTTTTCGCCTCCTAACGACCGTGATCTGGGTATTTTGATCGCTAAACTGGCAGCCGACCTTCAGGAGTCATATCCGAGCCTGACCTTGCAGGAGGTCGCCCTTTGTTTTGAACTGGGGGCCAAAGGTGAATACGGGGATTTCATGGGATTGAACCTGCGCACGATTACGCGCTGGCTGAAATGTTATCAAACCAGTGATTTGCGATACCGGGCTGTTGTGGAGCGCGAGCAAGCGAAATCGCTGTCCGCCCTTCCGCCCGTCTCCGAGGCTTACAAGGAGGAGCGCGAACGGGTATTCTTGCGCCGGGTGTTTGAGCAATACCAGGCGGGTTGTCCGATCGAGCGGCTTTATCCGGCGCGGGTGTATCTCTCCCTGCAAGCACGGGGAATTATCCGCGACAGTCCGGAGGCGAAACGGACTGCCATGCGGCAAGCGGCCGGTTACCGGCCTGCCGGGAATATGGTGATAGACGAGGATATGCGGCTGGCGATGGTTAAGCAGCAGGCGATGGGGATTTTGTTGAAAAGATTTTTTGATAAAGCGATAGAGGCGGGTCGGGAGGTGTTGAAAGCGGGGTGATTTTGGTTATCCAATGTGGCCAAATTGGGTAGTGTAAAACCGCCAAATTGGGTAGTTGAAATGCGCCGATTTGAGCAATTTCAGATCGCCATATTTGGTAATCCTGGCAAATTGAGTTATCTTTGCATCATAAATTCAACTATTTATGGCTAATAAATATCGTCCACGTATTATAGATATAGAACTCTCCACACGATTAAAAAGTATAGGTGCAATTGTTTTGGAGGGCGCAAAATGGTGTGGTAAGTCCACAACTGCGGAGCACCATAGCAATAGTGCTGTTTTTATGGATGACCCTCGCAGGCGTTCACAATACATGATATTCGCAGAAGATAATCCTGATATAATACTTAATGGAGAAACACCTCGTTTGATTGATGAATGGCAACTTGCACCTATAATATGGGATGCTATACGTTATACAGTGGATCATAGAAATGGAATGGGTCAGTTTATATTGACAGGTTCAGCCAAACCTGCAAATAGAGAAAAAATAAGTCATTCAGGAACCGGGCGTTTTGCTTGGTTACGGATGCGTCCGATGGCATTATTTGAATCTGGAGATTCTACTGGGGATATTAGTTTGTCAAAATTATTCAGTAATCCCAGAATGTCTATTGGATGTGAGGCAAAATCTGATTTACAAAGAATCGCGTTTTTAATTTGCCGTGGTGGTTGGCCGGTAGTTTCAGAATTACCTGAAGATGTCGCATTGAACCCTGCTAAAGATTATTATGATGCCGTAGTGAATGTGGACATTCGTCAAGTGGATGGGGTGGATCGAAGTGTTGAAAGAGCAAAACGACTTATGCGTTCATATGCAAGATTTCAAGGTACACAAACATCCATCAGGCAAATTGTTGAAGAGATGAACGGTGGCGATCCCAATGTTGTGGAAGATAAAACGGTTAGGAACTATCTTGATGCATTACGTTCAATGTTTGTAGTAGAGGATATGCCTGCATGGAATCCAAATTTGAAATCTAAAACAGCTATACGTACTGCGGATACCAGATATTTTGTTGATCCATCAATAGCAACAGCCGCAATGGGAATAGGTCCTGGAGATTTAATGAACGATCTCAAAACATTCGGTTTATTATTTGAAACATTATGTGTTCGTGATTTAAGGGTTTATGCCCAATCATTGGCGGGTGATGTATATCATTACCGGGACAAGAATGGACTGGAATGTGATGCTGTTGTTCATTTACCAAATGGAGATTATGCATTGATTGAAATAAAATTAGGAGGAGAGAAACTCATAGAAGATGGCGCAAATAGTTTGTTGCGACTAGCGTCTAAAATAGATGTTAATCGTATGAAGCATCCTTCTTTTCTCATGGTACTTACGGCCACTGGAACATTCGCATATAGAAGAAAAGATAACGTGTTGGTTGTACCTATTTCTACTCTTGGAGCATAATACATGATAACTTAGAGTATGGAACTGTTGTATTAAAATCAATCCTTATGCAGAAGGATTTGATAATAATGGGCAAATTGAAATTGATTCATTATTAAATTGTATGCTTGGTAAGCGGAACTGGGATGTTGTGTTTAATGCAGATGATCGATGTCAAACAAATATTGAAGCATTTGCATTAGATGAATTATATCGTCACCATAAGGATGTGGCTTATGAAATAGTTTGCAGGGCAAGAGCAAATGAAGCTGGATATTTAAAAGAAATAATTCAAGTATATAGTGAAATGGGGCTTGATGCTGATACTATCCATAGGTTTGATTTTAGTCCCACGATTTATCCACCGAGAATATGCTTTAAAGTACCCCTTTTACTATTTGGGAGAAAAAAAGAAATCCCTGATAATATCTAATTATCAGGGATTTGCTTGATTTTCTTTTGTTTCTTGGTGATCCGCCTGGGGTTCGAACCCAGGACCCCATCCTTAAAAGGGATGTGCTCTACCTGCTGAGCTAGCGAATCATCCTGTGCATACTCTGTATTGCGGTGTGCTTTACTTCTGTATTGCGGGTGCAAAGGTAGGGTTTATTTTTGAATTTGCAATAGCTGGAGTAATTTTTTTTGAAAAAAATTACTTTTCTTTCTTTTTCTCCGGTTGAATATCAGCAGGGGGAGGAGCGATAATGTCCTCTTCCAGCAAGATAAAACGCTTATAATAAGACAGACAGAGCGTCGTGAGCGGTAATGCGATGATTAAGCCGATAAAACCTAACAAAGTTCCCCAGATGGAGAGCGAAAGAAGGATGATGGCCGGATTCAGTCCCATTGCTTTTCCCATGATACGCGGCGTAAGGTATAAATCCTGGATACATTGTACGATTCCGAGTATTAATAATCCCGAACCGAAGATAATCCAGAAATTCTGTCCGGTCTCTGCCGACTTTAGCAGGCTGAGGATGACCATCGGGATAAGGCCGATCGCTTGCAGGTACGGAATCAGGTTCAGCACGCCGATAAATAACCCGAGCGTCACGGCCAGCGGGAAACCGACGATTTTGAAACCTATCGAAAGTAAAACTCCGACGCATAGCGCAATCAATGACTGCCCGCGGAAATAACGGTTCATGCTCTGCTCCACATCGTCGGCCAGCCCTTTGGCGAAAGGACGGATGCGTGCCGGAATCAGGTTTATCCAGCCGTTGGCTATCTTTTCATAGTCGAGCAGGATGAAAATGAAATACAACAGAATCACGAATATAATCGTTATGCTGAAAAGGATGGAGAATGTGTTCGACAGGATGTTCCAGACCTTCGGGGCGAGTTGCTTGATTGCATTCTGTATGTTCTCCCGGCTGAGGAGTTCCATCAGCTGGTTTATGTCTACATTGTTTTCGAGATATTCGATCCATGAAGCTGGTATAAGCGGAACATGACCTTCTCCCGGATTATGCGTGCGCATCAGGTTCAGGGTCCGCTCGGCTTCCTGGGCGACAGACGGAACGACCAGTGCGGCGGCAATCCCGATAATCAGCGATGCGGAGATGATGACTGCGACGATGGCCAGGATACGGCTTTTCAGCTTCAGCTTATACTGGAAGAACTTGACGAAAGGTTGCATCATATAGGCGAGCAGCCAGGCAATCAGGAAGGGGAGCAAGGCGTTACGCAATACGGTAATCAGGTAAAGCAATACGCCGATGATGACGATGCTGAATACGATACGTGTCACCCGGTCGAACGTAAAAGGTCTTTCAAACAATGAGTTCATATTATAATTTTTATCTTTGCTGAACAAAGATAGAATAAAGTAGAATAGTATAATAAGATGATAAAGAAAATATTATGTGCCGCCCTGCTGCTCGGCTGTTTTTTACAGCCACAGGCACAAACTCCGCAGCCTGTCAAACAGTTACTGAATGCTCCTTATATGAAAGGGGCTACTTTTTCCATCGTGGTGAAGGACCTTCAGGATGGGAAAACCGTCTATAATTATGATGGGGACCGGGAGGTTTCGCCTGCTTCCGTGTTGAAAACTGTCGCTACGGCTACGGCTCTGGAGATTTTGGGGGACGATTACCGTTTTCCGACTTCGCTGGAGTATGACGGTTCTATAAAAGAGGGTGTGCTGAACGGTAACCTGTATATCAAAGGCAGTGGCGACCCGTCGCTGGGTTCGGCTCATTTCGCTCCGGACAGGAATGCGTATACGCCTGCGAAAAACAAATTCGTACCGGAATGGATTGCAGCTTTGAAGAAGGCCGGTATTCGGAAGATTGCCGGGGCGGTGGTGTCGGACGAGCGAATCTTTGATACGGAAGGTGCTTCCATCAAATGGCTGCGGGAAGATATGGGAAATTATTATGCGCCGGGCAGCTACGGGGTTTCCGTGTTCGATAATATGTATAAGTTGTATCTGAAGTCGGGGGCTGCGGGCAGCCGTCCGGTGGTGATCGGCACTGAACCTGAACTGCAGGGTGTCCGTTTCACCAATTATCTGAAAGCGGCGCCTGTCTCGTCGGACAGTGCCTATATTATCGGTGCCCCGCTTGCCGGCGAACGCTATTTATACGGTGTCGTTCCTGTCAATCGCGAACGCTATGTGTTGAAAGGAGATATTCCTGATCCGGCATTGTTTCTGGCGGAGTATCTGACCGGATGCCTGGAACGCGAAGGCATTGCGGTGGGGAAGGAGCCGACCTGTTACCGGATTGAATCGGAAGCGGGGCGATGGAAGACGGTGGAGAGGAAAACGATTGTGACCACCTATTCCCCAACGTTGAAGGAGATTGCGGGGGTGACGAACCATGTGAGCCATAATTTGTTTGCCGATGCGTTGGTCAAGACGGTCGGTCTGCAATATACTCCGCGGAAGAACGAGGTTATTTCTTCTTTTGGCCGGGGTGTCCGGGTGGTTGCCGCCCATTGGGACAGGAAGGGGCTGGATGTTTTCCCTTTGCGGATGCACGATGGCAGCGGGTTGGCTCCTGCGGATAAGGTTTCTGCGGAGTTTATAGCCGATTTGCTGGTTTATATGGCGACGAAGTCCGATTATGCCGAAGCCTTTATCGAATCCTTGCCGCAGGCCGGTATCGAAGGTTCGGTGCGAAATTTCCTGAAAGGTTCCGGTTTGCAGGGGAAGGCTCGTCTGAAAAGTGGCGGAATCACCGGTGTGCGAAGTTATGCCGGCTATATAACAAAAGACGGCAAGCGGTATGCCGTTGCCGTTTTCTCCAATAACTATGCCTGTAGCATGAGCGAGATGACGAGAGGGTTGGAAAAGTTGCTACTGCAACTTTTCTAAGGCAGTAGCGCCCTCTGTGCCAGAAACTCCATGAACTTCTGTTTGTAGTTGTCGGAGATGGGGATGTATTCTTTGCCGAACACAATCCGGTTGCGTTCGATTACTTTGATCTTTTCCGGCTGGACGATAAAGGAGCGGTGCACGCGGATGAAGCGGTTCGCCGGCAGCATGTCTTCCAGGTTTTTCATACTCATCAGCGAAAGGATGGGGTGGGCTTCGCCTTCAACGAATATCTTGACATAATCTTTCAGACCTTCGATATAGAGTATTTTACGGAGTTCGACCTGTACCAGTTTATATTCCGTCTTGATGAAAATGCTTTCGACGGAAGGGGTTATGGGGAGCGCCGGCGTTTGAGGTGTGCTCTTGCCGGAGCCTTCGCGTAGCAGTTCGTACCATTGCAGCGCCTTATTGGCCGATTTCAGGAAGTCGGCGTAGCTAATCGGTTTCAGCAGATAATCGAGTGCGTTGACCTTATAGCTGTCGAGCGCATACTGGCTGAAAGCAGTCGTAAAGATGATGCGCGTGTCGGTCTTCAGGATGCGGGAAAACTCCATTCCGTTGAGCTCCGGCATCTGGATATCGAGGAAAAGCAGGTCGACCGGCTCTTTGCTGAGGGCGGGAAGCGCGTTGACGGCGCTATTGTATTTTCCCGCCAGTTCCAGGAAAGGCGTCTTGTTTACATAACTTTCCAGCAGGCTGATAGCCAGCGGTTCGTCGTCGATGATTGCACACTTCAGAATCATAGCCTAATTTCATTTTTCACTTTTCGGTTCTTCGCCGCTTATTTGCAGCTCCAACATGCTGTAGTAGTTGTCACCCTCTACACCGTATGAGAAGATATGCCGGTTCGGATAGATCAGTTCCAGGCGTTTCCGCAGGTTCTTGATTCCGATTCCCGAGCCGCTCTTGTCCTGTTCCGCATCTTTCGGGAAATAGCTGTTTTTCAGGTGGCAGACAATCCTGTCGCCTTTCTGGTGGATATCCAGGTCGATGAACGATGGCTTGCTGTTGCTGACTCCGTGTTTGAAGGCATTCTCGATAAGCGAGATAAACAGCAGGGGAGCGATCAGCGCGTCGGGCTTGGTGGCAGCTATTTCCGTTTTCAGTTCTACATGTTCCGGCAGGCGGATACGCATCAGTTCCACATAATTACGGATGAAATCCAGCTCTTTTTCCAGTAACACCTGCGGCTGGCTGCTGTCGTAGAGTACGTAACGCAGCAGGCGGCTCAGGTCGTGGACGGCTTCCTGTGCCCGTTCGGGACTGAAAGCAATCAGGCTGTAAATGTTGTTGAGCGTATTGAACAGGAAATGCGGGTTCAACTGGCTTTTCAGGTTCTGCAATTCGGCTTCGGCACGGCTCTTCTCCAGTTCGCGACGCATGGATTCTATCTGGTACCAGCCGCTGGTCATCTTGATGGCGACACTCAGGCCGGCCACCAACGCATAAAGCATGGCGTTGACCGTAAAGAAGCCGATGGTATCTTTCAGCTCCCTCTCCGAACGATGCGGATGAGGAATCTCCGGCGGCGGCAACAACTGCATCAGCAAGTGCACCAGGATGATTGCCGCGGCAATCAGGGCCACGTTGCTTAGGAAAAATTTCCATCCGTGACGTGAAAACAGATAGCGGTTGACCAGCAGGAAATAATTCACATAGAAAACCATCATGAACGATAACGGGACGATGACGGAACGTAAATAACTTGTGACGGTCAATACCTGCGACTCCCTGCCTGTAAAGAAAAAAGGCAGTCCGAACAGGATTCCCCAGGCGGCAATATGGATGATGCTGCCCATCCCTTTGAAAGGGGGAGAGATGTGTGTCTGTGTTGTTCCTTCTGTTTTCATCTGCTACAAAGATATTAATTTATTCGTAACGAATCGCTTCGATCGGGTCGAGCTGGGCCGCTTTCTTGGCCGGATACCATCCGAAGAAGACACCGGTGACGGTACAGACGGCGAACGAAAGCACTACGCTCCACGGTTGTATGTAAATCGGGAAGTGGGCCACCGCGTTCACCACCAGGGCCGCGCCTACACCGAGCACCACGCCGATTAATCCGCCGGTCACACTGATCAGGATGGATTCAATCAGGAACTGTGCCAGGATGTCGATGCCCTTGGCGCCGATACTCATACGCAGACCGATTTCGCGGGTACGCTCCGTGACACTGACGTACATGATATTCATAATCCCGATACCTCCAACGAGTAGCGAAATACCGGCCACAGCCGCCAACAGCACGGTCATCATGTCCGTAGTGCTTGTCAACATCGTGCTCAACTCCTGCTGACTACGGATGGTAAAATCATCATCGTCACTTTCCTTCAACTTATGGTTGCGGCGCAGTATTTCAGTTATCTCGTCGATGGCCTGGTCGGTATATTCCTCTTTGAGGGCCGAACAGGTGATGCCTTGCAGATGGGTGATGGCCAGGACCTTTTTCTGAATAGTTGTGTATGGAGCTAAGATTAGGTCGTCCTGGTCCATTCCCATGCTGTTGTATCCTTTGCTCTCCAGCACACCAACGATGCGGAAAGGCAGTTTTTGAAAACGAATGACTTTTCCCACGGGATTCTCGCCACCCGTGAAAAGGTTGTCGACGACCGTCTTGCCGACTACGCAGACTTTGGCGGCGGTCTGGATGTCCTGTTCGGTGAACATATCACCGTCGCCTACCTTGTAACGGCGGATTTCCAGATAGTCCGGACTGATACCGTAGACGGTGGTCGGGGCGTTGTTGGCGCCGTAGATGGCTTGTCCGCTGCTGTTGACCGACGGTGAAACGGCAGAGACATAGCGGGTCTCGTCGACGATATTCTGGTAGTCTTCCAGCTTCAGCGTCTCCATGGCGGAGGCATCCTGACGGACACCGCCGCGGACGTCTGCGCCGGGATGTATCATAATCATATTGGAACCCATCTCGCTGATTTGGGCCTGTATGCTCCGTTTGGAACCTTGCCCGATGGCCAGCATCGTAATTACGGAGGCTACGCCGATGATGATGCCGAGCATCGTCAGGAATCCGCGCAACTTGTTGTTGGCAAGGGCACGGAGGGCTATTTTTATGAGGTTTGTTCCGTTCATAATCAATCGTCGTTTTTCGGCAATTTGGCTAATGCCTCTGCCGCATTTTGTATGTTGTTGTTCACTGTATCCGCAGTGACATGCCCGTCGCGCAGGGTGATGTTACGGCTGCTGTATTGGGCGATCTCCGGATTGTGTGTTACGAAGATGATGGTACGTCCTTCGGCATGGAGCTTCTGGAAAAGTACCAGTATCTCGAACGAGGTGCGTGTGTCCAGATTTCCCGTCGCTTCGTCGGCGAGGATGACTGCCGGGTCGTTCACCAGGGCACGGGCGATGGCAACGCGCTGCTGCTGGCCGCCCGAAAGCTGACTCGGCATAAAATCGATGCGCTCGGCAAGACCGACCTTGGTCAGCTCCTCGACGGCGATCTTTTCGGCCTCTTCCTTGCTGCGCTTGAGCACCTTTTGTTGCGCAAGCATGACGTTCTTTTTGACCGACAGGTGCGGGAACAAATTGAACTGCTGGAACACCATACCCAGATGCGTACGCACCTTGTTGAGGTCGACACCCTTGGCGCACACATCCACGCCCTCAACGATAATCGAGCCACTCGTGGGATGCTCCAGACGATTGATGCAGCGAAGCATCGTCGACTTGCCCGAGCCCGAGGGGCCCAAGACCACAACGACCTCACCCTTGTGAACATCCAGATCGATATCGCGCAGGACCACGTTGTCGCCAAAGGCCTTCTGGAGGTTCTTGATACTGACGACGACCTCGTTCGAGTTATTGGTTTCGCTCATGATAGGACCTCCTTACAGACCGGCGATGTGATCGGCAGGCGTCGCGACAACCTGTCCGGCGCTCTTGGCGGGACGCTTCTTCTTGGTCTCGGCCGTGCCCAAAAGCCTCGCCTCAAGACCGCTCACCAAGCGAGCGAGCGGCAGGGTGATGACCAGATAGAACAGGGCGGCAACCACATACGGCGTGATGGAGCCCGTCGTGGCCACGATGGTACGGGCGTTCATGACGATCTCGACCACACCCACGGCCGCAAGCAGCGACGTATCCTTGTAAAGCAAGATAAACTCGCTGGTCAGCGTAGGCAAAACATTGCGGAACGTCTGCGGAATCATAACGTAGAGCAGTGTCTGGAAGGCATTCATGCCCAGAGAGCGAGCAGCCTCGTTTTGACCCTTGGGGATCGATTGAATACCGGCACGGAAGATCTCACACAGATAGGCAGACGAATTCATGGCCATGACGATGACGCCGAGCACATAGTCATCAACCTTGACGCCGGCCAACGGCAGACCGAAGAACGCGATATAGATCTGCAGGAACGCCGGCGTACCGCGAATGATATTCACGTAGATACCGGCAAGGCAGCGCAGGATGCGCGACTTGGAAATGCGCATGAGCGATAGGGCGAAACCGAAGGGAATTGCCAGCGGAAACGCCACAAGCACGATCGAGAGCGACATGAGGAAGCCCTTGAAGACGATCGGCAGGCTCTGGACCAAAATGACCGGGTTCAAGAACAGGCGCAGGAACATATTGGAGTTCCAGGCCTCGACCCACGGCTGCTCCTTAAGATCGGCCAGGAAGTTATCGAAGGCCGTCACGCCCTTGATCTCCACCGACGGAATCTTGGAGATCTTCTTGGTCGACCCGTCAGCGAGCGTATAGGTGCCGCTAAAGACCTCATCGCCGCCCTCGACGGGAAACGTCACACCATAAACCTCGACACGGAAAAAGCCGCCGGCAGGCGCCGTCTCGCCAAAGTCGATCTTGAGCGTCTGACCATCAGCCGTGCACGTGGGTTTCATGGGCGTACGATCCATGAGGTCCTCGCCCGAGAGCATCGTCAATCGCGTGTCATCGGTACCAAATGTCGTGCCGTCGACAAACGTCAAAGAAAGACCGCTCAGCTCCTCGTCGGCATCGGCCTGAACTTCCCAGGTAATGCGCGTCTCGGTGCCGCCGACCACATCGCTGCCCGAACCGGTGTTGGGTCGGGCGGTAATCTTTGCGGTCTCAAGCGCCTGGGCGGTCGTGGGCGCATATGCCCCCGCGCACACCAGCGCGAGCGCCACGGCCATGACGCAGACTAGCTTTTGGAGCAAGGCGGGCAGTGGAAAACGCTGCTCCGCGGCCCCTTTGTTCAGTCGAGACAAGGTGGCTCCTATCGTAGAAGTTGCCGGCAAAACGAGACGGAAACGCTCTCCGTCAAGAGAAGCGCAAAGGCCCTCTCCGCAAAACGGAAAGGGCCCGCGCGCAATCAAGTAGTTATTTTACTTGATGTTGTACTTAGCCATGAGGGCGTCGACGGTACCGTCGTCGGTCAGGTCCTTGATGGCCTGGTTGATGTCATCCTTGAGCTTGGTGTTGCCCTGGTTGATGGCAATGGCGTACTCCTCGCCGGTGCTAATCTGCTTGATGGTCTGGCAGGTGTTGAACTGCTCGGCGGTCAGCTGGCTGGCAACGGAGCGGTTGGTGACTACAGCGTCGCCCTTATCGGACTGCAGAGCGCTAAAGCACTCGGTAGCGTCCTTGTAGGGGACAATCTTGGCCTTGGGGAAGTTCTCCTGGGCAAAGGCCTCGGCGGTCGAGCCAGACTGGACGATGATGGTAGCGTCAGCGTTGTTGAGCTTCTCGCTGTAGTTGTCGGCCGTGATGTCGGTGTTATCGACCTTGGTCACAATAGCCTGATCGTCCATGTAGTAGGAATCAGAGAAAGTGACTTCCTTCTCACGCTCGGGCGTGTCGGTGATAGCCGCAATGGAAACGTCATACTTGGCGCCCGAAGCGACACCCGGAACCAGCGTGTCAAAGTCATTGTTGACATACTCGACATCCAGGCCCAGCTTGTCGCCGATGGCCTTGATGAGCTCAAGGTCAAAGCCCTGATAATCGCCGTTGTCATCCTTGTACTCAAACGGAGCGTACTCGGCAGAGGTGCCGACGGTCAGCGTACCATCCTTGACGAGCGCGTACTCCTTGGAGCCGTCGACCTTCTCGACCTTAGCGTCGTCAGAGCTGCTGGAACCGGCATCAGAACCAGAGGTGGCGTTGGACGAGCCGCAGCCCGTCAGTGCGAGGGCGAGCGCCATGGCACCCGTGGCGGCAAATGCGCCAAGCTTCTTGAGCTTCATAATCAGTCTCCTTCCGGTGACCTCGTTTGATTCAGAGGCCTGCAAAAACTGTTGGCTATTATGCACCTGGAATTACGAATCTGCAATGAGAAAACTGATTGAAACAAACCCATAACGTGAATGGAATACTCTACTTTGTGACAGTCATTACTGCTGCAATGACCTTAATAATCTAATTTCAGCTGCATAACCTGCAAGTTCGTTCGGAGTCTCCAAAATAAACGGCAGCGAACACAAACGGCCATTCGATACAATATTCTGCATAACCTGCATACCGCCACCAAATTCCTCGCTGCCAAGGTATCCCTTGCCGATGCACTCGTGACGATCTTTATGGGCGCCACAAGGGTTCTTCGAATCGTTGATGTGTACGGCATGCAAGCGATCGATACCCACCACGCGGTCAAACTCGTCGAGTACGCCGTCCAGATCATGGATGATGTCGTAGCCGGCATCGCTCACATGGCAGGTGTCCAAACAAACGCCCAGCTTATCGGACAGCTCTGGGCACTTGGCGGCAACGCCCTCGATAATGCACGCCAGTTCTTCAAAGCTACGGCCCACCTCGGTGCCCTTGCCTGCCATGGTCTCAAGCAATACCGTCGTCTGCTGTCCCTCAAACATCACCTGGCACAGCGTGTCGACAATCATCTGAATGCCGACGTCTGCCCCCTGTCCCACATGCGCACCGGGATGAAAATTGTAGTAGTTGCCGGGCAGCGCTTCCATGCGCTGCAGATCCTCGGCCATGGCCTCCAGGGCAAACTCGCGCGCCCGCTCCTTAGCGGAGCAGGGGTTATAGGTATACGGGGCATGAGCCACGAGCGGGCCAAAGTCGTTTTGCTCCATAAGCTCGCGCAGGGCCGCCACGTCATCCATGTCAAGGTCTTTTGCCTTGCCACCGCGCGGGTTGCGCGTAAAGAACGCAAAGGTATTGGCGCCAATGGACAACGCCGTCTCCCCCATCGCCCGATAGCCCTTCGTCGTCGAAAGATGGCACCCGATCGTCAGCATCTCCAACTCCCCCTCATCAGTTGCGGTGAAATACGGTCTATTGGTGCCTTATTTTGGCGCAAACAGACCGTATTCCACCGCAAGTTATAAAAGGGGCATCAGAGATGTGGGCCGCCAGGCACCACGGGCGCCGGCGTCATGATCCCCTACGCGTCAGCGCCAAGTCCTAGAGGGCTAGACGGATTGCATCGATGATGTGCGCGCAGCGCTGCGTGGCGGCTAGGGACATGATGGGGCTTTCGAGTTTCCCCGCCTGAATGAGCTGCGTCGCATGCTGGATTTCGCCGTAGAAATCATCGACCTCAAACGGGGCATTTATTTCGAGCGTTCGCCCGTCGGAGTACTTCACATGGGCGAGCTCGGGGCGATGGAGACGCTCGATTTCCAACGAACCCCGCTCACAGGCAATCGTTAAGCGGCTTTCATATGTTGCTTTGCCGTCGCACACCATATGAATGGGTATACCGCCGACGCTCATATGGATCTCGTCGGCCCAATCGACGCGACCGCCCGATACGTCACGCCAGCGAACTTCACGGGACGAAACCTCGCACGCGCCCGCGAGCAAATCCTCAAACCAACCAACCGCATAGCAGCCCATGTCATATAGACAGCCGCCCTGCAACGGATCAAGCAGATAGCCCGAAGGAGACTCGCCGTAATCGAGCTTTTGCACGCTTTCAATCGAGACAATACGGCCAAGCTCACCCGACGCAAGCAAGTCCTTCACGCGAGTGCGCATCGGGCAAAACCGATTCTTCATCGCCTCCATAAACAGCACGCCGCGCTCGCGAGAGATGGAGGCAATCGAGAGAGCCTCTTCCTCACTCAAAACGGCCGGCTTTTCGCACAGCACGGCCTTTCCGGCGCGCAGCGCGCGACAGGCCCAACGCGTATGCATGCCATGCGGAAGAGCCAAGTAGATTGCGTCGACATCGGGGTCGGCAATCAGCGCGCCATAAGCCGCGTCGCCGTTATTGTCGACCGAGGCATGGCCATGCGCAGCATCGATCGAAAACGCTCGGCAAAATTCCTCGACATGTGCAGGAGTGCGGCCGGCCGCAGCCACAAGCCGTGCCCCGTCCACCTCCTTGAGCGACGATGCAAATCGATGCGAAATGTGCCCGGCGCCCAAAACGCCCCAACGAACCTCACGCAAATCATCACATGAATCTCGATGACCCACGACAGCCCCCTTCAGTTGCGGTGAAATAGTTCCTGTTTGGCCCCTATTCTGCCGCAAACAGGAACTATTCCACCGCAAGTTATAAAAGGGTCATGAGGAGCGCGTTTTGCCGAAGGCCTTAAGCACCGCCGTCACGGGACCAGGCTGGAAACGTCGGCGCACATCGTCGAGACGCTCGGGAATATCGATGTGCTGCGGGCAGTGCCGCGCGCATTTGCCGCATTTGACGCAATTGCTCACCAACTTGGGCTCGCTTGTGCGCACCGCGCTCGCCGTAAAGTATTGAGACAGCCCCGTAAACCAGCTGTGCGCATAGCTTGCGTTGTAGGCGGCAAAACATCCAGGGATATTGATGCCTTTAGGGCACGGCATGCAATAGCCGCATCCCGTGCAGGGCACACGGTTCGATTTCTCAAACTCCATCAACACGCGCGCAATCGTGTCGAGCTGGTTGGCCGTCATCGAATTCGGCAACGCGAGGTCTGCCAGTGACGAATTCTCGTCCACCTGCGCGGTATCGGTCATACCCGAAAGCAACATGGTCACCTGGGGATGATTCCACACCCACGAGAGCCCCCAAGCGGCAGGCATATGCAAATGCCGATCGCATGCACCATCGAGAACAGCGCGCGCCCGCGGAGGCAATTTGCCTGCCAAGCGTCCGCCCAAAAGCGGCTCCATCACAAACACCGCGAGACCTCGCTCGGCGGCGGCCATGAGCCCCGCCGTTCCCGCCTGATATCGTTCTCCAGCGTAGTTGTACTGGATCTGGCAAAAGTCCCACTCATACGCATCGAGCATCGTAAGGAAGTCCGCCGCGCTGCCGTGGTACGAAAAGCCTATCTGACGAATACGCCCTGCAGCCTTTTGCTGCGCGATCCAGTCCTCGATGCCCAACGCCACCACACGTTCCCACTGGGCGGGCGAGGTAATGTTGTGCATGAGGTAATAGTCGATATGGTCAGTCCGTAGGCGGCGCAGTTGCTCGTCGAAGAACCGGTCGAAATCCTCCGCGCATTTGCACGAAGCATGCGGCAGCTTGGTTGCGAGCAAAACCTGGTCGCGCAAGCCCAGGCGCTCAAGCGACGCACCCACGCACGCCTCGTTGCCGGGATAGAGATAGGCCGTGTCCAGGTAGTTAATCCCCTGCTCCACCGCACGGGAAATGATGGCATCGGCTGTCTTCGCATCCGGACGTCCCGGCGCACCGGGAAACCTCATGCAGCCCAGACCCAGAGCGGATATTCGGTTACCACTTTTAGGGTCAACGCGGTATTGCACGGCCCCTCCCCTCCCATCGAAGCCCTGACAAGGCGAAACAAACCCGTCACGTCATCGAAACACATCGGAATCGCAATTGAGAACGTATCGTAACGCAGCAGAAATCGAGCCGTCACGGCACCGCTTTAACATCAGCAAAAAGCCCGATGAAAGGAGCCGGGCATCACCACGTGCGAGGACGCCTACCCCTACCCCGGCGAGCAATACATCCTCTCGGTCGACCGCCATCAGATCGAAGTCATGGACCATCTGGACGAGCTTCCCGCCACAGGCGCCGTCATCTTCTGCACCTTCCCCAAGGTCCGCGATGGCGTCGGATACCCCGCCCGCGTCTTTGCGGTCTGCCCCGCGGCATAAGCGCACAGCGCAATAGTTTCTTTTTCATAACAGCCGCCCCGCGCACCCACCAATCACCCTGGCAGCATACAATCCATCAGGCGCCCCTTACGCGGGCGCCTTTTACATGGGGAGATGATTCACATGCAGATCAACAAGGTCGCCTTTATCGGCAAGGGCGGCGTCGGCCTGCTCTACGGCAGCATGATTGCCAAGGCCCTCGGCAATGACGCCGTCGAATACGTTATGGATGACACCCGTTTTGAGCGTCACGCGAACGACGCGCTCACCGTCAACGGCAAGCCCTGCGATCTCACGTCCGTCCGTGCCAGCGAGGCGACGCCCGCCGATCTGGTCATCCTGACAGTCAAGACCACCGGTCTCGACCAAGCACTCAAGACTATGGAGCGCGTCGTGGGACCCAACACGCTCATCGCCTCGCTGTGCAACGGCATTAAGAGCGAGCAAAAGATTGCCGAACGCTTTGGCTGGGAGCATACCGTTCTTGGTATCTGCCAGGGCATGGACGCCGTGTTTCTCAACGGCGCGCTCACCTTTACCAATGCGGGCGAAATCCGCTTTGGCGCGGCGGCCGGCACGAACCCCGCAACCATCACCGCAATCGACGAGCTCTATACGCGCTGCGGCATCGCCCATACCGTCGAGGACGACATCGCCCACCGCATGTGGGCCAAACTCATGCTCAACGACGGCATCAACCAGACCTGCATGGCCTACGGCGGGACCTACGGAAGCGCCACGGAGCCGGGCTCCGAGCAGCGTCGCTGCTTTGTTTCCGCCATGCGCGAAACGCTTGCGGTCGCCAACGCCGAGGGCGTTGAACTGACCGAGGCAGACCTGACGCAAATGGTGCACCTCATCGAGGGAATCGACCCCGCCGGTATGCCCTCGATGGCTCAAGACCGCATCGCAAGGCGCAAAACCGAGGTTGATGAGTTCGCGGGCACCATCTGCCGCCTCGCAGCCAAACACGATATCCAGGCACCGCAAAACGAGTGGCTCTATCGGCGCATCCGCGATATCGAGAAAAGCTGGTAGCGCCGACGCGCCGCATTCAACAGCCTTAACAGCAAAACCGCCGCAAGGGAACCTTTCCCCTGCGGCGGCCTTCATCTTCGTCTATGACCGGCGGCCGATCTCACAACAGTTAGCGTTGCGACCCCGGCACCTCGTCCTCATCGTCGCGGCAAAGAACCACGCCTGCGCTTCCCAGCAGCGTGGCCGCGATCAGCGCGCCGACCACGATAGGAGCAGCCCCGCATGTCCCCTGCATGTCCGCGACGAGCGCGGCCGTGGGACCAAGGCAGCCAAGCATCAACGCGACGGCGGCAACGGCAATATCTCGAGCATTCACAAGACCACTTCCTCCAAGAGAAAGACCTTATTTCTCAAGAACCAGTGTGCCCCGCATCCATACGCCCAGCGTACCGCCACGGTAAGGGCTCTGTTAACTCAAACGCATACATAGAACGGACGTCCTTACGTTGCCCTAAAGCTCGGTAAAGACGCCCGTCCGCCAAATATCCGTGATGCAGAAAAATTACCAACCGGTGTAGTAATCGGTGGTTCCGGCAGCGCAGCCGGAGTCATAGACCTTGCAATCACCCTTGGAGCCCGTAAAGGTCGAGCCCTGGGCCATATCGCCCGCGGCAACAACGTAATAGCCGTCGGAATCGCGCCAGAAGCCCTCAGAATCCTGAGTCCATTCGCCCGTGCGATAGTGATAAAGCACATTGCTGCTGTAATAGGTCTCGCGGCGCCCGTTGTAGTTATTGACACCCGCAGAGCGCGTCAGGCCCGATCCGTTCGCGTAGGACGCGGCAGACGCGTAAGACGGAGTGTAACCGGCGTTGTAGTACGAAGCCTGGGCGGCCTCGGCAGCCTCCGCCTCGGCGGCAGCCTCGAGCGTTTCGCGCTTGGCATCCTCAAGCGCAGCGCGCAGCTCATCGAGCTCGGTCGACTTGGCGTCGACCTCCCCCATCGTCAACAGGCTACCCGCACCGTCGATGCAACCCTGCAGCACAGCACGCTCGTCATCGGTAGCATAGTCGCCATACATATTCATAATGATCTGAGCGCGCATCTCAAGGGAATCGCGCTTGGCCTCCATCGAGGCGTTCCACTCCTGCATGGAACCATAACCATCGCCGCGATAGTCAACGGGCTGCACCAGCGTCGCCTCGGACGGCGTAGGTCCAACCGTATCGGATAGTGGTGCCGCGTGGGCATCGGTTGCACCGGCGCCCGCCAAAAGTGCCACGGTCAGAGCGGCGGAAAGGGCGGCGGCTTTCGGTTTTCGTGAATCGATCCTCATGTAGCTAGAAACCTCCGTAGTGCGTTTTTGCTGCGTTTGAGCTGCGTGTGATTCGATCGCGCTGCATAGTACCCCGAGCAAATCGCGACCTGCGGTTTTACTCAAAAGGCGCACGTCAATTGCGTAAAACTCACATCCTCTTAACAGGAGTTTTCCACATCTCGATTGCATAAAGCATGCCAAAAACCCTGTTTTTGCACCCGCTCTATGCAAAAAAGGCGCCTGTGCAACCATTGTTCGCACAGGCGCCTTGAGCAGGCATTTTATGCAGTTATACCTATCGAGTCGCAAGGGGTCCTTGCACAAGTCGCCTTACTCGTCCAGCGCGGCGAAGGCCTGCTTCAGATCCCAAATGATATCCTCGGCGTTCTCGGTACCGATGGAAAGACGGATCGTGGAGGGCGTGATGTTCTGCTCGGCGAGCTCCTCGGCAGAGAGCTGGGAGTGCGTAGTGGTAGCCGGGTGCACGACGAGCGACTTGACGTCGGCCACGTTGGCGAGCAGCGAGAAGACCTGCAGATGGTCGATGAACTTCCAAGCTGCCTCCTGGCCACCCTTAATCTCAAAGGTAAAGATCGAGGCACCGCCGTTGGGGAAGTACTTCTGATAGAGCTCGTGATCGGGGTGCTCAGACAGGCTCGGGTGGTTCACCTTGGCGACATGGCTATCACCAGCCAGGAACTCAACGACCTTCTTGGTGTTCTCGACATGACGGTCAACGCGCAGCGACAGAGTCTCGGTGCCCTGGAGCAGGATCCAAGCGTTGAACGGGCTGATGCAGGCGCCCTCGTCACGCAGCAGGATGGCGCGGACATAGGTTGCGAAGGCGGCGGGACCGGCAGCCTCGGCAAACGAGACGCCATGGTAGGAGGGGTTGGGCTCGGCGATCTGCTCATACTTGCCGCTCGCCTTCCAATCGAAGTTACCGCCGTCGACGATCACACCGCCCAGCGAGGTGCCGTGGCCGCCGATGAACTTGGTTGCGGAGTGGACGACGATGTTGGCACCATGCTCCAGCGGACGGAACAGATACGGGGTGCCGAAGGTGTTGTCGACGACAACCGGTAAACCGTGCTTCTTGGCGATCTCGGAGATGGCGTCGATATTGGGGATGTCAGAATTGGGGTTGCCGAGCGTCTCGAGGTAGATGACCGTGGTGTTGTCCTTGATGGCGCCCTCGACCTCGTCCAGGTTGTGGGCATCGACGAAGGTGGTCTCGACGCCAAACTGGGAGAGCGTATGCTCCAGCAGGTTGTAGGAGCCACCGTAGATGGTCTTCTGAGCCACCACGTGGTCACCGGCCTGGGCAAGAGCCTGCAGGGTATAGGTGATGGCAGCAGCACCGGAGGCGACGGCAAGACCTGCCACACCACCCTCGAGTGCGGCGATACGGTCCTCGAAGACGCCCTGGGTGGAGTTGGTCAGACGGCCGTAGATGTTACCGGCGTCGGCAAGACCAAAGCGATCGGCGGCGTGCTGGGAGTTGCGGAACACATAGCTCGTGGTCTGGTAGATAGGCACGGCGCGGGAGTCGGATGCGGGATCGGCGCTCTCCTGGCCAACGTGAAGCTGCAGGGTATCGAAACCAAAGGTGTGCTCGGGGTTGTTGATGAACTGGCTCATGATGATCTCCTTGATCGAACAAAAGTTAATAAATTAGAGAGAAGTAAGTCGCTGTCTCCTGATCACGCCGACGGGCGCAAACAGGAGCCCGGCATTCGTCTTGGTAAGCAATTCATATGCGGGCCTCCTTTCACATCCCGGTTCCGTGTTTGGCTTAATTACCTACCGCCTTTGTGTGTTTTGAATAGTACGAGCATTGTTTCCCTCGGTCAATCACTTAAAAGCGCTAACCTGTTATCGGTTATATAGATAACACTCGAAAGGATGGCGCCGATGACCCTCCAGCAGCTTCGTTTCCTGATCGCCGTAGCAGAGTCCGGCTCAATCAATGCCGCAGCTCAGCGCCTCTATACCGCTCAGTCCAGCATCTCAAACGCCGTCAAAAGCCTGGAACAGGAGCTCCACCTGGAGATCTTTACGCGCTCCAGCCGCGGCGTCACGCTCACCAACGACGGCACCGAGCTTTTGGGCTATGCGCGCCAGGTCGTAGAGCAGGCCGATATGCTCGAGGCGCGCTACGAGGACGGCGGCACCCCGCAAGCCCGCCTCGCCATTTCCGCCCAGCACTACGCCTTTTCGGTCGAGGCCTTTGTCAACGTGGTCGAGCGCTGCCGCGACAGCAAGTTCGAGTTCATCATGCGCGAGACTACCACATCGCAGATCATCGATGACGTCCGCGCGTTTCGCAGCGACATCGGCATCCTGTATCTGGACGACTTTAACGCCCGTGTTCTGCAGAAGGCTTTTGCCGATGCGCGCGCGAGCTTCCATCCCCTATTCGACGCGACGGTCCACGTCTTCGTTAGCGAGCGCCACCCGCTTGCCCGCCGCCCGCAGCTGTCCCTTGCCGACCTCACACCCTATACGCGCTACAGCTTTGAGCAGGGAACCTCAAACTCCTTCTATTACGCCGAGGAACCTTTTAGCTATATCCCTTGCGACCGCAACATACGAATCTCGGACCGCGGAACACTTACTAACTTACTTATCACGTCGAACGGTTACACCCTGTCGACCGGTGTCCTCTCCAATGAAATGCAATGGGGTATGGCATCGATCCCGTTAGCAGACGCCCCAACGATGCACGTAGGCTATATCATGCACGACGAGCGCAAGCCCTCTCCCCTCTTGCAGCAATACCTCGACGAGCTCAACCGCATCATCCATGCCAACTAACTGTCGGAAGACGGGATAGAAATCGTAGATTGCTAGCCCCCGGCGGGCATGGCGCTACAATGGTCACTCACACGAAACGTACCCAACGAAAGGAAGCCCGTGAAGGTCATCATCTATACCGACGGCTCGGCCCGATCAAATCCGGGACGCGGCGGCTACGGCGCCGTGCTCAAATACACCAACCCCGCCGGCAAGACCTTCACCTCCGAGCTTTCGCGCGGTTACGCCAAGACCACCAACAACCGCATGGAGCTCATGGCGGTCATCGTGGCGCTCGAGGCACTTAACCGCCCCTGCGAGGTCGAGGTCCATTCCGATTCGCAGTACGTCGTTAACGCCTTCAACAAACACTGGATTGACGGCTGGAAAAAACGAGGCTGGAGGACCGCCAACAAGCAGCCTGTCAAGAACCGCGATCTGTGGGAGCGCCTGCTCACCGCAAAGAGCAAACACAAAGTGGAGTTCATCTGGGTTAAGGGCCACGCCGGCCATGAGCTCAATGAGCGCTGCGACGAGCTTGCCACCACGGCGGCCGACGGCAGCAACCTCGATATCGACGCCGGCTTTAACGAGAGCGACCTGTAACGGCGTTTTCGCACGCTTTTGTGTCCTCCCGCGCTACACTCGTCCTGTAAGCCAAACAACGCAAGGGGGACACATGTTGCGTATCGCAACCATCGGCACATCCATGATTACCGACGACTTTATCCAGGTCGTCAACGCCAACGACCAAGCCGCGTTTGTGGGCACGCTTTCACGCGACGCCAATCGCGGTACTGCCTTTACCGCCGAGCGCGGTGGTGAGCGAAACTTTACGTCACTCGATGAGCTTGCGGTAGCCGCCGACGTCCACGCCCGCCATATCCGCCGGCGGAATACTTG
>OGQF01000706.1_pt1 | contig 26814 bp, 19 predicted proteins | sample 1553141 | NCBI WGS metagenome assembly OGQF01 (sample SAMEA2580005, study PRJEB22360) | human gut metagenome | biome: human gut; feature: human-associated habitat; material: faeces | place: Denmark | collected 2008/2010
GCAAAACTAAGAAGAACTTCCAGAGGGGGAAATACGGGGTTTGCTGAATGCTTACGATTAAATCACCTGTGTATCAGATTGCTTTTAACACTTTTATCACCTCATGAATACATTACTTTGAGCATTGTAGGTATAAGCATTGTTCATGGTGGGCTTGCATCCTTGCAAGACGGGTCGTCTGCTTTGCTTGTAACACGCCCAAAGAAGACTAAGAGATCGTATTATTTCTCTCTATAGAGATTAATATGACCATTGTTTTCCATAGATTTCTATATCATAAAAGTATTCATTCCATTCTTCATAGAAGTCAACTACTAACATATTTGTTAAACTCTTATCATAGAAAGTAATAAGTCCACTAGATTCATCTTGATAATGAAAATATACATTAAACATATCAATTCTGTCTAAAAGAGTTAAGCCGCATATATCAGAGTTTTTAATTGCCATGTAAACAATATCATTATATTTTAATTGAATATCTGATACTATCTTTTTTAATTTAGTTTTATCTTGAAAAGGTATTTGCTTAGCAGACCAAGCTAAATTGTTTTGCTCAAATAGCATGTTGTCGTTAATCATTTTAAAGATCATATCAGATTCTTCTAAACTCATTATTTTTATATTTTTTCCTATAACAAGTTTAGACAATTCTTCTTGATATATCTCTAAATACCGTTTCCCTGCATTTTTTCTTAATAAAAACTGCAATCTATTTTTCATGATAATTGGCTTAAGATTTTTTATATTCAAAAAATTCAAAGATTAGCAATTTGTCTTTTTCTAATATTTTCTTGTTGGCATTTATTCCTATTCCTGTGACAGCACGTCCACCTTTCTCTTTTATATAGAGTATAGGATATACCACCTTTATGATAAATACTTTACCTTGATAATCTCCCTGTATCGTATATTTTTTTCCTATAGCATTGTATTCAATATGTTGCCAATGGTATTCGTTTGGCAATAACCTTTTTATTTTTCTGATGGTGCATTTTTGTTTATACCAATTCTCGTATAAAAACATACCGTTAGAGATACCGAATACTATACACTGAAAAATTAAAATAAAGGAAATATCATCCCAAGATAAATTACTGCCATTGGTAAAATGAATGATTAAACATGATACAGATAACAATAGGTAGATTATTCCCGTCCATAAAATACTCCATAGCAAGCTATCTGTTAATGCATATTTGAAGGACGGGTAATAAACTTTCTCTCCATTCCAGAATCGTTTATCGGTTAATTTCATTATTTGTTGATTTATAAATAGAAATACTTAATATTGAAACTACGGAAGCGATAATTGCACCCAATGCTGTAATCAGACTAGACACTCCGATTGTTTCAAAGTCGCTACTTATATAGGCATAATACATAAAACCACTGATTCTATTTGTCCATATTGTTGAAGCTATAAGATTGCACTGTATGACTACCATGCTTTTATAATTGGGGGCAATTCTTACTGCCATATAACTATAAAGCAACTGTAGAAACACCAACTCCAAACCATAGGCGATTCCATGTTTATACAGAATAATTCCAGCAAAGATTTGAGAATAAGCCGAGAGCGATAAGAGGATTGTTGTAGCTATTGATCTTGCATTTCCTTTATTGAATCCAATTAGGCATATTGTGCTGACAATAGCGATTAATATATTGCATACTATAGCACTGAAAATCATCTTATCGGAATCCCAATAAGAATACGGAATAATGCAAAACATTACAATTGTAAACCCAATAATTATACCGAAAGAAATCTTCATCGCTTCTTTCCTTTCCGGTTGATAAACCAAAGAAGTCCTCCCCAAAACAAAACGTTTGCACCAACTAACAGAATATTTGTCAGTGCATTCGGTGAATCAAAGCAAAACATCAGACTGAACATGAAGAGAAACATGACAGCCGCTGAAACTATAAATTTTACAATCTGTTCCATCATTTGCTGCATTATTTTTACCTTCCTAAAAAGGTTGGTCCTTTTAATTGTTTATTTACAAAGTTACTCTTTTCTTTGATAAAGGCATTAGCTTTGGAAAAAATGTCTGTTCGCATCCTTCCATGCTAAGTTCAAAATCTGCCAGGTCTAACGGCTACATCTTCCAACTGGCAAAAATGCTCATATTTAAAATAAGTATGAATATGGTATGGAATACTCCCGTTTTCATATATGGCAAATTGTAGTCAAACAGTATACAAATACTAGTCAAATATATTCGATTGTTATCTTTATGTTATCTTTGATATATCTTTGTCATGGTTTTGTCATATAGGTGAGTGGGAGGGGAGATAGAGAAATGTGGGACATGAGAAGGTGTTTGTCGGCAGAATGGCGGGTATAGTAGAAAAACTATATTTTTCATCTGAGGTTTACGATTTTTTTTTTCTTAAATTTGTAGAGATACGGAAATTTACTCACTGACCCAATACACATAATAATGACACGAGGGAAACAGACCTGTAAGATACTAAAAGAGATTCGCCGGCAGATTGCTGAGGCCAACGACATTGAATTTGTTGTTTCTGAATGTCGCTACAAGGGCGATTGCCTGGGTACATGTCCGAAATGTGAGGCAGAGGTGTGCTATTGGGAGCAGCAGCTTCGCGTTCGTTCTCTTGCCGGTAAGGCAGTTTCTCTTGCCGGGATTTCAGCTGCGACGTTTGCTATGATGATGCCGATGTCGTCGGCTGCGGATGCATTACGTGATTCTGTAGATAATTTAAGGGATACCATTACTACTGATGAGGAGATCTTTGAGGTGGTTATGGGAGATTTTGGGGTATATGGTGAAGTCGATGATGAATATGAAGATGCTGAACAGGTGGTAAATCAAGTAAAAGGAGTGGTGCAGGGAGCGGACACTTTGTCGGATGGTTTTGTCTCTAAAAAGCCGTTGCATGGAGCGACTGTAACCAATTTGCGGTTGAGAGTGGGTGTTTTGACCGAGGCCGACGGGACATTCAATTTGTTTGCCCGCGTAGGCGATACGTTGGAAGTAGGGTATGTCGGATATAAGAAACAAGTGATTGCTGTAACGGAAAAGATGCAAACTCAAACTATTACGCTTATTCCAGATATGGCTTTGATGGGTGAAGTGGTGGTTGGGGATGGTATACCGGAAGGTTGGCAAGGAGGGAATAACAGCTTTGACCTTAAAGTGGTAGATGAAGAGGGAAATCGTATTGGCAAAGAAACAATAACTGTTGAGCGAATATGGTTTGATCGTGCCGGAGAGGAACATGCGGAAGAGTTATCTTCGGAGTACATCGACGAAAAACACCCCTGTCGGGTATATTGGAACTATGGCAGAGGGTTTAAGAATGGAGATGGCTGTTGGAAAAAAGAGATGGCATTGCGAATTAAAGTGGAGGGGTATGACGTTCCTGTATATGTCAATGTAGAGTGTTTCAAGCATAATGTCAGGAAAACAGTCCGATTGAAAAGCAGAAAATTGTGATGAAAAGTAGTTGAATTATATTTTTATGCAATGGTTATGCAGACACTTCGGGCAAAGATAATAGGAATATTAAGACACCGTCTCCGGACCGACGGCAATGGGGTCACTTCGCTTGTCGGTTTCTATGGTTGTCCGTTGCGTTGCCGATATTGTTTGAATCCTCAATCTTTCGGTAATAGTAACCGCTTTAAGGGATATACCCCCGAAAGTTTGTATGAGGAAGTAAGAATAGACGAACTCTATTTTCTAGCAACCAATGGTGGGGTGACGTTTGGAGGGGGTGAGCCGTGTCTGTATCCTCAATTTATTCAGGAGTTCAGAAAACTTTGCGGAATCAGTTGGAATCTCAATCTTGAAACCTCTTTGAATGTGCCGACTGCTAATCTTGAGGTTTTGCTTCCTGTTGTAGATACTTTGATAATTGACATTAAGGATTGGAATTCTGATATTTATTGTCATTATACACAGCATGACAATGCCCGGGTTATAGACAATTTGCAGTTGATTGCCAAAGAAGAGCGCCAGGATGATTGTATTGTCCGTTTGCCGCTTATACCGAATTATAATACAGAAATCGACCGGTCAGCAAGTCGTAAAGCTCTTGAAAGCCTTGGATTCTCTCAGTTTGATCAATTCACTTACCAGATACGCAATATTTAGAAATGTTGTTTTGGGAATATAAGTAGGAAATGATTGTGGCAATATTTGTATATGTGGGTAAATACATATAACTTTGACACACATATTAAAGGCTATATCCATGAAAACTAATAATCAAGTTATAGGAGGAAATATAAAGAAAATTAGAGCGTTATCCGGTTTTACGCAAGAGCAAATAGCTAAATCTATAGGGATTGAACGTTCTGCGTATAGTAATTATGAAGGAGGAATAAGAGAAGTTCCTTATGATGTTTTGGAAAGATTATCAAATTTATTTGGTTGTGATCCTTTTATCTTTTTTGAAGATAATATGCAAACTGATAATGTGATTTTAGCGACAGCTTTTAGAATTTCTGATATAGAAGATTGTGATTTGAAAGAAATAGCTAATTTCAAGGATATTGTGAAATCATACCTTAAAATGGAGCGAATAGAAAATGAAGTTGAATAAATTTATTATAGAAAAACAGGTGTCAGAGTTTCGTGCTGATAATGGACTTAGTTTATCTGAGCCTATTACATTGAAGAGTCTCCTCTTAAAATTGAACGTCCTTACAGTTTTCAGGCCTTTGTCTGAAAATTTTTCAGGTATGTGTTTAAAAGATAATTCTGCACATCGTTTTATGCTTATTAATTCTAATCAACCAAGAGGAAGACAACATTTTACGATTGCACACGAATTATATCATTTGTTTGTAGAAGAAAAGCCGACTCCACATAAATGTAATCCTGGATGTAGTAAGAATTTTATAGAGCAGAGTGCGGATATGTTTGCTGCTTCTTTATTGATGCCTCGGTCTGGTATTTGTAAGCTTATACCGGAATGTGAGTTGAATACTAAAGATGTTTCCATTGCAACAGTATTAAGGTTAGAACATTATTTCTCTGTATCTCGTTCGGCTTTGTTGTATAGATTGTTAAATATGGGAATTATTAATGAGGCGACTTATTCTACACTTGCAGAGATAAAAGTAAAATATTCTGCAAGGTGTTTTGGATATGATACAGCTTTGTATGAGACCGCAAATGAAGGATTGGTGATAGGTGATTTTGGAGAAAAGGCTCGTAATTTATTCGATCGTGAGAAGATTTCAGAAAGTCATTATATGGAGTTGCTAAGTAAAATAGGTGTTAATGGAACGCAAGAAAACTAAAATAGTACTCGATGCTGATGTAATTATTCATTTTATTAAAGCAGATTGCTTTTCTTTATTGCCTGATATATTTCCAGAATATGAATATATCATCTTGGATGTGGTTTATAATGAAATTTCAAAGAACTCTAAAACTCGGGATTTTATAGATAATTATTTTTGTTATTTTTCTAAATTAAGAAAGGAAACCTTTTCTCCTAAAGGAGCATCTGTGAAAGAATATTTTTTGTTGCAACGTAAATTAGGACAAGGAGAAAGTGCTTGTATGATTTATTGTAGGGATAATCAAGATGTTTTAGGAAGTAGTAATTTAAAAGATATAAAAGAATATTGTTCTCAAAATAATATTACTTATCTGACAACTCTTGACTTCCTGTATTATGCTTATTGCAGAAAGAAAATGACGCAACGTGAATGTCTTGAATTTATGAAAGCCGTAAATGCAGCAGGAAGTATACTTCCTATTATTGATATAACCGAATATGCATGTATGGTGCAAGTTTAATTGTATTTGATTTTATATGCTTCGATTTATTGCATGCGTAGTATTATTCTTTTTAATTGTTTTCTTTGTTGAAAAATGTGGATAAAGTATAATGATTTTTTCTGAAAATATATTATTTTTAAGGAATAGTATAGCTTTGGGGGAATGAAAAGAATCTGAAGTCAGGTATTCTGATTTTATTTAGTAGGTATTTTCTTGTTTAAATTAATTGTGAATATTTGTGTGATATACATTGGGAAATAGTTACCTTTAGCGTAAATATATAAAGAAATAGGATGTCGATACTGAATAGCAGTATATGTTATGTCGGGAAGTGACATATAGATTTTGATTTAAGGGAAATAAAATGGAATATAGGTGTTTTTTGGATGGAGTTAATCGTAAAGAAGAGCAAGCATGGGCTGAATTGTACGATTATTTCTACGCTCCATTATGCTGTTATTCTACAAAAATTATAGGTGATGCACAAGTAGCTGAAGATATTGTGCAAAATATATTAATCAAGCTTTGGCATTCAAATCTTCATTTTAATGAAATAAAGGTTATTACTGCTTATTTATATCATTCTGTTTATAATACCTCACTTAATTATATTCGTGATAAACAACGTGCTAAAAAAATTCATGAATCTTGGATTGCTGAGATACAAGAGTCAGATGGAGTGGAAATGGCTTTGGAAGAGGAAGCCATTACTCGATTTTATTCAGTAATTTCACATTTGCCGGAGCAGCAGAAACAAATTTTATTGCGCAGCATGAAAGGTGAAAGGGTGAAGGAAATTGCAGATAAAATGAATATATCTGAAAATACGGTGAAAACACAGAAAAAAAGGGCATATGCATTTGTTCGTGAACAACTTGATGATTTATGGGTTGTAGTAATAAGTATGTTGTTTGTATAATTACTGAGAAAATTTTTTATTTATCTTGTCACCCATTTCTTTTTTCTAGGTGTATGTTATTGTATTTTTTATGTACCTAAAATGAAATGGGAGGATATATATAATAAGTCTAAATTTGTTGTTGATAGATTAACATCTTCTTTGTTGGATGAAACGGATGTTATGTGTAAGGACGAGCAACTTAAAGCTATTGTAGATAAGTTGCAGGATTCTGAATATCTGGAAAAATGTTTGGAGAGTAGAAAGCGTTTCAATGCCAAGAAGGCATTTTTAGATATGAAAAAGCGGAATATGTGGAATAGGTGGATGCGAATAGGTGTATGGATAAGTTCTGCTGCATGTGCTATTGTTGTATGTATATTGTTGTTGACAATTGAAAAAAAGCCGATCCCTTCTTTGGAGGTTGTTTGTTCAGAGATACAACCTGTTGATAAAAAGGCTTTGTTGATTCGTTCTGATGGGCAAAAAGTAGTTTTGGGGAAAGATGCACGGTATTTACAAGAAGGAGATGCGGCATTGGTTACGGTGGATTCTTGTGGGTTAAAATACTCTTCAGTGAATGAAGATTCATTTGATTCTTTGATTATAAATCGAATAGAAGTGCCTCGTGGTGGTATGTATATGTTGAAATTATCGGATGGGACTGAAGTTTGGTTGAATTCTGATTCATGGATAGAATTTCCTGTTGTTTTTTCTAAAGAATATCGTGAAGTCCAATTGAGAGGGGAGGCTTATTTTAATGTTGCAAAAAGCACTCATTCTCCCTTTATTGTTAAGACGTTGTTGGGGAAAGTGAAAGTGTTGGGGACAGAATTTAATATGAAATGTTATCTTGAAGATGCAGTTGTTGCAACAACACTTGTGGAAGGAAAGGTGTTGTTTGAAAACAAAAATAATCAGGTAATAATATTGAATCCTGGTGAGCAGGCAACATGGGGAAATGAGTATGGTCAAACACTTGTGCAAAAAGTAAATGTGGATTATTTTATAAGTTGGAAGGAAAATCGGTTGGCTTTTCAGAGAGAATCTTTGGAAAAAATTATGCTTATTTTGTCTCGTTGGTACGATCTTGACTTCATCTTTGAGAATGAAAAGTTGAAAAAATTAGAATTTTCTGGTAATTTAGATAAATATACAGATATATATGCATTTCTTCGATTATTTGAGATGGGAGCAAATGTACATTTTGAAGTGAAAGGTAAAATGGTGTTTATTCAAGAGAAAAAATCTAGGTAATATAATTATCAATTTATTTATTAACTTAATACTAATAGTATGCATAACAACTTTATGAGAAAAAGTCGATTAGGTGATAATATATCATCTATTCTACAGAAAAAGCTCTTTTTAGTGATGCGCTTGACTTGTTTTTTGATTGTGCTGTTGACATTTTCGGTGCAGGCATCAGTTTATGCTCAACATGAAAGAGTAAATTTGGAAATAAATTCAGAATCGTTGAGTAATGTTCTGATGAAGATTAAAGATCAAACTGGGGTAAGAATCCTTTACAATGAAAATTTATTGAAAAATATTCGTTGTGAAAATTTAACTTTGAAGCAACTTTCTGTTGAGGATGCTTTAAGCCGTATTTTTGAATCTACAAATTTGGGATTTGAAAAAAGTGAAGGAGTTATTGTGGTAAAAGAACGCAATATTGTTGCTCAACAACAAAATTCTATAGCAATAAAAGGTCGTGTAATTGATGAAAAAGGTTTGCCTTTACCTGGGGTGACTGTAATGATTAAAGGTACTCAATTAGGTTCTGCGACAGATGCTGATGGTAAATTTTTCTTTACAGTTCCTGCCCAACGACATGTGTTGTTGTTTACGATGATAGGAATGGAACAAAAGGAATTATCTATTGATGCGAGAAAAGACGTTCCAGAGTTGGAGGTTGTGATGAAAGTGGCAGTGAATGAATTAGAAGATGTTGTTGTAACTGGTATTTTTAAAAAATCTCGGGAGAGTTTTACAGGTTCTGTTTCCACAATTAGCGAGAAAGAGTTAAAAACTTTTCGTGGAAGAAATTTATTGTCAACATTGAAAAATATTGATCCGACATTTAATATTGTTGAAAATAATATATATGGATCTGATCCAAATCATTTACCGGAAGTTCAAATCCGAGGTACATCAAGTTTACCCACTGTAGAAGATTTGAAAAATGAAACAAAGGTGGATTTAAATACTCCATTAATTATTTTAGATGGTTTTGAGATATCTTTATCTCGAATGTTGGATTTGAATGATGAGGATATTAGTTCAATTACCTTATTAAAAGATGGTTCTGCTACAGCGATATATGGCTCTAGAGGTGCTAATGGTGTAGTTGTGATAGAAACAAAGCGTCCTGAGGTTGGTAAATTACGTTTGTCATATAGAGGAAGTGTGAATATTGAAGTACCGGATTTGACGGATTATGATGTATTAGATGCGAGAGAGAAATTGCAGTTAGAAGTTGATGCTGGATTATATAACGGAACGTTCTCAAGTGAAGTGATGCGTTTGCAAGAGCGCTATACAAAAATTAAGGAGGCGGTTGAAAGGGGTGTGGATACTTATTGGTTATCAAAACCATTGCGTACAGGCGTCGGTCATAAACATAATTTGCGTCTGGAAGGAGGTGGTGATGGTGGATTCTGTTATTCTGCATCTGCTCAGTATAATGATATCAAGGGTGTTATGAAGGGATCTGATCGTAAGACATTTAATGGAAATGTTGATTTGTTATACGAATATGGAACTTTATTATTTAGAAATAACTTAGAAGTAGGTTTAAGTGAATCAAATGAATCACCTTATGGATCTTTTGATCAATATGTGTCATTAAATCCTTATTGGACAGGTGTTGATGAAGACGGTAAAATATTGAAAGAGTTGGAAGAAAAAAATGATTTATTTAATCCAGGACCAGAGAATCCGTTATATAATGCGGCTTTGGACTTGGTTAATAAGAAAACAACGACAACAATTACTAATAATTTTGCTGTTGAATGGAATCCATGGAAAGGGGTAACTTTGCGTTCAAGAATTGGTCTGTCTAAAACAATAAATGATGCTGATAATTTTAAACCTGCAGAACATACCGACTTTAAAGATTATTCTGATGCAGAGATATTTAGAAAAGGTAAATATGTCTATTCTTCTGGTAAGGGATTTAGTTATGATTGGGATGTTACTTTAAGTTATGCACGTACATTTATGGAAAAACATGAATTGTATGTGGGTTTAAACTATAATTTAGCACAGTCAGAATCTAAATCATATTCATTTACGATGGAGGGATTTCCACAGGCAAATTTGAAAATGTTGTCTATGGCCTTGCAATATGAGAAAGATTCAAAACCGAGTGGTTTGGAATCTGTTGACAGGCGTTTGGGCATAACTGGAAACTTGAACTATATTTATGACAACCGATATTTTGCGGATTTCGCATATCGTGTTGATGGAGCCTCTCAATTTGGAAGTTCTAAACGTTTTGCACCTTTTTATTCTTTAGGCTTGGGATGGAATATTCATAATGAAAGATTTTTGGAAAATGTAGAGTGGCTTGATAGATTGAAATTACGTGCTTCATATGCTGTGACTGGTGCGGTAAATTTTAATGCTTATCAAGCATTAGCTATGTATGAATATTTTACGGAAGATAGATACCGTTATTGGTTTGGTTCGCACTTGATGGGATTGGCTAATGAGGATTTAGAATGGCAACGTACTAATAAGTGGAACGTCGGCCTTGAGTTAGCGTTTTTAAATAATAGGTTAAAAGTAAATGCAGATCTTTATAGAAATACAACAGACAATTTGCTGTCTGAGATGTATTTACCACTAACAAATGGTTTCCCAAGTTATACTGCAAATATAGGTGAAGTAAGAAATTCTGGTTTGGAGTTATCTGCTTCGGGATTTTTGATTCGTAATACTGAAAAAAATATCATATGGTCCTTGTCAGCGAGTATGATTTACGAGAAGAATGAAATTGTTAAGATTTCTGATGCATTGAAAATAGCAAATGAAGAACTAGAGGCTGAAGGTGGTTCAAATCCTAACTTTTTGTATCGTGAAGGTGAAGCTTTAAGAACTATCTATGTCGTGCCTTCATTGGGAATTGATCCAAGTACAGGAAAAGAGTTATATTTAGATCGTTTTGGTAATGTTACATATGTATGGGATGCTCGCGATAGACGGGCTTGTGGAGTAGAGGATCCTAAATATAGAGGAAATATTAATACGATGTTTACATGGAGAGATTTAAGTGTTAATCTATCGTTTGGATATCGTTTGGGAGGACATTTGTATAATTCTACATTAATAGATAGAGTGGAAAATGCAGATGTGAAATATAATGTTGATAGACGAGTTTATGATGAGCGTTGGAGAAATCCCGGTGATCATACTTTTTTTAAAGATATTAAGGATAAATCTGCCACTCAAATGACATCTCGTTTTGTGCAAAAAGAGAATACGTTGGAGTGTCAGAATGTTCAATTAAAATATGATTTTACCCAAAAATGGGTCAAGTCTTATTTAGGTATGCAGCATTTGTCTGTAGCTTTCAGTACCGATAATTTATTTCGTGTTTCCACAATAAAACAAGAGCGTGGTATCGTTTATCCATTTTCTCGGAGGTTTACTTTCTCTCTTTCAGTAATTTTTTAACATAAAATGCTATGACTAGATTTATATATTACACATTAAGTTGTTATATTTTATTGTTGGTTGGATGTAACAATTGGTTGGATGTGAAGCCGACAAATTGGGTGGAGCAAGAAGAAATGTTTTCAACTGAAAATGGTTTTAAAAATGCTCTGACAGGAGTTTATATACAAATGAAAAGTCCAAGTCTTTATGGAAAGAATTTAACGATGGATTTTACTGAAAATCTAGCCCAACATTGGAAGGTAAATGCTTCTAGTATAGAGGGATATACAAGTATGTTTGATTATAAAAATGCATCTGTTGAAAGTTTAATTGACGGTATATATACATCATTTTATGGTACAATGGTTAATATTAATAATTTATTATCATTTGTAGATAATGGGGTATTATCATCAGATATTTATGCTCTGGTAAAGGGAGAAGCTTTGGGATTGCGTGCATTTTTGCATTTTGATCTGTTGCGTTTGTATGGTCCGATACCTGGTCAACACACAAATAACAAGATATTGGCTTATGCTCAAAAAGTCTCTCGAGATAATTTACCTGTTCATACTTGGCAAGAGTATATTACATTTTTGGAGAAAGATTTAAATGATGCTGAAAAACTTTTGTATGAAGTTGAACATAAGGGAATTAAAGATGATTTTTTTGCATATAGACAGAACCGTATGAATTATTGGGCCGTGTTGGCTTTAAAGGCTCGATTTTATTTATGGATTCAAAATAAGGAAAAAGCTGCTGAATATGCAGCTAAAGTGATAAGTGCGAAAAAATTTAAACTGAGTCAAAGTGCTGATTTTACTAATAAGGATTATGTAGCAAGTTCAGAACATTTATTTTCTATGCATGTGTATAATTTAGAGGAATTTACTGAAATTTATTTTTATCGTGCTGGTGGGGTGCAGCAAACTAAAAGCTTGATTGAAGAAGATTTATTCCAAAATGATGTTACTGATATTAGAAAAACAGAGTTATGGAAGCAGATTAAAGAAACTTCTTCTACACGTTTTGTTTTAATGAAATATAAGCAAGGTGATGCAATTGTTGCTTCAAAGGAACAAATTCCTCTTATACGTTTATATGAAATGTATCTAATTGCAATTGAATGCAGCGATGATGCTACTGTCTACCAGCCTTTGATAGATGAATTGGTGCATGCCCGTAATATGTCTTTAGATATGACCGGTGCAGACGTCAATAAGAAAAACAAATTTGTTGCAGATGAGTATAATAAAGAATTTTACGGAGAAGGTCAACAATTCTATCAGTATAAAAGACGTAACGATGAAACGATAATGTGGAGTAATATAGCTGGAAGTGAGAGTGTTTATGTGTTGCCTCTGCCTAAAAACGAGATTAAATATAATGAGTAATTGATAAAATGAACAATGATATGAGATTAAAATATTTCTTAGGGATAATATTTGTTCTGTGGCTGATTTCAAGTTGTACCTCAGATTATATGTCTTTCAAAGGAAATGACATGATACAGTTTGTTACTGAAACAGATGAAGTGTATACTTTTGCTTATTTTACAGATGATAAGCAAGTTGATACTTTAAACATCGGTATAATGTCTGTTGGTGAAGTAGTTGATTTTAGTAGGACTGTTAAGTTTGAACAGATTTTGAAAGAGTGGAAATATGTGTATAGTGAGGATGATCCGCAAAAAATAGTAGATTCTAGTTATGTAGATATGGAATATCCTGCAGTTGCCGGTAAGCATTTTGAAATATTAGATTGTGTAAATAATGAAGCTACATTACTAGCGAATCATAATCAATTGAATTTGCGTGTAGTTGTGAAAAGAGATGATTCTAATTTAAAGAAAAACGCTTATGTTTTAAAATTGCATTTGTTGCCATCGAGTGATTTTGGAACAGCTTCTATCGATTATTTAACGAAAAGAATAGTGATTTCAGATAAATTGGAACGTCCCACTCAGTGGAAGGACAACAATTATGACTGCTCCAGATTTATCGGCCCATGGTCAGAGGTGAAACATCGGTTCATGATTAATGTAACAGGAGAAAAATGGGATAACGATTGTATAAAGCGTTATATCAAAGGTGGCTTTGAATATGCTGCTATCAGAGATTTTTATTTGAAAAAAATCAAGAAGGAGTTGGAAAAATACAACGCAGATCCTAATAATAATCCGCCGTTACGAGATGAGAATGGTTTTGAAGTAGTGTTTCCTTAAATGAATTAATTATGAAATTAGCATATTTATTTATTATTGCATTGATTCCCTGTTTATGTTTTTCTTGTTACGATGATAAAGGGAATTATGACTATCATGATTTAAATCAGGTGGAAATATCTGGTATTGATAGTGCTTATGTCGTGAATTTTATGGAAAAATTAGAAATACATCCCATAATAAAATCAGCAGATAAAGAAAAATCCTATGATTGTATGTGGATGTGTTTGGATAAGGAAAATTTGAGAAAAATAATTGATACTTTATCTTTTGAGCAAGATTTAAATTGTACAATTTCTTTTGCACTATCTTCCTATCAATTAATTTTTGCTTATCGAGATAAAGAAACAGACATAACTAAGTATGTCTATTCGAATTTAAGTGTTGAGTCTGAATATTCTAGAGGATGGTATATTTTGAAAGAGGATAATGGGAAATCAGATATTGATTATTTTTGGGGAGGGAAACATAATGAGAATCTGTTATTAAAAGTACATGGTCAAGCAATGCAAGGTAGGCCTAAGTCTTTAGGATTTATTGAGAATTATGCTTGGATGGATGAAATTAAAGGAGAAATGACTCAGAATAACAAGTGTTTTTTCTTAGCTTCTGAACAAGAAGTGAGAGTTGTGCGTGTTTCTGATATGAAACAGTTAGCAGATTTTAATTCATTATTTTATGAAACTGTTCCTCCTATTGTCCCTCAAAAATGGTATGAAGGTTCTGAAGAAAGTGGATTGATTAATAATGGTAAGCTTTATCCTTATACCATTCGCAATGGAGCTTTTGGCATTGCAAAACTAGAATTTCCCAAGGAAGGGGATTATGAATTATCTGAAGTATTTACTAAGAACGGTACGATGTCTCCTTTATTATTTGATAAAAAATCAGGACAGTTTTGTACTGCTGATAGAAATAATGCTAGCATTATGTATTTTGAAAATGATGAAAACTCAGAACATCCACTTGCTTATCCTGATATGGAGCCTATTTATGCAGGTTTCTTAGATGAAGGAATGTGGGAAGGTGGAAAAGGATATGTAATGATGCAAAATAAAAAGGATAGAAGTCGTTCATTATTCTATTTTGATTTGAATTGTATGGTTAATTATTACGATGACTATATGAAAAACAGAATACTGGATATTCATCCTGTGGCTGTTGGCAGTAAATTGGCTGATGCTACCTGTTATGGTATGAATCGTAAATTTCAAATGCTTTATTTTGGGGTAAATGATAAATTATATTATTATGATTTCCAAAATAAAAGAGAATTTGAAGTGATTAGAGAAAGTGGGCAGGCTGCTGTCCCCACTGGTGAAAAAATTATATTAATTAAGCATTGGATTATGGATTATTCGGACTATATGGATCCTAGTATTAGTGAGAAAGTAAATAAGTTGGCCGTTGTTACTGGAGATGGGAATCGGTATAAACTCTATTTGTTTGAAACTACATCAAATAAATTAAAAGATAGTCCTGAAACATATGAAGGTATAGGTAAACCTTCTGAAATAATGTTTATGAGTCCTTATATGTCTAATGTTTATATCTGTTATTGATGAGGTTAAGTTTGTCAATATATTGTTTTATCATTTATGTCTTTGCGTCTTGTAATGTGCGGGATGATGGTTACGCTATCATTAAGGGACGGATTGTGGGTGAATCGGCCGTACAGGAAGTACAATTGATAAGCGTAAGTAATGGAGTACCGGCTAAATATGCCGGTACTTCAATAGCCTTTAATGGTAGTTTTGCATTTATGTTCGAGCCAGAGGAGGGTAAGCCGTATTATTATTTGTATGACGGTCATCAATATTGCCGTCTCTATGTCAAAAAAGGAACGGTCATAGACCTTGAATGGAAGGATGGAAATTTTACTGTTTTGGCTGAAAAAGGAGAAAATTTTTACCTAGAAGAATGGAGGAAACTGAAGCGGCAATTACATTCCGATTCGATCAAGGGTGAATACGGAGCGTTTTTTACTGCGTTTGATGAGGTAAAGAAACAGTCAGATTTGTGGTTGGAGAATGTATCGTGTGAAAATAGGGCTTTTGCTGAGGCGCTAAAAGATGAGGTTAGGTTGGATTTATTGAATGAGTTTGTCTCATATTTGCTAAAGAATCAGCAGATGTATGAATCTGAAGAACGTGATTCAGAATATTATCAACAAATAATGAAAACATTCCCTGAACAAGGTGAAGCTTTACTTGCTCAGCCTTATGGTATACGCTTATTGCAGAATTATTTTAATTACAAGCAGACATTTGTGATTCGTAATAGGGATTATACGTTGAACGAGCGTTTGGAAGAATTGTCAACTCCTGTGCTGAAAGCAGAATACATTCTGGCAGAAGTCCCTCGCGATAATTATGCCGATTATTGTAATTACGAACGTTTATATCTTTCTTTGCTTCCCAATGAAGCGTATAGGACTCGTTTTCGCCATTTGACAGGGCGTCCGGTATCAGTTTTGAAGAAAGGCGAGTTGGCTCCCAATTTTATTTATGAAGATATTGAGGGCAATGAGTGTGCTGTGTCAGATTTTAAGGGGAAGTACAAATATGTTGATATTTGGGCTACCTGGTGTGCTCCATGTAAGCAGGAGATTCCCTCTTTGCAACAACTGGAAGAGGAGTTTGCTAAACATGATATTGTTTTTATAAGTATTTCCATTGATAAGAATAAAAAGAAATGGGAAGATTTTGTTAAAGAAAAACAGTTGGGAGGAGTGCAATTATGGGCTGGTGATTGGGCTGAAATTCCTCAAGAGGTAGAATTGGGTTCAGTACCGCGTTTTATGTTAATTGATCCGGAAGGACGTTGGGTTGATGTAAATGCCATGAGACCTTCTAATCCGGAAATGAAAAAAATGTTGGAACAATTATTGAAACGATAATGCAAGTGAAACAGGTAGTTACTTTCTTCTTGATAAATATTTTTTTATTGGGAAATGCAAATATAGGGAAAGCAGATAATGAAAAAATTGATTTTCATGAATTCGAGCAGTGGTATAAGTTATTGGAATATGGACTTTCTCCTAATGGAGAATGGGGAATGTGGCGTATTCAGTATGCTCAATATGTAGATACGCTACATATTCGTAATATTCAGTTTGGTAAAGAATATAAATTTGCTAGTGCTTCTATGGCTGAATTTTCGAAAAATTCTAATTGGTTGGCTTTTTCTATGCCTGGAGATAAATCAAATGTCGGTGGAATTGCGTATCAGACTTGTTTGTTGGATTTGCATAGCGGAGAGAAAAAAATATTTGATGGTGTTGAGAGTTTTTTGTTTACTTACGATAGTCGTTATCTAGTTTTGAAGGGAAGGTCGGACAAAAGGCAAGAGCTAGGTTTGTATGATTTAAAAAGCCGGCAGGTAAAGAACATAGCTAACATTAGCGGATATGCCTTTGATCCGACATGTCGTTATATTGCATATTTGATGCATAGAGGAGAGAGTGATGAATGTTATTTGGAAATAATGGATTTATCGAACTACTCTGTTGTGCTTCCCAAAATCGAACAGGCGAAATATGAAAATTTGAAATGGACCAAGTGGGGTTTGACAGTTGCTAAAGCAGAAACGGACAGCTTGAATAATATTCGGCGTACAGATATTAAATTAATGAATATCAATTCGAAAGAAGTTGTTCAATATTCATTAGCAGAGATATTGTCAGAGAGTCTATCTCGCGATATGACAATTAGCAAGTATTATAATCCACATTGGTCTGCAAATGGAGAGATTTTGTTTTTTGGAATAGTGCCTAGTCAACAGATGAATACGCGTCCCAATAATTCTGCCATGATTTGGCATTGGAAGGATAAAGAGGTGCAATCCAGACAGAAAAACCGTTATTATGAAAATAGAAACAAGGCATTATTATGTGCTTGGTGGCCTGAAAAGAGGATGTGGAAGCAGATTGTTGATAGTGTAATAACTGATGTGGCATCGATTTCTACAAACGGAGAGTACGTTTTAGCAGTAGATGATAAACCTTACCAACCTCATTTCCGGGAGGCTCATAGAGATTGGTATTTGATTAATTTACAAACTGGTGAGCGTACGTTGCTCTTGGAAAATACCATTTTGTCGTTGTATTTTTCACGTGAAGGAAAATATGTATATTACTTTAAGGATAAGAATTGGTGGGCGTATGATATTGCTAACAAACATTATTTGAATTTAACAGAAGATTTAGCAGTCAATTTAGAGGATATTTATTACGACGGACCGATTGATATAGCTCCCTCATTTGGTGCGGTAGGATGGTTAAAGGGTGATAAAGAATTCTGTTTTTATGATGAATATGATATATGGAGCGTTGATATGTCGTCTTTAAAGACAAAGCGTTTAAGCAATGGGCGTGATAAAAAGATGACATTCCGTTTTATGAAGAAAGGGGATTTAGACTTGGATGGAGATGTATTGTTGTCTGTTAAAGGCTATGATGGAAAAGCAGGTGTATTCAAATATAATGCGAAAGGCTGTCACCATCCTATCGTGTATGGAGACTATTCATACTCCCGTTTCATAAAGGCCAATAATACTGATTGCTATCTGTTTGCTCAAGAAGATAATATCACTTCTCCTGAACTATTTTATTATAAGATGAACTCTTCGTTTGTAAAATCAATATTTAAAACACAGATTGCAGGAAAAGATGAGTTGAAATTGAAAAAAAGCGAACTAATAAGGTATCGAAATTCAAGCGGAGCGATACTGAAAGGAGCTTTGTATTATCCTGTAAACTATCAGGAAGGAAAACAATATCCGATGATTGTGCATGTATATGAAACTTTGTCCCATAACTTAAATAGTTTTACTTATCCATCTGCACAAGAAGCTTATAATGTAATGAATTATATTTTACAAGGATATGTCGTACTACAACCAGATATCCGTTACGTTACGAATCATCCTGGAGAGTCTGCTGTGGATTGTATAACAGAGGCTGTTCGTCAAGTTGTAAAAAAAGGTTTTGTTGATTCAACCCGAATAGGTTTAATCGGGCATAGTTGGGGAGGATACCAAGCTGCTTATGTTATTTCTCAAACACCGATGTTTGCGGCAGCAGTTGCTGGAGCTCCACTTACCAATATGATAAGTATGTATAACAGCATATATTGGGAGGACGGGCGTTCGAATCAAGAAATGTTTGAAACCGGTCAGGCCCGTTTGCGTTTGCCATGGTGGGAGATATATGATGATTATATGAAAAATTCACCAGTATTTCAAGCTGAAAAAATAATGACGCCTTTGTTGATGATTTTTGGAACTAAAGATAATGCCGTTGACTGGAGACAGGGTTTAGAGTTATATATAACAATGAGACGTATGGGCAAACCTTGTATTTTGTTGTCTTATGAAGGTGAAGGACATACCATTAGTTTATTGGAAAATGAATTGGATCAAACTATTAAGATTATGGAATATTTTAATTATTATCTAAAAAATAAAAATAATATCACTTGGATTTTGGAAGGTAAGAAATATTAAATAACTCATATTGGTTCAATATAATGTGAATAGTAATTGCTCGTAAACCAAGTTTTGATATTGTAAAATACATTAATAAATAACTTTAAAGGTGCAAATAAAGTTCAGGAAAAGTCTAAGAGGTATAACTTCCCATTTAATAGATGATTTAAAAATGTGTATAAGGTATAATGTATTTTTCAAAAATTATATTACTTTTGAGGGATAATATAGCTTTGGGGGAATGAAAAGAAGCAATGCAAACTACTGGATCTACATTGGCATGATGGCCATTTTCGGCGTGTTGATTTATTTTGCGCTTAGTACCGGGCAGCTTTATGACCGGCCGGCAGCAAAGAGTGCAACAAATTTGAATGTCGATTCCTTCGAATTATTTCAGAGTATCATATCCGGTAATCTGGCTAATTCTTTGACCATAATGTTGCTGCAGATTATTGTCATCTTGTTTACAGTCCGTATATTTTCTTTTCTTTTCAGATATATTGGCCAGCCGGGGGTAATGGGGGAGATATTGGCGGGAATTGTGTTGGGACCTTCTTTGTTGGGATATGTCTTTCCTGATTTTTTTGTCGCTTTGTTTCCGCCTGAATCTATGGGTAATCTGAAGTTGTTGAGCGAGACCGGGTTGGTGTTGTTTATGTTTGTGATAGGTCTGGAAGTGGATTTCAGTGTTATTAAAGATAAGTTGCATGAAACGTTGGTTATCAGTCATGCCGGTATTGTAGTGCCTTTTTTTCTGGGAGTATTGGCTGCAATTGGTGTTTATCAGGAATACGGTTCCCGGCAGGCGGACTTCCTGCCTTTTGCCTTGTTTATCGGGATATCGATGAGTATCACGGCTTTCCCTGTATTGGCTCGTATTGTACAGGAACGCAATATGACGAAGACATCTGTCGGGATGCTTTCTATTGCTTCTGCTGCTAACGATGATGTGACCGCTTGGTGTCTGTTGGCGATAGTGATAGCATTGGCCAAGGCGGGGAGTTTTGTCAGTGCATTATATACCATTGCTTTGACAGTTGTTTATATTGTGTTGATGTTTAAGGTGATGCGACCATTCTTGCGCAAATTGGGCGAAGCGTATGTCAATTCGGAGGTTATTAATAAGGCTTTTGTCGGTTTTATTTTTTTATTATTGGTCGTGTCGTCGGTTGCTACAGAAATTATCGGTATTCACGCCTTGTTCGGAGCCTTTATGGCAGGGGTAATCATGCCGGCAAATATCGGATTCCGTAAGGTGATGATGGAAAAAGTGGAAGATGTGTCGTTGGTCTTTTTCTTGCCGCTTTTCTTCGCCTTTTCGGGTTTGCATACAGAAATCGGTTTGATAAATTCTTGGGAATTGTGGGGTGTTTGCCTGCTTTTTGTCGTGGTGGCAATTGTCGGGAAATTGGGTGGATGTACATTGGCGGCAAGGATTGTAGGGGAAAGTTGGAAGAATAGTTTGATTGTCGGTACCTTAATGAACACAAGGGGGTTGATGCAGCTTGTGGCATTGAATATCGGCCTTGAAATGGGGATTCTTTCTTCGCAGATGTTTGTTGTGCTGTTGATTATGTCGTTGCTGACCACTTTTATGACTACTCCTTTGTTGTCGCTGGTAGAAAGGATCTTTGCAAAACAGGCAGAAAAAACATCTCATAATGAAAAAGTGATGTTGTCGTTCGGGCTTCCTGAAAGTGGAAGGACCCTGTTGAATATGGCGGATTTGTTGTTGGGCGATCGCTTGCAGACCGGGCAGTTGATAGCAACGCACTTTACTGTGGGCACGGAGTTGAGTCCGACGATGGCTGAGGAATTTAAAGAGCTTAGTTTTATACCTTTGCGGGCAGAGGCGAAGAAGTTGAGTTTGAAAGTTGAGGAACGTTACCATGTGACAGAAAAGTTGATTCAGGATATGGTGCGGATGGCGAAACGTGAGCATGTGGATTATCTGTTTGTGGGTGCAGGCCGTCAGTTTATGCAATCCGAAAATGCTGCGGAAAGAAAGACGAATTCAAGATTTTCATTTTTACCGGGTTTGTCTAAACTTTTGAAGTCGCCATCTTTATCATTGCCGGGCTTGCTGTTGCGTCAGAAACTGGAATCCATTATGGAGGAGGTGGATTGTTCTGTTGGAATATTTGTAAACCGGGGTTTTACAAAGGCTTCAGAAATATTATTGTTGGTTGACAGTGAGCAGGATTTGTTTCTTTTTAATTATGCCCGTACCCGTTTGGGCGAGAAGAGTATGACGATTCGAATATGTTTTGCCGACAAACAGCATGATTCTTATTTGGAAGAGCGTGTAATGACCGATTTTGTGCAGCAGGATTCGGCGAAGTTCGTTTTGGGCAAACCGCCTGGCGAGATAATGTGGTCTGATGCAAAAGAGTGTCTGTTGGTAATGAGCTATGCCGCTTGTGAAAAACTGTCTCGCAATCATCAGCTGTTTGCAGCACTCCCTTCTTTGCTCATTATTCGCCCCCGACTGGATGAGGCTTGAGCTTATATACTCAATCCGATAGAGAATAGCAATTCTCCGAACATCCGTTTGGTTTGGGTCTCGTAGCCGGTACGTACTCCAACATGGATGGGATAGGTCAGACGGAACAAGTGGGTGTCGGTTGTCAGTTCGATGCCGTATGAAGAATAGATGTATTTGTCCAGACGATGCAGGCTGCTGCCGAGGTCTATGAAGAAACATCCGTCAATCTGTTTGAAATAGAGTAGAGAACTGATATGCCAATCCGGGAATAGCAGTGGCAGGTGGTAAGAGCCGCGAAATGTGGCAATTTCGTATCCGTTGAGACTGATGCCGCGGGGATAGGAGATTTTATTGCTGTAGTTGCGTGTCTTGCCGGACATGTGTTGAAATCCTCCGTAAAGCGAGAGGGAGTGGTTGACACAGAAGCCGGGGAGATAGAGACGACCGGCCATCCACCATTGTTGCCCAAGATTCAAACCATGTGTCAGCGCATGGGTGAAACCGCCGGTGAGCATTTGTCCCCAGCGGGGATTGATTTCCTGTTCGGTCATGCGGGTTTGGTTGCTGTATGTAAGACCGTATTCCATCAGTTGGTAGTAACGGTTGGCTTGGTAGATGTGGTAATCCTGTTTTTGTACCGGATAGAGGATTGCTGTGTTCTCTTGCAGTTCATAACCATATACCTGTTTAGGGCGTTGATGGTGTATCCCTTCTATCTGGTAACGCAGATATGGACGCAGAGAACTATTGTATTGGCGGGATGAGAGGTTGAAGGGAAACTGTATGACAAAATCTGCCGATGAACGTTGGGATTTGTTGAATACGTATAAGGCATCTTTTTGGCCTGTCTGCAGGTTGAGACCATCTGCAAAACTTTGAAAATCTTCTCTTCCGCTTTCGAATTCAACACTCAAAATGGGCCACCAGCCGCTGTAGGTGAGGTTCAGGAGCCAGTTTCCGTGTTTGTATCCGGATTGGCGTACATATCCGGCTGTGAAGGTGAGTGTGCTGAGTTTGTTCTGTGAGTAAATGGTTGCACCTAAATCCACTTCCATTGGAGAGAGACTGGCATAGATTGGTGCCCAACTGTGAAGGTTCACCAAGTGGGTCAATTTATTATAGCAGCGTGTCGGGAATACACTGTCGTATGTAAATGTCTGCTGCCATTGTTCCTGTTTTGCCATTTCATCTGCTAACGGATAGGTCGTATAATCAACTGCTTCTGACGTTAGTTGTTGAGGTGTTGCTGTGCCAGGTTTGTAGCCGTCGGAGGTGTAGAACGAAAAGTAAAGTCGGTTCTCTTCTGAATCAAATGAGGGGAAACGGAGACCGAATTTGCTGTCTAGAATTTTTTTATGAGTGCCGTTTTGCAAGCTATAGAGGGCATTGTTTCCATTGTACGACGCCCGATAGATGATATTTGTATCGGTAGGTTGCGGATTGTCCAGTTCGTAATATATATCTTGAGTTATTTTTTCTCTATTATGGGTGGTAATGTCAATGGATTCCAGGCGAATGCCGGCTGGAGCTTGTACGACGGTTAGGATTTTTCCATTATGGTAGGATGGGTGAATAAACTGTTCGTTGTCTTCAGCTTCCATTCTCCATAGTTCGTGTTTTAAGGTGGAGTCTGTCAAGACAAGGTATGAACGATTTTGTCTGTCTGTTTCGACATACCCCCATTTGTCACCGGCTTTGAACGGTGAAAATTGGTTGTTGCGTCCACGGAGGCGTGTGTACTTTTTCCGTTTGATGTCGTAGCTGCTGATGCGCATTTTGCCTGCCTGTTCCCATCGGAGATGCGAACGGTATTCGCTCCATACAATCCGTTTGCGGTCGGTGGCAAATTTATAGTCATAAAGCAGACCGGTGCGGGTAATCCGTTTTTCTTTACCATGTGTCAGCATGACAAACGAACCGGTTTCCTGTAATCCCATTTTATAGGCGAGAACGGTATCTTTGCCTAATGCTGTCGGATAATAGTAGTTTGTGTAATATTTGTTGTGGGTTGGTACTGTATCAAAAGTATGGGTACAATTCGCTGCTTCGCGTTTCCAGATTTGTTGTAGTTCGGAATAGTTGTCGCGGTATAGCATGCGTTTGGTGTTGTAGAAATAGTTTGCTTTTTTTACGCTGTCCGGGTTGTGAAACAGAGCACGGAAGGAGGGGGCGTTCCATAGACTGTCGCGTCTGTTTCCGATAGAAAGAGTCAGACTTTTGTCAAAAGGGTTGATTCCATATGGGCGGCGACCGCTTCGTTCGATGGCTTTGCCCCAGATATCCGAGCCGTAGTGATGGCGGGTGTTGGACACCATGTAGTAACCCATGTTATAGCGGTTTGGAACATAATCTTTATTGGAACCGAGCACTGCTTTGTGGAAAGGGTAAAGACCTTTTTCTACAATCTGTGCTTTCATTTCATTGAGAAATTCCGGAGAGCGTCCGCGCCCTAAATGACCTACAGAAGTTTCAAATGTTACGGCATCTCCTTCAACAAACCACATGGGTAGATATACTCCGAAAACAGCTATCGGGAATATTTCACCGAACAGGTATGACAATCCTTTGGTCAGCCCTTGATTGACTTTGTCAAATTGGATGACATGGCGGAATTCATGCACACAGAGGTGTTCCAGCCAACTGTCGGTGGGCTCTTGTGGTGGGGTTGTATAAAGTTCGCTTTTACGAGGAGCCAAGGATACACTTCCGTTAGATATACCTCCGTCTGCATGCATAATCATAGATATTCTTTTGGGTTTAAGGTGGAGGGTATTGGCATGGTTATAAAGGCGGTGATATATGTTTGCAGCCTTTTGGGCACTTCCTTCAAAAAAATCTGGATATATAATTTGAAAATTCTCTGTCTTTATTTGCTTCCAGCGGATAGAAGCGCGGTCCTGCCCGAAATTGACAAATTGGGCAGAAGCATGAAGCGTTGAAATTAGCAATATGATGATTACGAGCGCTCTGTTTATCATGTAAATAGGGTTGTAATTTTTAAGCCTACTAAAATAGAGGATAATTTTCAATAATGGGCATTCTTTTCCTATTTTTTATTTCATTACTTTTGTGGTAGGTTTTAATCGATTATGACATGGATAAGGATAGGATTATTGAGTTAAGGAAGTTGCTTGAGTATCATAATAATAAGTATTATATTGATAATGCTCCCGAAATTTCCGACCGTGAATTTGATGAGCTGATGCACGAATTGGAGCGATTGGAAGCAATATATCCTGAAATGTACGATGTCAATTCGCCAACTCAGCGGGTGGGGCAGGATATTAACTGTGAATTTAATCAGGTTGATCATAAATATCCGATGTTGTCACTGGGGAATACATATAGCAAGGAAGAGTTATTGGATTTTGACCAAAGGGTGAGAAAAGTGGTGGGGAATAAAGTGCAGTATGTATGTGAGTTGAAGTATGACGGGACCTCTATCAGTTTGACATATGTGAACGGTGAGTTTGTGCAGGCAGTGACTCGGGGGGATGGTGTGAAAGGGGATGATGTGACTGCTAATGTACGCACGATTCGTACTGTACCTTTGAGATTAAAAGGGGATTATCCGGCTGAATTCGAAATCCGGGGTGAAATATTGATGCCGTTTGCGGTGTTTAACCGTTTGAATCAGGAAAAATCAGAAGCAGGCGAGGCATTGTTTGCAAATCCTAGAAATGCTGCTGCCGGGACTTTGAAATTACAGAATTCCGCACAGGTTGCTAAACGGCATCTGGATTGTTTCCTTTACTATTTGCCCGGCGAAATGACACCGTCTGATACGCATTATGGAAATTTGATGAAGGCAAAGGAATGGGGGTTGAATATAGCTCCATATTTACAGGTAGCAGACTCCATTGAGGAGGTGTGGTCGTTTATTGAAAAATGGGATAAGGAAAGGGCTGATTTGCCGGTACCGATTGATGGTATTGTCATTAAGGTGAATAATATTGAGATGCAGCACTTGTTGGGGTATACCGCAAAGTCGCCCAGGTGGGCTATTGCATATAAATTCAAGGCAGAGAGGGTAGAGACCGCTTTGCTGAATGTTGTTTACCAGGTGGGACGTACCGGTAGTGTTACCCCTGTGGCTAATTTGGAGCCTGTCCATATTGCCGGTACGATGGTGAAACGGGCATCTTTGCACAATGCAGATATTATAGCGGCATTGGATTTGTATGAGCATGATCATGTGTATGTGGAGAAAGGTGGGGAGATTATTCCTAAAATCGTAGGCGTTAATAAGAGCGCAAGAATGGAGGGGGCCGGTCCGGTGAAGTTTATCACTCATTGTCCTGAATGTGGGGCTGTTTTGGTGAGAAATGAGGGGGAAGCGAATCATTATTGTCCGAATGAAGAGCATTGCCCTCCACAGATTGCCGGAAAAATAGAGCATTTTGTCAGCCGTAAGGCTATGAATATAGAGGGGATGGGGGAAGAGACCATCGATTTGTTGCTCAGCAAGGGAATTATTCGTAATGTCGCGGATATTTATCTTTTACCGGATATGAGAAGTGAGTTGGTGGGATTGGAAAAAATTGTTTATCCGGAGAGTTTTGAGATGACGAGCATTCCATTGTCAAAGGTTATCTATGCTTTTGAAATAGGGGTGAAAAATATATCTTCGCGTTTGGCGGACGCATTGGCCGGTCATTTTGGCAGTTTGTCTGCTTATGCTCAAGCAGACAAAGAACAGTTGATGAATGTGATAGATGACGAGGGTGTAGTCAATCGAATACTGGAATATTTTCGGATGCCTTTTAATCAGGTAAGAGATCGTCTGGCAGAAGCCGGAGAGTTGGATGCGATTCCATTGGATTATGTTATATATGCGTTAGGAATACCGGGTGTAGACCGATATAAAGCTGATTTGTTAGCGGCACAATTTGATTACATTTATGAATTGTCTGTAGCGACCGTAGAAGAAATTACCAAAATGGAGAGTATCGATTTGGATTTGGCTGAGACGATAGTGCGTTTTTTCAGTAAAAATGAAAAGTTGGTGCGTAAATTGAATACATTGAGTGTTTACAGGCTGCAGGAAAAATCTGTCAGCAATCTTATTGCCGGTATTGAACGTTCTAAAAATGCCGGTTTTGCAGCTTTGTTATATGCTTTGGGAATCCGTTATATAGGAGAAACAGCTGCTCGTAATTTGGCAAAACATTTTCGTAGCATGTCTCAATTGGTGGAGGCTGGTTATGAACAGTTGGTAGAGGTGGAGGATATTGGTGAACAGATGGCGGGCAGCTTGTTGAAATGCGTTGAAAAAGATTTGCTGCCA
>OGQF01000710.1_pt1 | contig 26746 bp, 19 predicted proteins | sample 1553141 | NCBI WGS metagenome assembly OGQF01 (sample SAMEA2580005, study PRJEB22360) | human gut metagenome | biome: human gut; feature: human-associated habitat; material: faeces | place: Denmark | collected 2008/2010
CCTCCATCCGATAAAGGTATATCCTTCTCTCTTAGGATCAATAGGAGGTTCTGCATCCTTTCCGGGAGCTACCAGCATAGTCTTCAGTACGCTGTCATCCCAGTCAAGGAAAGTTACCGTATATTTGGAAGCATCCGGATCATCTGCTTCGTACTGGGCAGTTACCTGCAGATCGGCCTGTACCCCATGATAATCCGGAACCCATCCGGTAAGGGTATATCCCTCTCTGCCTTTAACTTCAGGGGGAACTGCATCTCCCCCTGCTGCTACCGTCTGTGTATCCAGAAGCGTAGAATCCCAATCCCAGAAAGTTACGGTATAGAACAGTTCCAGCGGCTTTGAGGTCGTCATAATACCGTTCTTTGTTGCATAGATATATGCATTACTGCCATCTACGCAGTAGAACTGCAGTGCACTCTTATCGGTGGTTCCACCGAAGGCATCATTATCCAGATAGCTGACACTTTCCGGCACTTCCATGTAGGCAATACTACTGTTCGTAAAGGAATCCTTACTAATGGACTTACAGGTATCCGGCAGATAAACTGCGAACAGCTTCGGAGTATCCATAAAAGCACCTTCCGGAATATCTGTCACAAAGGAGGTACGCAGATCCACGGAACTTACCTTGGTGCCCGCAAATGCTTCCTCAGCAATTCCGGTGACTCCCTCTACTTCCGTAGGAGCTACCACTCCGCTGGCTCTTCCTTCCAGAAATTCAATGATATCTTTCTTCTTTCCGTTTTCCAGACTGTAGATAATAGAATTATCACAGGTGAAATAAGGACTTCCCTGGAAATCCACCGTTGTCAGTTTCTCACAGCCGGTGAAAGGACGTTTTCCCATTGTTGTTGTGGTGGCAGGTACTGCCACACCGGTCAGATTTGTACATCCCTTAAAAGCATAATCATCAATCTTCGTAGTTCTGTCTTTCAGATAGACACCACTCAGATTCGTACAATCCTTGAAAGTCTCCTTGCCAATCTCCAACAGTCCGTAAGCGGTCAATGTCTTGGTCGTATTGGACGGCAGAGCTTCCGAAGGTTCTGTGGCAGTAAACAGATTTTCTTTAATGGTTTCAATACCGTAAGGTAATTCGATCTGCAGTGCCGCATTGATGATCTCACGTTCATAATCCGTCATAGGTTCTGAATTCGTACCAAGATATTTATCTACCGCAGTCTTAGCCGCCTCCTGGTATTCCAGTGTCATATAAGCATAATTGCCTGTGGTATATTTCGAACCGGACTGAATTTCTTTAAACGTAGGATAATCTGCCAATTCATTTTTGTCCGTATCCGGGTTATACTTTACTTCCAGATTCTTCGGCCAGCCACTGTAATAGGTAATATAGGTTCTTTCCTGGTTTCCTCTGTTAATATAGCTGTTCGGATCCATTGCATAATTGAACGGTGCCGAATCATCCGAGATAGGGCCTGTAAAATACAATTGCTGTACATCAGTTGCGTCCTTGTTACCGCAATCTGCCTTATGATATTCCACCTCCTGGGTCTTGAATGCATCTGTACCGATACTGGTAATATTGACAGGCTCCTTGAAAATGACATCTTTCAAATTATGGCAGCCTTTAAACGCACTGTCTTCAATCGTAGTAATAGAGGAGGGAATCGTAATTCTCCTCAGATAACAGTTATTACGGAAAATACCGGAGCCGATCACTGTGATCTGGTAAGGTCCGACGGTATCCGGCATGGTAACAGTTTCCAGACCGCTGTCAAATTCACAGTATACTAGCTGATTAGAGGAATTCACTCTGTAAACAGCCTTTTTGCCACTTGTTTCCTGAACTGTCAGTTCATACAGATTCTGCTTGGTTCCGTCGGAATTCAGATAACTGAATGCCATATAATTATTCGTCGCACAGGTATGGAACTGGGAGCTGTCAACACTTTCCAGATAAAACTCTGCCGGTACATCCGCTTTGAAGGAATCAAAGGTATATGAAGTATCTACTGCTCCCCCCGTGATCTTCAAAGACGGGTTTGCTGCAGTTACATATTTCAGATTCTCGCATCCCCGGAACTCGGATACATCAATAGATCCGGATACCGGGCCGTTGGCATTGCTGAAAGTTCTGGGGAATGTCACAGATCTTAAATTTGCACATCCTTTAAATACATTTTTCCCAAAATTGTTTAATGCTGTTGCATTATTTGTGGAAGCCATTTCCTCTTCCACAGAGAAACCGTTATTTTCTTCTGCGTTGGACATATTAATGCCTATCATGGAATAACAGTCTTCAAATACATTATTGCCAATTGTTGTTACATTAATAGGAACCGTAAATTTTTCCATGGACTGGCAGTTGGCAAATGCGTAATCCGAAATCGTTGTCAGATTGCTGATCCTATCCAGATTTACACTGGTCATAGTAAGGCAGTTGGCAAACGCATAATCACCAATAATATTCAGACCATTTCCCAAAGAAATGCTGCTCATACCGGTACAGCCATAAAATGCATATACACCCACTCCTTTTACGCTCTTTCCGATGGTCAGTGTGTGAATATTACCATTTCCGGCAAAAATCCCCTTATCACTACTGGTGATCGGTCCTGCAATTTTCCAGGTACCTGCATCTTTTCCGGTTCCTTCCTGCAGATACTGGTTGCCGATATACCATACCTCTGCACCTTTGATACGCTGTTTATTGGAATCTGTCGTTTTCTCATAAACAGGTACAAGATCACCACCGGATACAGTATCCGACTTGTGATAATACAGTTCTTCAGATGATAAATTCTCCCACTGGGCACGGTCTTCATAACGGCAGGGCTGATACGATGTGCTGATCACAATCTCTGCCCCGGTTACCGGATCAGTTGTCGTCTGATTCACTGCATAGAACAGGAAATCATTTTCCTTACCTACAGCGACATAACCGCCGTTGGTTCCATCACTGTAAGAATATTTCTTATACGCATCCAGTCCATCGGGAATTACCAGGTTGTTACCTTCCAGATAGCCACCGTTGTATCCCAGGATCACGGCACCCTTATCACTGCCGCCGTCCGTTACATAGGCAAACTGATACTTACCGTCACCGGTGGTATAGATTTCTTCCTTACTGTCCAGATAAGGAATCTTCATCTGTTGCAGATAAGATTCCGTAACCTCCTTTTCTGTTCCATCTGCTGCACGCAGTCCTTCCGTAGGGATTGCCGCTACTATAATTGCCGAGATCAGAAACAATGTCCCCAGGGTCTTCCTTACTGTCTTTTTTAATCTTCTGTTAGTCTTCTTTTTACCCTTAGTCATCCTTTACTCCTTTGTCGTCACCTTTTTGGCAACCACTACAAATCTGCCGTTTTTCTCCTGATAATCACAGGTAGACAACGTTAAAAGCTGGTCACCGAACGAAGCTGTGACTCCCGTGTCATATAATGACATTTCTGCCATATCATTCATATAAGAGTCAAATTCCTGCTCGCTCTGGGCGTCTATAAACTGATAGTACTTAAATACGATTTCATCTTCACTATAGACCCGGGATCTGAATACGTACATGATCTCATACTGGCCTTTTTCATAAATGGTATCAAACTGTATGCAAGGATGTTTCTCATAATAGCTCTGGTCGCTGTATAGGGATAAGCTTCCGAACATCTGCCCGCTCTTCATATGATGTCCATACAAAATGAAGTTTGTGCTGGGCTTGAGCACATCACAATCCTTGTCCATGAAAATGGATCCGTTTTTATCATACTCCTGATTCAGATTGTGATCAAGATAATATTCATTATCCGTTGTCTGCATTACAGGGTAATCTATATTAGTATCGTCAATTTTTACCCATCCGATTAGTCTTTTGTTCTTATTTAATAAATTTTTATATTCATCCAGTACCGGAGGGGGCGTACTCTGCGTTTCATCCGCGGTGTAATGGATCACAGGATCCTGATTCTGACCGGTTGCCGACTCTTTATCCTTCAATTCACTTAATTGCTTGTAATTATCGGCAGTACGGATGTTATACCAGTTATAAATTCCGAAATAGCCAAGGCATGCCACTGCGATCACACTGCAACAGACCACAAGAAGTTTCCTTCGTTTCTCCTGTTTTTTCAATTCTTCCTGAACGATTTTGTCAATCTCTGCCTCGTCAAACTGCGGTTCTGCTTTCTTCTTCACAGAAGTCTTCTTTTTTGTTGTCGGCCTCTTTTTGGGAACTTTTTTATCAGGACTTTCTTTTTTTACAGTTTCTTTTTTCTTTGATGCTTCTTTTTTATTTTTGGGAGTTTGGGCCTTCCCGATTGTTTTTGTATTTTCTTTCTGAAGAAAATGTCCTTTCGCCGGAGATGTTTCCGGTACTTTTCCTTCCTGTCTTTGAATGTCCTCCGACAGCTCTTCCATGTAATCCTGTCCCAGAATACTATGGAATCTACACCTGCCGCTACGGATCACTTCCAGCAGTTTCTTCTGATCTGCCAGGCTCATCTTCTTCGTCTGTACCCGAAGATTCTCGATCACCTGCTGATCCTTCAGGGCATTCTGATAATCCGCCTCCGTGCGGAACTTTCGCCCCTCTACCACATATATCTTCTGTGCCATCTATCTATCCTTAATTTAAAATCTGTCTTTTCACAATCTATGCATGTCTATATAGATATCTATATTTTACTATATCCGGAAATTATTGCAAGTCTTTTCCGGAAACATTGACAGGCTCCCCCGCATACAATAGAGCATAAATAAAATGTGGAGGCACTAAAAATGAGTGACTTAACTGCTACAAATTGCGGCTGCAATAATTCCTGCGGCAATAACAACTGTGGTAACGGTATCTTCGGCAACAGCTGCATCTGGATCATCCTGTTGCTGTTCTGCGGCGGTGGCTGCGGTAACAACAACGGCTGCGGGCTGCTGGGCAACAACAATGGCTGCGGCGGCAATGACTGCTGTGAATGGCTGATCTGGATCCTGCTTCTGTCCTGCTTCTGCGGCGGTGGCTGCGGTAACAACAACGGTTGCGGTTGCTAATCTCTGATACTGCTTTCCGGGATCTCCCGGAGCTTTGTAGGCACGATCACTCCGGGGTACGGACTTTTCTGTACCCCGAAGGATTGATCGGCATAAGCATGCTGCCGCTCTCATAAAATACTAGTAACTCTTTTGCAGGAAGGTATCGGTACATGGATGATAAGAGAATCGACAAGGCGGCTGCCTTTGACACATTATTCACTTCCAACCGCATTCAGATTCTGAAAATACTGGCTTATTATATGGATCCCCGGCTGCTGAAAGGACTTGCTGTTTACATAAAAATGTCGGAGTTGCAATACACGCTAACACTTTTTCGCAGGCATCCGGAGACTTCTCTGTGCATTGCTCCCTCTTCTGCAAACGAAGAAACTGCCACTGAACTGTGTAATGATCTCATGCCCTTGTGCGACGAGACTCAGAAATCAGCTCTTCGACAAATCACACAAATGATGGACAATATTCATAATTTCCAGGAAATGATGGAAATGGTGCAGACCATGCAGGAATTGTTTCCGGAGGGCTTCTCCGATCTCTCCGGCATGGATCCGTCTATGTTGTCCGGTCTTTTTTCCACTGCAAAATCAGACACAGGAGGTCAGAAAAATGGACTATTCCAAGACACCCCTCTGGATGCAGGATGATCTCGTGAAGGACATCCCCAGAGAAAAACTGGATTTTCTCTCGAAACTTTTTGCCCAGGGGCACGGTAAAAGTCAAAAAGAAATGATGGCACTTCTCATGCCCGCCATGCGTAAAGCGAAACAGGAACACCTGACTTTTACCCCGCAGGAAATGCAGGCCGCCATCACCGCTATCAAAAAATACAGTACGGAATCGGAGCTTCGTCAGATTGAAAATATTCTGGAGAAAAGCCGATCACAAAAAAATAACTCCCGGCAGGCTTAATGTCTGTCAAGAGTTATTTTATTCAACGTTCAGCCAACGCCATTCGCAAAGTCGCGTTATCACGCTTTCCATCACTACGTGACTACCTTTGTTCATAAGACGGCGTTTACCTCATGGACATATTCGATCATAAAATCATGCAAGCATGATTTTATTTCACTTATTTGTCCATGGCTGAACTATTTTGCCACGATGTTGACGATTCTACCGGGAACATAGATTTCTTTTACAATGTTGCCGGTCAGCTTGTCACCCAGAGCTTCTTTTGCCATAGCGATGACGTTTTCCCTGGTCTCATCCTTGGAAACGTTGATGGTCACACGCATCTTGCCGTTGACCTGAACACCGATCTCAACAACGCTCTCTACGGTCTTCTCTTCCTCGAATTCAGGCCATGCTGCCTGATACAGTCTGCCCTCGAATCCGGCAGTCTGCCACAATTCCTCAGTAATATGAGGTGCTACGGGGTTCAGCAGAGTAAGCAGTGTCTTGTATTCGCCTCTGGTAATGGCGTTCTTCTTATAGAACTCGTTGATCAGGGACATCATAGCCGCAATGGCGGTGTTGTACTTCAGGTTCTCAAAATCGCTGCTGACCTTTTTGATGGTCTGGTGCATCTTGGTCTCTAAGTCTGCACTATAGCCTTCTTCATCAGTCAGGATATCCTGCAACTTCCAGACTCTCTCAAGGAATCTGCGGCATCCCTTTACGCCTTCCTCACTCCAGGAAGCGCTCAGATCAAAGGCACCGATGAACATCTCATAGGTACGCAGAGTATCTGCACCGTAATCCTGTACGATGTCATCCGGGTTTACAACGTTGCCACGGGACTTGGACATCTTCTCGCCGTCTACCAGCAGCATGCCCGTGTGCATCCAGGTGTTGGAGAAGCCCTGGTGCCAGGCGCAGGTGGCCTGGGCGCACTCGTTCTCGTGATGCGGGAAAGCAAGATCGGAGCCACCGCCGTGGATATCGATCGGGGTACCCAGGTAGCGATGCACCATGGCGGCGCACTCGGTGTGCCAACCGGGACGGCCCTCGCCCCAGGGGCTCGGCCAGCTGGGCTCGCCGGGCTTGGCGGCCTTCCACAGGGCAAAGTCGAGCGGGTCGATCTTGTCCTCGTTCTCCTCGATGCGCGCACCAACCATAAGGTCGTCGATGTTGCGGCCCGAGACCTGACCATAGTTGGGATCGCTGCGCACGGCAAAGTACACATCGCCGTTATCGGCTGCGTAAGCGTGGCCCTGCTCGATAAGCGTCTTGATCATGGCGATCATGGGGCCGATCTCCTTGGTGGCGCGGGGGCGCACATCGGGATCGAGCACGTTGGCGGCGCGCATGACGCCGATGAACTTGTCGGAGAACTCCGTCGCGACCTCGGCAGCCGTACGGCCCTGCTCGTTGGCGCGCTTGATGATCTTGTCGTCGACATCGGTGAGGTTCTGGGCGAACGTGACCTCGTAGCCGCTCGCGATGAGCCAGCGTCGAATCACATCGAAGCTGATGAACGTGCGGGCATTGCCGATGTGGATGTTGTCGTAGACCGTGGGGCCGCACACGTACATGCGAACCTTGCCGGACTCGATGGGCTGGAACTCTTCCTTTTTATGGGTAGCGCTGTTGTAGATACGCATTCGTTACTCCTTAACGGTTTTCTGTAGCAGGCAGACGGCCCAGGCGCCGATTCCCTCGCCCTGGCCTTCCCAACCGAGCTTTTCGGTCGTAGTGGCGGCGACGCCTACATTTTCGACGTCAACGCCCAGGGCATGGGCAAGGTTGGCGCGCATGGCATCGCGGTGCGGGGTGATCTTGGGTTGCTGACAGGCAATGGTGCAATCGGCATCGACAAACTCAAAGCCCAGCTCGCGCGCATAGTCCATCACGCGAGCGAGCAGCACCATCGAATCAGCACCCTCGTAGGCAGGATCGGTGTCGGGGAATAGCTTGCCGATGTCTCCCCCGCGGCAGGCGCCCAGAATGGCGTCGGCCAAGGCGTGCGCGAGCACATCGGCATCCGAGTGGCCCAGCAGGCCGCGCTCGTAGGGAATGTCGACCCCGCCGATGATACATCGACGCCCCTCCACCAAACGGTGGACGTCGTAGCCGTGGCCAATGCGCAGGTTACTGAACATAGGGAAGGTCCTCTCCCTCGGCCATGCGGCCAAGCAGAATCGCGGTTACGGGACGCAGATCCTCGGGCACCGTCACCTTAAGGTTGTCGCGCGGGCTCTGGACACAGCGGACGCGCCCGCCCATGCGCTCGACCAGCGATGAGTCGTCGGTACCGATAAAGCCCTCGGCAATCGCCGCGGCATGGGCACGCTTCATCGCGTCGACGCTAAAGATCTGCGGCGTCTGCGCGGCCCAATAGAGCTCGCGCGGCGGCGTCTCGACGATATTATCGCCGTCGACGATCTTGAGCGTGTCGATCGCGGGCTGACCGCACACGACACCGTCGAGCGAGCGGTCACCCATGAGCACGTCGATAGCGTGGTCGATGGCCTCGGTCGTAATGAGCGGACGAGCGCCATCGTGGATGGCGACATATTCGAAACCCGCCGGAACCGCATGCACGCCGGCACGGGTGGAATCCTGACGGGTATCGCCGGCATCGGCAAAGCTGATGGGCGTGTCATAGTCAAACGGGTCGATGGCCAGGCGGCGCATCTCGGCACGGCGCTCGGCAGGACACACCACCACGATATGGCCGACCTTGTCGCTACGATCAAACGCGCGGATGGACCAGCTCATGAGCGGACGGCCCGCCACGTTAACGAGCTGCTTGCCGCCGGGATTTCCAAAGCGCTGACCGCTGCCGCCGGCAACGACCACGGCGCATACGGGCGCCATTATGCGTTCCCCTGTTTGGTGCCCTTCATGCGGTACAGCGAGTCCGCAAGAATGGCAGGGTTGTTGACGCCAAAGTCGCCCAGGCGCTCCGGATCCTCGCTGATGTCGTCCATGAGCTCCTGCAGCGAGCCGTACTCGTCGACGATCTTCTCGGCCACGCCGTCGCGCACGACGGACACGCGCGAAAGCGTGCGCAGGCCCAGCGGTGTCATGACGGAGTCCTCGTCCAGGTCGTCGTAACCCAGAACCGCCGCCACATGCTGCGGGTCGGACAGGTCCTTGGGCGTCATGCGGCTCAGCTCGGCGCGGATCTTCTCGGCGTTTGCCTCAGAGGAATCGCTTGCGTAGTCGCGGATCATCAAGTCGTATTCGGTATCCATGCTGGAGCCGGCGAGCTGCTCGAGCTGCATCTGCACGAGCTTGCCCTGGTTGCCCAGCTTGACAATGCAATCCTTAAGCTCGGTCTTTGCCTGCTGCATGATCTCGAAGCTCGAGAAAATACCGGTAATGTCGGCGAGCGTGACGTAGTCGTCGAGCTCAAGGGCCGTCAGGCGCAGCAAGGAGCGGTCGAGCGACTGACGGGTGGTCTGAAGCGTGGCGACGAGCTGGTTGACCGAGCTCATGATGGTGGTGACGGGCTGGATCTCGTAACTCTTGCCGTGGACGTACACGTTGACGACGGCGCGACGAGCCGAAACCGAGATCACGATGGCGTCGGTGAGCACCGACATGCGAGCGGCGGTGCGGTGACGCATGCCCGTCTCGCTCGTGGCAAGCGAGGGATCGGGATTGAGGTGGAAGTTGGCGCGCAGGATCTGGGTGAGGTCGCCGTCGATGACGATGGCACCGTCCATCTTGGAGAGCTCGAACAGACGGTTCGAGGTGAACGAAATGTTGAGCGGGAAGCCGTCGTTACCGGCAGCGAGCACGTTTTCGGTGTCACCGACGCAGATAAGGGCGCCCAGGTGACCGGCGATGATCATGTCGAGGGCGGTGCGGATCGGCTGACCAGGTGCCGTCAGGCGGATGGCCTGTTCCATACGCTTTTGCAGCTCGTTCTTATCCAAGGCATCGCTCCCATCGTATACGCTCCATAAACGCTAAATAGTTTCTCACGGTTTGTCCCCGCGGCGCTTGCGAAATCCGATGCTTACAGAATGAGCGAACACAGCTGAGAGCCCAACCCAAATGGGCTGCTTATGTGGTAGCATCGGGGTTCACATGAATGAGGGAGTAGTCGCGTGGCCGGGTTCGCCTCCGGTGGCGCGGCAAGTCAACATACTGGCCGAAACGGTCTGGCTTGCCTTAATGAACGAGACTCGTGGTTGTGCGCGCAGCGCGTACGCCACGGGTCTTTTTTGTTATTCCCCCAAGAGGTACACGCGGGCTCGCCCGCAGAGAGGGAGCCAGGCTATGGGACTCGCAGAGCTCGTGTTGCTCGCCGTTGGCCTTTCGATGGACGCCTTTGCCGTTTCCATCTGCAAGGGTCTCGGCATGAAAAAGATCAACCTTAAGGTCGCCGTGGTGCTCGGCCTGTTCTTTGGCGGCTTCCAGGCCGGCATGCCCGTAATCGGATGGGCGCTTGGCAGTCAGTTTATGGGCATCATCGGCCCCATCGACCACTGGATCGCCTTTATCCTGCTCGCCTTCATCGGCGGCAAAATGCTGTGGGAAGCCTTTACCGAGGACGAGGATGAAGGCGACGGCAAGGATGCCGAAAAGATTGACCTGGTCGAGTACCTGCTCCTCGCCATTGCCACCTCAATCGACGCCCTAGCCGTGGGCATCTCGTTTGCGGCACTCTCGGTCGACATCGTGCCCGCTGTATCGCTTATAGGCATCACAACGTTTATCTTCTCCGTCGCCGGCGTGGCGATCGGCCACACCTTTGGCGCGCGCTACGAAAAACCCGCCACCATCGTGGGTGGCGTCGTGCTTATCCTTATCGGCCTCAAGATTCTGCTGGAACACTTGGGGTTTTTGGCGCTGTAAAACACCCTTCAAAACTAAACGTCCGGGCAAGGCCTCATGCAGAGTTTTGCATGAGGCCTTTTCATGCAGACTTTTGCATGTCATACTGATATGCAAAAGTCTGCACGTTAGGAGATCGCCGTGGATACCCTTCCCATCACCACACCGCGCCAAGCTGGCATCTACGTGCGCCAGGCACGCGATGCTCAGGGTCTCACCCGTGCAACCCTCGCTAAAAAAGCCGGTGTTTCGGAGCGCCTGCTCGCATCGCTCGAGCTGGGAGATGCCACGGGTATTCGGCTCGACAAGCTGCTGGCGGTTTTCGGTGCTCTCGGACTGGCACTAGTTGCTCAAGGGAATATCGACGACACGAAACATGAGCAGCCAACCGACGCCCCGCATGCCGATTTGCAACCTTGTAGCACCCCCAGGTGCCATCACACTCAACGTCTTCACCATCGCAACCGACGCGGCGCAGCCATTCCAGCTCTTCCAGATACCCCCTTTACGGCCGAGCTCTACGACAAGGCCTTCGCCGATTTCGCCATGTCCAATCTCGGAGTCTCGATTGCCGCAAGCGCATCTGCCCAAACCAAGCCCGAAGGGAGATAGCCAATGGCCAGAAAAACGCTTCGGACTATTATTTGCGGCGTACCCGCAGGAACGCTCATGCAAGATGAGAGCGGTCTAGTCAGTTTTGCCTACGATCAAGATTATGACGGGCCAGCCCTATCGACCAACATTCCCGTATCAAATCGCACATACGGCCAACAGGTCATGAATCCGTACTTGTTTGGCCTTCTGCCCGACAGCGAGGACCAACGAAAAGCGATTGCCGCCGAATTCGACGCCAGGCCCAATAATCCCGTTGCGCTGCTCAGCCATATCGGACTCGACTGTCCGGGCGGAGTGCAGTTTTGCGCCGAAGAAGATATCGACGCCGCCTTGCATCGCACTGGCGAATACCGCCCTATAGACGACCACGAGATTGCCTTGCGCCTCAAGTCGATCAGGGATGACCGCGAGGCATCGTGGATGGGCCTAGATGAAAGTTGGTCACTTGGAGGCAACCAGGGCAAGTTCGCACTTGCGCTCATAGACGGTCGCTGGTGCGAATGCGTAGGTTCCTCGCCCACGACGCATATTTTCAAAAATGGCGTTATCGGATTTAAACTTGAAGCTCTTAATGAGTTTGTCTGCATGAAAAGCGCCCAGCGCGCGGGTATCGCAACGGCGAACGTTGAGTATCGCTTATTTGAGGACGAACCCGCCCTCATTGTTGAACGCTATGACCGTGTGAAAGCCAAAGACGGAACAATCATGCGTCTACACCAAGAAGACCTCTGTCAGGCCCTTGGAGTGATGCCCGCTCAAAAGTACACGGCAGACGGTGGCCCGACCGCACGCGACATTCAGGAACTCCTCGTCAACACGAGCCATCATCAACTTAACCTGTATCTGTTTACGCAGATACTTTTCTTTAACGCCATCATCGGCGCACCGGACGCGCATGCGAAGAACTATTCCCTGCTTCTTGGAAACGGCAGCACAGCTATGATGGCCCGTATGTATGACGTTGCATCGGGGCTGGCATACGAACGCATGCGGCGAAAAGCGCGCCTTGCCATGAGCGTTGGCGACGAAAATCGTGTGGGGCGCATCGGTCCAGGCGCTATCCGCCGATACCACGGTATGGGCGACCCCGCGCTGGAGGCGGCGCTCACCGATGCCGGGCTATCCGAGAAGTTTTGCTTTGCGACCATGATGGACCTCGCCTACGAGGTACCCATTTGCATGGAAGAGGTCATGGACGAATACGCCGACCTGCCCGGCATGGCGGACCTGCGCGAGCATATGCTCGGCCCCGTCTGCGAAAACTGCCAGCGCACCCTCGACCTCATCAAGGCGGATATGGGCTAGGTGTCCGTAATCTCCCATTTCCCAAAAGAAGAGAGGAGGCACCCGTCGCAAAAGCTCGGGTGCCCCCTCTCATAATGTCATTTGCAATCCACCAGCACGTGGCTCGGACTGCTGCTAGCGCAACCTTTACGCAGCGAGGCGCTTGAGGACGTCGATGAGCAGCTCGTAGAAGCGCTCGGCAGAAGCGAGCTCCATGCTCTCGTCCGGGGTGTGGACATCGGAGAGCGTCGGGCCCACGGCGATGGCGTCCAGGCCGTGCAGGGCCTCGGCAAACAGGCCGCACTCAAGGCCGGCGTGAATGGACTCGATTCGTAGCTCGGAGCCAAAGAGCTCGCGATAGCTCTCGACAAAGATGTCGCGGACCGGCGAATGCTCGGCATAGCTCCAGCCGGGATACTCGAACTCAAACTTGGCGTCGAATCCCAGGACATCGGCCAGCATCTGCAGGCGGTCCTTGAACTCGTTCTGCAGCGAGGTGATCGAGGAGCGCGGGGACAGCATGATCTTGACTTGGTCGTCAGAGGTGGCAACCACGCCGATGTTGGAGGAAACCTCGACGGAGCCGTCGGTGGCGACATTGCGGCGGATCACACCGTTGGGGGCAAGACGCAGAGCGCGAATAAGGGCAAGTGCGGACTTTTCGTCCATGGCCTCGACCTCAGTGTTGTCGGCAATCTCAACCGTGCAGGTAAAGCCGGGGTCGAAGACCTCGAGCTCGGCAGTAACGTCGGCGATGATGCCCTTTGCGATCTGGGCCGCGGCCTCGGCTGCAGCGTGGTCGGCGTAGACCAGCTCGGCCTTGCACTCACGGTTGATGGCGTTGTCCTTGGTGCCGCCGTTAAAGCTAACGATGGCGGGCTCGCCGGCAACCATCAGGCGGTCGATGATGCGGGCCATGATGAGGTTGCCGTTGCCGCGCTCCAGGTTAATATCGCTGCCGGAGTGGCCGCCCAGCAGGCCGGAGATGTCGAGCGTGAGGGCGCTACCGGTCTTGTGCTCGCGCGCGATCGGGCAGGTGTAGGTAACGACGACACCGCCGGCGCAGCTGACGGTAGCAACGCCCTCTTCCTCGGAGTCAAGGTTAATCATGGTGCGGGCGCTAATCTGGGACTTGTCGAGCGTCTCGGCGCCGACCAGGCCGGTCTCCTCGTCGGTGGTGAATACGCACTCGAGGGCGGGGTGAACGATCGAATCGTCATCGAGAACAGTGAGCATCAGAGCGACGGCAATACCGTTGTCGGCGCCCAGAGTGGTGCCGTTAGCGGTGAGGACGCCGTCCTTGACGACCAGGTCGATACCATCAGTCGTAAAGTCGTGCTCGACGGAGCCCAGCTTGTCGCACACCATGTCGATGTGGCCCTGCAGCATCACGGTCGGGGCATTCTCGGCGCCGGCAGATGCGGGCTTGCGAATGATGACGTTGTAGACCTCGTCCTGGTACACATCGAGACCGCGCTCCTTGGCAAACGCGACCAGGAAATCGCTGATGCCCTTCTCGTTGCCAGACCCACGGGGGATCGCGCTGACCTCCTCAAAGAAATGGAACAGCTGGGCGGGCTCGTAACCGGTAATCTTGTAGTCCATGGTGCCTCCTTGGCGCAACTGGTTAGACAGTAAGACATGCGACTTGTATATTCCCAGACTTTGCGTGCATAAACCAGTCGAAAACGCCGAGCGCCCTCGCATCATCGGCTAACGGCGAGGAAACGCCACTTTATCAAGATAAAGCAGGTTAGACGGGCCGTGCCGAAGGGACGTTGGACCCTTCAACCAACTTCAACGCCTGTTGAACATTAATGCATACACCATTGGTATGTTTGATGAGATTTTTGTCCTCTGTCACGACGTAATCGGCATCAATGCGATTGGCGACGCCCAGCATCAGGTCGTCCTCAAAGTCGTTGTGATGATACTTGAACACAAAGGAGTCGAAGACCTCGTCTGCACCGACCGAGGCAATAATCGACTTTTGCCGAATCAGGCGAACGCACGCCCACGCTGTCTCGTCGGCACCGGCGATGGCTTCGGGAGTGAGAGCCCCCTCACGGCGGGCGTCGGCCTTCATCGTCCTTCCCAGAATGTAATAGACGTCTTTGACAGACAGGGAGGACGAGAAGAGGACGATATCCTCCGCTTCCGCCGCGCGAGAAAGGAGCTCGACTATCGGCCTGGTCGCATTCGTGCGAGCGAGAAAGTAATCTAGCCAGACGTTCGTGTCGATCAACAGCTTGAGCACACGTTTCGTTCCGACGCCGCTCATAATTCGATCCAATCGCTGAATCTCTCGCTCATCATTTGATCGTATAACTCGTCGTAATCAAAGGCTTCATCGGGGCTCGGCCTCTGAATCGAGAACCGCTCATAAAAATTCGAAATTAACGCAGCCCCTTCCGAGACGCGGGACGAACTCGCCTTCGATCGTATGTCGTCAGGCAGGACTTCGTCATCATTCTTTTTTGCGACGGGCATATGACCGTTCTCGGTCAAGTACTGCCACAGCTCCCTCACAGCTTGTGACGGCGTCATGCCGATATGCGCCAGCACGGCGTCCCCAGCCTCTTTGAGTTGGCGATCCATGCGCACATTCATCTGGACCGGCCGTGAGTCGAGTACCGATATTGGCATGCTAGCTCCTTCTGCTATACATATTTATATTTCGAGTATAGCACCATTTACTCATAAAAAAGGGGCGCCCCGACAGGAGTGCCCCTTCGCAAAGCTATGTTACGCCCTACAGCGCGCCGGAACCGGCTTGCATCATGCCGCCGGGGCCCGAGGTCACGCCGCCGCTCACGGGCGCGGCGTTGCCGGTGTGCGGTGCCGCCGGGGCGGTATCGCCACCGAGCGTGCCCGCCTGACGCGGTGCCGGGATCTCGCCCGTGCCGTGGCTAAAGACAAACTTGCCATCGGCCACGTCGCACAGGACGGTATCGCCCTCGCCCCACTCGCCGGCCAGGAGCTCCTCGGACAGCGGGTCCTCGATGAGCTTTTGAATGGCGCGGCGCAGCGGACGCGCACCGTTGGTGAGGTCGGTGCCCTCGGCCACGATCTTGTCATAGGCCGCATCGGTGAGCTTGATGTTCATGCCGTTGGCAATCAAACGCTGACGCAGATCGTCCACCAGCAGGTGCGCAATCTTGGTGAGATTCTCGCCCGAGAGCTTCTGGAACACCACAATATCGTCGATACGATTGAGCAGCTCGGGGCGGAACAGGCGCTTGAGCTCGCCCATCGCACGGCCGCGGATCTCGCTCGACGTGAGACCCTGCTCACCGGTGGTGCCAAAACCGACGCTCGCATCCTGCGCGATCTCGCGGGCGCCCACGTTGGACGTCATGATGATCACGGTATTGCGGAAGTCGACCGTCTTGCCCTGGCTATCGGTCAGGCGGCCCTCCTCCAGCACCTGCAACAAAATGTTGAAGATGTCGGGGTGCGCCTTCTCGATCTCGTCGAACAGCACGACCGAGTACGGATGACGGCGAACGGCCTTGGTGAGCTGACCGCCCTCGTCGTGGCCCACGTAACCCGGAGGGCTACCGATGAGCTTGGAGACCTCGAACTCGCTGCCGAACTCCGACATGTCGAAGCTGATGAGCGCGTCCTTGCTGCCAAAGAGGTACTCGGCGAGCGTCTTGGCGAGCTCGGTCTTGCCTGTGCCGGTGGGACCCAGGAAGATAAAGCTGCCGCCGGGACGACGCGGGTCCTTGAGCGGCGAGCGGCTGCGGCGCACGGCCTTGGCGACGGCCTCGACTGCCTCATCCTGGCCGATGATGCGCGTCTTGAGCACGCTTTCGGTCTGCAGCAGGCGCCGGCTCTCGCTCTCGGTGAGCGAGGAAACCGGCACGCCAGAGGTCACGGACACGATGTCGGCAATCTGACTCACATCGATGGTGAGCGGGCTGGCGTCGAGCTCAGCGGTCCAGGCAGCCTTGGCCTCGGCGAGCTCAATCTCGGCGGCCTTCTGCTGCTCGGTAATCTCGGCGGCCTTGTTCATGTCGTCGCCCTCGGTGGCCTCCTGCGCGGCGGCCTTGAGCTCCTCTATGCGATGCTCGGCCTCGCGCACCGGCTCGGGCGCGCGATTCGCGGCGATGCGAGCGCGGGCACCGGCCTCGTCGATGAGGTCGATGGCCTTATCGGGCAGGAAGCGATCCTGGATGTAGCGGTTGGAAAGGTTCGCGGCGGCCTCGATAGCACCCTGCGTATAGCGCACATGGTGATGCTCCTCGTAGCGCGGCTTGAGTGCGGTCAGGATCTTGACCGTGTCCTCGACGCTCGGCTCCTCGACATCGATGGTCTGGAAGCGACGCTCGAAGGCCGGGTCCTTGGTGAGGTACTTGCGGAATTCCTCGGCCGTGGTGGCACCGATAATCTGAAAGGCACCGCGCGCGAGCACGGGTTTGAGCATGGAGCTCGCGTCGATGGAGCCCTCGGCAGAACCGGCACCGATGATGGTGTGCATCTCGTCGATAAACAGGATGACGTCGTCGGCTTCGGTGGCCTCCTGAATCACGTTCTTGAGGCGCTCCTCAAACTCGCCGCGATACTTGGCGCCCGCCACGAGGCCCGGCAGGTCGAGCGTCCAGATATTCTGGTTCATGAGGTTCTCGGGCACGTTGCCGGCTGCAATCTGCTGAGCCAGGCCCTCGACGATGGCCGTCTTGCCCACGCCGGGGTCGCCCAGAATGAGCGGGTTGTTCTTGGTGCGGCGCGAAAGAATTTCCATCATACGCTGGACTTCCTTTTCGCGACCAATTACAGGGTCGAGCTCGCCGTCGCGCGCCTTCTGCGTGAGGTTGGTCGCGAACTGCTTAAGCGTATCGGTGCCACCCCCCCTTTGCTGAGAGGTATCCGAGCCGCTAAAGAACGGCAGGCCCGCACCGGGACGACCAGCACCGGCGCCGGCGAGCGGACGCTTCTTGTCCTGGTCCTTGGCGGTGAGTTTCTCGATAGCCTTTTTGATGGAGGCGGACGACACACCCAGGCGCATGAGGATGTCCATGGCCATGCCGTTGCCCTCTTCGACGATGCCGATCAGCAAGTGCTCGGTCGACACGTAGGTCTGGTTGTTCTCGCGCGCCACGCGGAATGAACGCTCCATCACGCTAATGACGAGCGGCGTAAAGGCGAGCTTGGCCGCCTCGGTCTCCTCACTGGGCTCGGGAACCGTGGTCTGGACCTCTTTGAGAGTATCCATGATGTCATCATAGGAGATGTCGAGCGAACGCAGCGCCTCGGCGGCAATGCCCTCGTCCTCCTTGGCAAGCGCGAGCAGCAGGTGCTCGGTGCCCACCTTATTTGAATGAAGATCGAGCGCTTCTTGCTTGGCCATGGACATGACCTTACGCGCACGATCGGTAAAACGGTCTAACATGCTAGTTCCTCTTAGACGAGCTAGTTTTTTCAAACGCAAAGCGCCGCCCCGCGGCAGCGCTTTGGTCTCTTTACCCATATGGAGTATATGTTAACAGCTGGAGGAATATCTATAAACCCGGCTCACATGAATGCAGGTTATGACCGCATCGCGGGACTCACCGCGCGATGCGCGACGGGCGCCCCGCAAGAGAAACCCTAGACGTCTTTCACCACGTCGGGACTCGTCGCACGCGATGCGCGATAGGCATCGGCCTCCTTGGAGACGCGTTCGAGCAGCTCGGATGTATCGACGCCCTCGACTTGCGCGACCGTTTCAACCGTCTGCATGGCGACCGCCCTCAGGTACGCGCACGCGCTGTCCCCCAGCTGCTCGAGGTCTATCTCCTCGCCGCCCTCCCGGGCAAAGCCGACCGCCATCACAAAGCCCATGATGCCCGAGACCAGAAAGCCCACCGCAAAGCTCGAATCTGCCTTGAGCTCTTCTCCGTCGGGGTGGACGATCTCTCTCACGCGGTCGATGATGATCGTATGGATGCCCTGCTCGACCTGCTCGGCGGCACCCGCCCTCATGGTGATGACGATGCGCCGCAGCAGGCAGCGGACGTCGCGCCGGTCGAACGCCGAAAGGTCGCCCTCGCTCGAAAAATGCCAGAGGGCATCGGTGATGAGCTCGTTATCCTGCAGCAGCTGGGCTATGGCGATGGCGACGAGTTCATCGAAATCGTGAAAATAGTAGTAAAACGTTCCGCGATTGCACTGGGCGGCGCGGGTCACCTCGCCAACCGACAGCTCGAAGATGCTGTTGTTCTCGATGAGCTCCCAAAACGCCTCGATGATACGGGTGCGTGCATCGGGCGCATCGGCGTCCTTACGCGGTCTCGCCATGCGCCTCACCGCACCCCTGCGCCTTGGCGTTCATGATGAGCATCTGAAGACGGTTCTCCACGTTGGCGAAGCTCACGTCGGGATCGTAGTCGAGCGGCAGGAACTGCGCCGTGGGATACTGCTCCTTGAGCGCATGGATGAGCCCGCGCCCCACGACATGGTTGGGCAGACACCCGAACGGCTGCAGGATCACGAAGTTGCGGCAGCCGCGCTTGGCGTGCTCGAGGATCTCCGCCGGAATCAGCACGCCCTCGCCCGCATCGAACGTATGGTGCAGGATCTTATCGCTCGCGCGCACGAGCTCGGGCATGCGCGTCGGCGGCTCGTAGAGCGGGCTCGCCGCGCCCAGGCGGTCGCAACGGTCGTGCGCGAGCTCGAACAGGTTGTCCGCCGTGGCGTACCAGGCCTTTTCGGGCAGCGACAGGTCGACGTGGAACTCGCGCGACTGCGCATGCTTGTAGAAATAGGTCTTGCGGATCACGTCGGTCATGCGCGCCTCGATGACCTCGAGCCCGTTGTCCTCGAGGTAGCGCTCGATCTCGTGGTTGGCGCCGAGATGGAAATTGAGCAGGTACTCGCCCACGATGAGAACGGTCGGATGCGGGTTCGAGCGGTCGTACGGAACGGCGTCCATGATCGCAAGCGCGCGTTTGAAGCCCGTCGCCTGGCCTCTCAGCCCCGAGCGCTCCATGCCCTCGATAACCTCATCGAGCGCGCGGTCGAACGCAGCGTCCGCCGCGCCCTTCTCGAGCTCATAGGGACGGATGCGCCTAAGCATGGCCTCGAGGGCATCGATCATGGGAAGACCGTAGGCGATCTGGATGCTCGGGCCAAGGCCGAGCTTGAAGCCCGGATGCGCATTGTGGGCATCGACGTCGTCGTTGGTGAGCACCGGGACATAGTCGTATCCCGCGTCGTCGAGCGCGCGGCGCAGCAGGGGCATGTAGTGCGTCAGGCGGCAGTCGCCGATATACTTGCCAGTCACCACGGCGACGTCGTGCGGGTCGTACTTACCGCTCTTGAGTGCCGCGAGCGCCTCGCCGATCACGATTTGCGCGGGGAAGCAGATGTCGTTGTGCACATAGCGTTTGCCCAGGCGGATGGCATCCTCGCGCCCGATATCAAGGGCCTCGGCGCGCACGCCCTGATTGCGCATCGCCGCGGTCATGAGCCTGCAGAACGCATGGGAGGTGTTGGGGACCAGCGCGATCTTGTCGTGCCGGTCGCGCTTGGTGTACTTGACCTTATACGGGTCGTCGAGCGGATGGACCGCGTGCACCCGGGCGCCCTCGGCACGCTCCTCCGCGCGACGACGGTTGACCGACTCGATAAACGAACGCACGCGAATGCCCATGGGACCGGCGACGTCGCTCTCATCGAGCTTGATCATCATCGGAACCTTGGAGCCCATCTCGCCCATCATGCGCGCGATCTCGTCGGTGAGATACGCATCGTGGCCGCAGCCGAAGCTGCCCATCTGCACGAGCTCGAGCTCGGGCGTCGATGCGACGATGACCGCGCACGACAGCATGCGCGCATGGTAGTTGTTCACGATGTCGATGCGGCTGTTGGAAAGATCGACGTTGCAGACCCCCGGCACCGCATCGGGCGTCAGCACGGGGATGCCGCGCTCAGAGAAGAGCTTGGGCAGCCCGTGGTTGACCAGCGGGTCGTTGTGGTACGGGCGCGAAGCGATCACCACCGCGTAGCCGCCGTCCTCGCGCACGTTCTCGAGCACCTGCCTGCCGCGCAGCTGCAGCTGGTTCTCAAACGTCTCCTGCGCGCGGTCCGCCTGCTCGGTCGCCTTGGCAACCAGGTCGGCATCGATATCGAAGGTCTCCTTGCACCACGCCTTGAGCTGGCGGTTTCGGTCGCCCTCGTCGTACCAGTGGAACAGCGGCGTATCGAACGGAACGCCGAAACGCTCCTCCGGGTTATCGGAATTGCGCATCACGTAGGGGTATCCCTTTACGACGGCGCACATCCACTCGCTGGTAGAGGCGGTGTTTTCGGTGGGCACCGTCGTGATGATGGGCATGAAGATGCGGTCGACGCCGGCGTCGACGAGATTGCGGATGTGCCCGTGGACGAGCTTGGCCGGGAAGCACACGGTGTCGGATGTGACGTGCGCCAGACCGCGCTCGTACATCGCCTTGGTGCTGCGTCCCGAGACGCGCACCTTAAAGCCGAGCGTGCTGAAGAACGTCGACCAGAACGGCATGGTGTCCCAGAACTCGAGCACACGGGGAATGCCGATCGTGACATCGCGCCCCCCGCAGACGGGAACCGTGGGGTACGACTCGAACAGCAGCTTCTCGCGGTCGACAAAGAGATTGGGGGCAGCCGCGGTCCGGTCGCGCCCCGTGCCGGGTGCCTGTGCCTCGCAAGCACCCTGCGGACGCAGCTCCTCCGCCGCGGGAACCTCGCGCACGAGCTCATCCCATGAGATGGCGCCGCCGCGCGGGCAGCGATTGCCCGTGACGTAAAGCGAGCCGTCGCCAAATGCCACGACCGCGCGCTGGCAGCGGTTGTTGCACCGACGGCAGGTAACGCCGCCGAACTCGCGATGCTCGAAGCGCTCCACGGCATCGAGCCCGATAAACGACGTGCCGGCGTCGCCCTTGCGGCATTCCTCGCGCGCGAGCAGGGCGATACCGATAGCGCCCATCAGCCCCGGGTGGGGCGCACGCGTGACGGGTTTGCCCAGATACTGCTCGAATGCGCGCAGCACCGCGTCGTTTCGGAACGTGCCGCCCTGGACGACGACTTTGTCGCCCAGACGGTTGAGATTTGAAACGCGAATGACCTTGGTGAACACGTTCTCGATAATCGAACGGCAGAGACCGGCCATGATGTCGCCCGGACCCTTACCGCGCCGCTGCTCGGAAACGACGCTGCTGTTCATGAACACCGTGCAGCGGCTGCCCAGGTCGACCGGGGCCGAGAACGGCGGGGGCTTTGGACGAAAATGCCTCGGTCGCGATATCCTCAACGGCTATTCCGAGGTTTTTGGCAAAACCCTCGAGGAACGAGCCGCAGCCCGCAGAGCACGCCTCGTTGACGACGATATCGGTCAGCACGCCGTGGTTGAGCCAGATGGCCTTCATATCCTGTCCGCCGATGTCGAGCACGAAGGTCGCATCGGGAACGCATGCGCACGCGGCGCGGGCGTGCGCGACCGTCTCGACCGTATGGTAGTCGGCGTGGAACGCGCGCGCGAAAAGCTCCTCGCCGTATCCCGTGGTGCCCACGGCATCGATCGCAAGCGTGACTCCCGCTGTCTCCCAGCGGTTCTTCAAGCTGACAAGACCCTGTTGGGCGACGTCGAGCGGTCTGCCGTTATTAGACGCGTAGAACGAATCGACAAGCTCACCCGCCTCATCGACCAGGGCGAACTTGGTCGTCGTGCTCCCCGAATCGATACCGAGCGCCACACGCACCGTCTCTCCGGGCGCATACGCATCCGGACCCTTTGCCGGCGTCTCTTTGCCATGGCGTGCCGTAAAATCCGCCTGCTCGGCAGGTGTGGCAAAAAAGGGCTGGGCAAGACGTCCCTCCCCGCTTGCGGGCGCGACCGTCTCGAGCTTATCCAGCCGGACAAAAGCGTCGGGAAGGTCGATCGGTTGGGACGATGCGAACATGTCGGTCAGCGACAGGGCGGCACCGCGCGCGACCATGATCTGCGGATCGCGCGGGACGATAACCTGATCGTCCGATAGATTCAGTTGCTCCCGGAACACGCGGACCAGTGTGGGGTTGTAGGCGAGCGTACCGCCCTCGAAGATTACCGGCGGCTCGATGTCGATACCCTGGGCCAGACCGCCGATCGTTTGGCGGGCGACCGCGTGAAGCGCCGAAAGCGCCAGGTCGGTGGTAGGAATGCCCTCGTTGAGCAGCGGCTGGATATCGGTCTTTGCGTACACGCCGCAGCGGCCCGAGACCTCGTGGACGGTCGTTCCCCGGCTTGCGAGCTGCTCGAACTCGCCCGATTCGGTGCCGACCCCCATGAGCTTTGCCATCTCGTCGATAAATGCACCGGTACCGCCTGCGCACGAGCCGTTCATGCGCATGTCGGCAACCTCGATGTCTCCCTTATCGTTGGTGCGGAAGAAGATCATCTTGGCGTCTTGGCCGCCCAGCTCGATGGCGCAGCGCGTCTGCGGATAGAACCTGCTGATCGCGAGCGCGTTGGCGACCACCTCCTGAACGTACGAGGCGCCCAGCGCGGTCGCGATATCGCGCGCACCCGAGCCGGTCACCGCAACGCGCAGCGACTCATGGGGAAAGCGCTCGGCGAGCTCGCCGAGCATGGCGCGCACGCTCGCTGTCTGACACGCCCCGTGGCGGCGATATCCCCACCACGCCTCGGTCATATCCTCGTGCATCGCGTAAACTTTGGTCGTCGTCGACCCTACGTCCAGTCCTACTAGCAACGCCATAATGCTCCGTCTCTCGCATTTTTCCCGCTAGAGATATACCACTCTACGTAATACAACAGACTGTTGTATTTAAACTCCGTATAAAAAGCGGCTGCCGAAACGCTTCAGCAGCCGCCGAATGCACCAACAGATTGTTCTGCGCGCTAGCACGTCGGGCAACGGAGCAGCACGGGCCCTCCGGTCATGCGCACCGCTCACGCCCGCGATGTCGCCGAGAGAGCTATCCACGCTTAGGGCTCCAACCAAGCAAGTCGCCCGCGCTCAGCAGATCCCTAAGCGAGCTACTCGCACTCAGGAGCCATAGCCTGCTCCAAGAGCTCGGCATGCTCCTCCTCGAAAACCGTCCCCACAGGGAAGGCGCGACGGAAGACGAAGCGGGAAATCGGACCGGCTACCAAAAGGTTCCACGGCAGCGCCATCACAAAATTATGCGGGATGTTGATCATCCAGATCGCGGGCACGGAATACAGGTTCGCAAGGATGCCGCCGGGCATGTGCGTCAGACCCTCACAGGCACCGTACAGCGACATGATGATGACCATGGGAACGACCATGCAGGAGCTGACGGCGAGCGTCATGGCAAGTGGCGAGCTCTTGCCCGGCGTGACCAGGAATTTAAAAGCGAAACCCTTGGCAAGGGGACTGGCAACAAACCAGTCGCAGCACATGGCAAAAATGTAGGCAACGGGGAAGCCGAGCCACGCGGCGGCAACAACCTCGCCGTTGATGGCCCCATGCTGCAGGGCAACGTTGTAGATGCTCATCCAGAGCACCATGCAAAAGCACATGATAAAGGTGAACAGCAGGCTCTCCCGTTTGTTGATAGGCATAAAGGGCAGATTCCTCTCTGTGTTGTACCGCGGCGCCACGCAACAAAAACGGGCGGGCAAGATGGAGCTGTTGGGACTTCATCTCGCCCGCCCGTGTTACGCGCGTCTGCGACTACTTATGTGGTGGAACTACCCTAACACGAACGGCGCGCGCTTCGTAAGCGTTGAGTTTGTGGAGATGCAGGGCACCAAAACCCCCGACCCCATAAGTTGCGGTGGAATACGGACTGTTTTGACCCTTTAAGCAACAATTCAGTCCCTATTTCACCGCAACTCATTTGGTGCAAAGTAACCTGTCCCCCTTGTACCAATTAGCTGGTGTGGCGCCAGCGAGGGTCGGTGAGCGTACGCGCCACACCCAGTCCAACGGGCAGAAACGCTACGATGAGCACTGCGCGCACAAACCAGCCGAGCATATTGACCGTGTCGAAGGTGCACATGTAATACATCGAGCGATACAGATACAAGCCCGGCACCATAATGACAATCGAAGGCACCGTGAGGGCGATGCGCGGGTAGGTGAGCTTGACTTCAGCCAAGCTTGCGAGCAGCCCCGATACCAGCGCGCCGATAAACGCTGCTGCCTCGGGAGGCATTCCCGTGCTGAGGCCCAGGAAGGGAATCATCGTCGGCGCATCGACAAGGGTCAGACGCAGGGTATTGGACACGGCGCCGATCAACCCAGCTGCCGCGGCCATCTTTACCGGGCTGTTGAACATCACCGAGAAGCCGAATACGCCAACGAAGCTCATCACCACGCGCAGGAGCGTAAGGGCAAGCGGCGAAAGGCCCAGTGGGGCAAAGTCGTCCGGCGCCAGGCCAACACACTCGGCAACCATCCAACCTACGAGGGTCGCCATCACAATAATCGATACGGCATATGAAAGGCGCTCGATACCGCTTCGCATGTCGAGCTTAGCGATGTCGAGGCCTGCCGTAATGAGTGGAAAGCCGGGAATCACAAAGAGCATGGCGCCGATATAGCCTTCTTGGTGCGACATTGCCCCCGGTATGACCTGGCCAAGGCCGAGCAATGCCAGCAGATACGAAACGCAAGCGAGCGCAACGCCGGTCGTCAGCGCGCTGAACTGACCAAGGCCTTGCTTGAGAATATGGGAGCGGGCAAAGTTGCCGACACCCGCGCCCACGAACGCGCAGGCCATCTCGATAGGGCCGCCGCCGAGCAAAAAGACGAAGGCGCCGCAAGCACAGGCTGCCGCAAGGCCCTGTTGCCAGGGAGAGTAATCAGGCTTTGAGCTCTCAACGGTCCTGAGCATCTCGTGATACTCGTGTACCGTGAAGCGACGACCATAGGTCTCGATTTCCTTGAGGAAACTCTCCATCATCCAAATGCGATGGGTATTGACTCCCGTTGTGGGCAGGCTGACAACCTCGTTAAAGCAGTGGCCATCTTCGATGCAAGTGCACTCAAACGACAGAAGACTCAGGTCGACGTGAATCGTGACGCCGAGTACGGCAGCAACACGATTCATGGTATCGCGCACGCGCCAGGCACCTGTTCCGCTTGCCAGCATAAGCATGCCGGTGCGGCAGATGATGGATGACTTATCGGTGAGTGGCGCATCGACGGCAAGCTCATCGCCTGCCGTCACGATCTGGTGCCAGTCAGTTTTCATATGGAGCGCGCCGGCACGAACGCCGTGGTGCATGGGGGCTCTCGAAAGCAGCGAGTCAAGGCGCGAAGGCTGTGGGGGCTCCGCTGATCCGACCTCGTCCTCGTCGGGCTCTTCATCAATAAGGTCGAAAGTATCGAGCGCCGCCGGCTCGCGACGGTCGATCAATTCCTCGTCCTCATCATCAAAGTAGTTGAACTGATCGAGCATGTCCTCTTCGATTGCACGCTCGCTCGCGTCGTCCATCCCGGTGCTCCCTTCCTGTCGACTAACCCCCATCCTAGGCAGCAACGGCTAAAGGAAACATAAAAGAGACGACTGTCATGCATGGAAGGCGCAAACCCCCAATGCGTCGGTAGACCCCCTAGTCATTGGGGACGTTCTTAAATGACCAGTCAAACAAGAACGTCCATTACAGTCGAAATTGTCAGCCCGGGACCGTCTCGGGCTACGATTGAGGCGCGCCCAGAACGGGCCGCCGACCGGGCGCCCGCGCACGGCCGAACGTCCCTGCCCCCGAGAGGGCCAATTGGGTGCTGCCGGCGCGGGACGCGCCGCCCCCGACGGCTGATAGGAAAGTGCCGGGCAGGTGCCGCGGCTGGTAATGTGAGTGCCGAGGGGGAGGCCATCCGGTCGAACGACTACCGGAAGGATACCACCGTGAAAGCGCCATCCACCAGACCCGCGGCCGTGCTCGGCCTGGACGTCGGCAAGTCATCGCACTGGGCCTGCCTGATCGACCGCGACGGGGAGGTGCTGGCCAGCGCCCCCGTCCGCAACAGGGAGGCCGAGCTCGACGCGCTGTTCGCCTCCGCGCCCGCCGGCACGCTCGTCGTCGTCGACCAGTTCCGCAACATAGGGTCCCTCGCCGTGAGGCGGGCCCGCGCCGCGGGGCTCGGGGTCGCCTACCTGCCCGGGCTCGCCGCCAGCC
>OGQF01000713.1_pt1 | contig 26642 bp, 30 predicted proteins | sample 1553141 | NCBI WGS metagenome assembly OGQF01 (sample SAMEA2580005, study PRJEB22360) | human gut metagenome | biome: human gut; feature: human-associated habitat; material: faeces | place: Denmark | collected 2008/2010
TCATGTCAGAATAGGCGATGGCGTTTTCTTTGGTATATCCACCGTCCCGTTCCATAGCCCAGTCAATGTAACTGGATCCGTAATTGTAGCCTTGGAGTGCGAGTTTGATTCGGTCTAAATCGGTAGGACCGGTACATCCTGCCTTCTCCAGTGCATACTTTAGTTCTTGGATTCCGCATTCAATGGAGTATTCTGGATCCGTAATTCCATTTGGTTTATGCGGGTATTTGGTGTTAAATGAGCCTTCCGCCGCCTGCATCACATCCAGTCCTCTGCCGCCAGATTCCTGCATCATAACGGCAAGAATCAATTCCACATATTCACTCATGCCATACTTGGCGGCAATCCGTTCGACAGCAGGACGGTAAGAGAGAACTTCATCAGATAAGTTGATTGCCATGGCGACTCCGGAAGCTGCATTCCCGAAAAAGGTGGTCAGATTTTCTGCATAATCCTGAGCAAGCTCTTTCTGCTCATCTGTTAGATGGAAAACATGATCAGCAAAATATGCATCACCTGCATATTGCACAGTATAGGTGTGTCTGGTAAAGGTAACTGTTTTTGTCTGTGGTTCTGCGTTTTCATTTCCTTCCGGACTATTTTCACCTTCTGCACCACCTTCTACGACTACTTCCATCGTGACTGTTTCTGTTGCAACATCATAAGAAAAAAGCCCATCCTTATTTTTTCGGATTAGGCTTTTTAGTTTCCTTAGATTGATGTTTTCGTAATTATCCTGACTGGCACAGAACTGGGAAATCAATAGATTGGCATTAACGGAAATATTGTATGCGTAGGAATCATTGATACTAGCAGTATCCCCTTCCGGAAGTTTTGCAATGGCAGCATTGATTTCAGAAAGAATGTCTGAATGACTTTCTTCCAGGACTTCAACAATCGCTTCGCGGGATGCTCGAATATTATCATTGATAATGGTATTGCTGTTTAAAGCGCCGGTATCTTCCATGAGACTTCCGAAGATGAGTCCCGGAAGCATGAGAATAAAAAGGACCGGAAGCAGCAATATGGCAATGATAACAATGATGATTTTTGCAATTCCATGCCGGTTGGCAATCGCAATTCCGATTGCAGCAGTAAACGGACCGCCTGCAGCACCAAAACCAGCTTTCGTTATGGTGGAAGCCGTTTTTAAGGCTTTGAGATGGGAAATGGTACTTGTGCCTACATCCATTGCCTCATCAAATCCGGATGATTCGGTTGCCATTTTTAAATACGATCCTTTCTTGAAGGTGTTGGCGGAAGTTTCTGTACGATGGATTCGTTGTAGGCTACTTTTCCATCACCAGCATCGTATGGTGTTTTAGAAACTGTATCTTCTGCATATTGCCGATACCAGGCGGATCCGTCCACAGAATGTACGGTGTCAAAATTGCCCTGAGTAGGGGCAGTGTATTGATCAGCATGATACAGGGCAAATTCCCGACTAGTTCCATCGGGGGTAGTCTCGACTCCGGTAATCCTTCCACCGCCGATTTCTACGTTAGTGTAGGAATGGTCCGCTTTATTATCAGCACTGATTCCCATATAAGACTGGAAAGCAGCTTCCGCCCCTTCCCCGGTAATGGAGCCGACCTGCCCGTAGTTCCCTTGGGCAATATTACTGATCACATTGTTGGCAAAGTCTCCGCCCTTTTCTAAGGAAGATTGATACAGAGCGTTTCCTATACTCGGTCCCTCCGTATATCCAGTAGCTGCATTGACAGCGGAGCGTTCTGCTTGACGCCCTACTGCTCCAGCAAGTCCACCGGAAAGGAAAGTTCCTCCGACGGCAGCACTTCCAGGAGAAGAAGATCTGCCATGGCTGCCACCACCATGACCACGAAACGAATTTCCAAGACTGCGCCCGGCAATTAGAAGTTCTGCCATCATATTGCCACCAGTGTTTCCTACGTTGATTCCAAGACTTGCCATGAAACTGTCAATTTTCTGCGAAACCTTTAAAAAGGCAATGGCACAAAGGAACCAAACAAAGACATTTCCGGTAACGGTTTCCTTTCCCTGTTCGGCGACTGCCTGTTCAACCTGTGCTTCTGTCAGTTCGGCTGCAAATACCGGAAAGGAGCAAAAGAGTACCATACAGGCAGTAAGTGTCAATAAAATCATTAGCTTTTTTCTGTGTTTCATGTGTTCCTCCCTTCTATATTGACAGTGGATTTGCAATGAAAGTGCCGACCATGGAAGTGAACAGACGTAAGCACCAGGCATTCATCAAAAGAAGAAAAAACTGTCCGCCAAGCATCCGAGACCAGCTTTTAAATATGTTTCCGGTTGCCTGAGACGCACCTGTTGCAAAGGCGACTGGTGCAGTATAAATTAGAACTCCCAGCAAGATGTAACGTTCTGCAGCCTCGAAAAGAAGCTTGATGTAATTCCAAGCAAGGATTAGCACTAAAATCAGAGCAACGATAGCAACAGCGCCGTTGGCACACACACCTAAAATGACGGTGATGACAGAGTTGAAGGAACCAAATTCTAAAGGTGGCAAGTCTTCTGTAAGAATCCAACCATAGGGAGTTCCTGCTATATCTAGCAGAAGATCTACAATGTCTTTTGCATAGAAGGTAAGGAAAAGGAACATAAAAGTCCGAAGCGAGAGTTTGATGGGATCTTCCGCATCAATTCCCGTACCCATAAAATAGTTCTTAAAAAGCTGCCATACCCAGTTCAGGAGAATAAGTCCAATCGCCAGTGCCAGAAAAATCTGATACATAGTTTCGGCTGCCGGAAAGTAACGGAGAAAGGTATCCATAGAGCATCCCAATGCGCCTAATACAGAGGTGGTAATCAGATCCAGAATATTCATGACCTGTTCGGCAATCCATTCTACAATTCCGTCAAGTATTCCCATAATGACGACTCCTTTCTCTGTACGTTATCCATTCCATTTTCCACCTGCGAAGAATGGTGTGATGTAAGCCATAATAAATCCAAGCCCATTCAAAATAGCCCAGGTAATGATGATTCGTTTGAGCCATGCGCGGGATTCATCTACGGTTTTTCCGCTTTTTGAAAAATTCATCAGTAATAGTGCAACAGATGCGGTTACGACAGCAGCAATCGTGGAGATTAGAATGATCTGGTTGTATACGTCTTTCATGATTTCTGAAGCTTTGTCCCAGATAGTAGCAGCCATAACTGGCTGTACATTACAGGCAATCAGGGTGAACATCAGAAAGCCTGCGTACAGATATTTTCCATAATCCCGATGGCGTTTTTTGCCTGGCGGGGAATCTTTGAATACATGATATTTCATGCAAAAACCTCCTTCATAAAAGAGGGCAAAGTGAAATACATCACCTTGCCCTGTGCTTATAGTTTCCTGCCTCGACAGCTTCCGGCTGGTCAATACATTGGGAAGCATTTTATATTCAGTTATAACGGACTCCTTTCCTGCAAACAAAAACACGCCTATAACCGGAAGTGAGGCTGATTTCCGGAAAAGACGTGTCCTGCTTTGCATATTTTTTTGACAGTATCATTCTAGCATGGGTAGATTTCCCTGTAAATCGCAGAACTGTGCCAGATAATGACATTGATGTGCCGACTCAGGGACAAAGAAGGAAAATAGCATTTGATGGAGATTGCGGACAAAAAGGTGTGGGTGTATAATGAGAAGTAAAAGAGACAGGAAAATACTAATTAGTGGAGGGAAATATATATATGGAAATTACTAAAGAAAGTAAAGACCACCTAATTGAACAAATTGAAAATCTATGTGGTAGGCGTCCACTTTTTTATCTGAAATTTTGTTCTTGTAAAGAATTTGCAAATGATGTATGTAACGGAGATTTATATGCTAATAATCCTACATATTTTCGTGATTTAGAATTAAAGACCGGAGAAAGAGGTCAAGGAGATTCTTGTGAATTAATTTCTTACATAGAAACAGAGCGAATTACTATGTGCGACAGTGAAACTGGAAATATTATCATGACAGCACCTAAAGGGACATTCAAAGTACAATTTGAAGGTGACAACTCCGTGCCTATGGTCTGTTTTGTGGGAATTCCACTTCGAGAAATGAACATTGTTGACGCAGATGAAAAGCATGCTGACTTTTTCTTTCCTTTTACAGAAGAAGAGTATGCTTTGATGGAAGAAAAATTTGGAAAATATTGCATTATCATTAGTGCAAGAGAATTAGAAAATAAAATACAAAAATATTGCATAAGACAAAATTGCGACTATGTGTTCGACGGAATAGACTATTGTCCGCAAAATAGAATTGATAGAATTCAAGCTTTTAATACAGGCTCTAAAGAGCGATTTTTATATAAAAATGAGGACTTATCTTACCAACGAGAATACCGTCTTGCACTAGCTTGTGAAATGCCAGAAGATCACTTTATAAAGATAGGAAAATTAGAAGAAGCTACCATTTTGGAAACAAGTGAGCTTAGTAACATGAAGTTTACCATCCATTATACTTCACATAATATAGAAGATAGTATAAAGGATTAAATTTATAAGGAAGTTTAAAGTGTTGTCATTAACTTGAGACTACAAAATAGTTAAAATTTGATGTTCCTGTTGAGTATCAACTAATTAAAAAGGGGGACTTGATTTCTCATATCCCCCAGTGTATAATCTAATCAAGAAAGGTAATCAGATGCAAGATCTGATGCCCTCAGTAAAATTTAATTTATTTCTATGTTAAGACATAGCATCCATCAAACTTTCTCAGGGTTTATCGTGGATGCTATTTCTTATTATGTCGATTATCTATGTAAGTCAGAGCCGCAAAAACTACTAAAAGCAATGTGAGTACTTCCATTGTGTTCATGGGCATCACCCTCCTTTAAAAACTAGAGGGCTGGTCGAAATTGCATCCGCTTCTCTTTCCCGATTAGTTATACTTGCTCAGTATAACATGAAGAATTTCATATCGCAAGAAAAGATGGAAAGATCGGTATTCTTTTCTTGTTACGCTTATAATTAGATATTTTGTTTGATAATTCGTGTAATGATGCCAACAGCTACATTACGGTCTTCATCAATATGGGTGACAACAAAGGAAACAACGTCTTTTTTTCCAACAGTGCGATTATCATAGCAGCTATGAGCAATAGCGTTGACGCCCAATTCTAACCGTACAAATACGGTTCCTTTGTGGATGTCTTCCACGGTACCGGCATATTTGCCCTGAACATGACATTTCTTTAAGTTTTCTTTGCTGGTATTTCCTTCTACACTCTTTACATCTGCCTGAACTGAGAGTGTTTCAGGTGTATCACCTTCTACGTTCAGAATACGTACCAAAATGTGTTCCCCTACATGGAAACGTTCCCTGGCATCACCAAGCCAGTCGAAGGATAAATCTCTGGCAGGAATGGAAGTTTCTATACCAAAAATTTCAGCGCGGACAACCTTTTCAGCAACCGCAATGACTCTGGCTTGCACGATACGATCCACGTATACTTTGGTTTGCCCGGAAACATCCTGATCCAGATAGAAGATTTGGCGTTTCTTCAGCATGGCTTCTTTGCGACTTGCAACAATGCTGTGTGTTTTGGTATCCAATCCTTTAATGATAAAATCTATTTCACAGCCGAGCATATTGTTGAGGACTTTATTTTGACGCAAAGACAGCGATCCATAATCGTGTGCCTCATCTTGAAGGAGGTTGATCATCATTTCTGTGATTGGAATGACTGCCCGAAATTCTTTGTAATAGATAACAGCAATCAGATTGCCCGCTTCAGTTTTTTCGATACCACCAAGTGTGCCGGTTAGGATTTTTCTGGTGCGGTAGGCATTCTGGATGTCGTGCCAGATAAGATCTGCTTTTGATTGGGCAGTTTCTAAGACTGCATCAGAATCAAGGGTTAAGATGGCTGCGTTTGTGTTTGTTACATCGTTTGGCATAATGTGTCTCCTTTCATACTTATGACATAATTGATTTTTTATCTAACGGAACCATTTCAGAGTCTGGGAAATTATCTTCCGAGTCCTCTGAGAGAAATTCTGGATTGAATTCGTCATAGCATGGTTCCTGATAAACAGGTTCAGATATATATAGTGGCTCCTGCACTTTTTTTCTGGCTGTATTTCCAGACGCAGAGCCGCGTTTTTTTCGCGTGGCAGTAGCCGGAGATTTTGGCATATAATCCGATTCTTCATGAATTCCGTTTTCACGCCACGCCGGAATATGATCTGATGCTTTTCGTGGAATTAGTTTCTTTGCGTCCGGATGCAGTGTATAATCGTATTTTTCCACACGAAGTACCTTCTGTCCGCGCAGAATAATCAACGCTTCATCGAGTGGGAGGCGTAAGATTTCATCCGGAGTTAGGAGCTTGCGTTTTCCGATAGATTTTGTACGGCGGTATTCCGGCGTGTAATCGGAGACTCTCCAGCTATTGAGTTGTTTGGCTTCGCTGCTGACACCGACAGTTACATCGCCACTCCGATTACTGATAAATGTAGCTGTAACCTCATCAGTACATCCCAAAAATAACTGAGTATCACAGTTGCCGATGATTTCCTGCCATTGGTTGAATGGATAGCGGTTCTGCATCTGAGGCAAATTTTGAAAGATACAGGAAATGCTAAGATTACGGCTTCGGATTACACTGATTTTCTTATTCAATTCCAGAATAGCCCCAGTGTTGGCAAGTTCATCAGCCAGTATATGTACAGCAACAGGTAGCTTTCCATCTTCTCCATACTTGTCTGCATAACGAACCAGTTTGATAAAGATGAAAGTCATAAACAGAGAGGACAAAAAATCAAAGGTACTGTCCTGATCAGAGGTAATGCAAAAGTAAGCACATTTCTGTTTCCCTGGAAGTGCCAGATCTATTTCATCATAAGAGGTAATTTGCCGAATGAGTTTATTCTGAAATACCTGAAGTCTGGCACCTAAGCCGATAATAACACCGCTTCGCACAGTATCACTAGCCTGCTTGTAGATACAGTAGGGAACTTTCGCTGGATGGGATACCGGAAGCAGATCGAACAGGCTGTTTAGTTCTTTTTCTGAACTCATAGTCAATAATTTGTAAACCTGTCCGATATTTTTTGCTTCTGCAGGAAATCCTTGATCCACATAGAGGACTAAGGCTTTTAGCAGATTCATCTCCGCATTATCCCAGAAATGCTCTCCTTTTCCGGAACCCGTATTCTGGATAATGACATCTGCAAATACTTGAGCCATCGTTTCCTGCCCATTGATTTCACCCAGACAATTCCAACTGTCGGAGTTTTCCGGATTGACCAGATTAAATGCTTTCACTGTATAACCTTCATTTTCCAAATAAACAGACATGCTTTCATAGAGTTCGCTTTTGGGATCAGTAATGATTAAACTTTCTCCTCTGGCAACACACTGGAAGATCATATTGCGGGCAAAGGCGCGGCTTTTCATACTTCCGGATGCACCGTAGACAGCAATGTTTCTATTTAGCCGCGTTTTGTCTGGAAGGCATACAGCTTTCCCATTTAGTTTTCCCAGAATGGTTCCCTGATTTTTCCTTACATCTCCAGCTAATTCCAAAACTTTAAACATTTCATCCGATGTCATAAATCCGGAAGTGCCGTAGGTTCCCTGCGTGGAGTAATTAAAATTTCGGTCACGATCACTGATTTCTCCATTTCGGTCATTTCCCATTCGCATCAGCAGGAAGGTAATCAGTCCAAATACAGTTAGACACAGAAAAATCCCATACAGATTGTACGGGAAATGGTGTAGGATCGTATGGATACAGTCAAGCGGATGAAGGGAGGCTGGTTTTGGATAAGTACCGTTCCCGGCAAAGTTTCCAGCCGCCGTCCATTCCTGATAATTTTTTATGAATTGTGCTACATACCCTCCAGCATAGACGGTACAGACACAGATGGGGAGCAGATAAAGAAGCTTCCACCAGTTACGGCTTTTCATGGAAAAACCTCCTTTTGAATTTTCGAAAGTCAATACTGGAAAACTGTATATCTGCGGTTAGATATTTCCGCAGACAAGGAATCTGAAAGTCAAAGCATACCAGGATTCCTGAAAGATCATATACATTCAAACCAGTATTGAAACGGTTGATTCGTTGCATGTCAAAATCATAAGCAAGCAGGACGGGATGGTTCTGACTATCTATGCCGTCATGCTCAATCGGCAGTTCTTCTTGGTGAGAGAAGTAGTCTGATAACAATAACCGATCAAGTTGCTGCAGCATTTGTGGTCGTACAAGCAGACGCAACAGATATTCGCCATAAATATTATTGGGCAGATAGTGGAAATGCTCATAGGTAGTATCTAAAAGAAAGAGCGATTTTCGGTATCCGCCAGTGCTTGTCAGTAAATGATAGGCAGTATCCATATCTTTTCCGGTCATAATTGCTCGTACAGCAGGTCTTCCATGGTAGGGGCGTCCCTGCAGGTAATGCTGTAGAAAAGCAGTAAGTCTCACTTCGGTCTTATATTCCCACTTCAGGACACTGTTCCCAGTATTATAGAGTGCGTAAACACACTGTGGGGATAACAGAATCCCGACGCTTCGAGAATTTCGGATTTTCGTTGTATCATAACCGAGAGTTTTTATTTCTCTGGAACTGTAAAAAAGTGGAAGATCTTGTATAAAGGAGCTGTCCGCTTCGCAAGTCCTGCTGAAAATATTAGGCTTTACATCATAGAAGATAGGAATGTTGGCATGTAGTAAAGTCAGATAGATTTCAGCTTTTTGATGCAGACGGATTCTTCTGGGAAGTTCGCTGCGGATCAGATTTGTTTCTGTATTTCCAGTAAGATAGTCATGGAAACGGGGCATATTTTGTGCGAGCAGGAGTTCTTTGGCATGTTTGGTTAAGCGATAACCTCTTAGCCGGTCCCGGTAATGCGTTCGGATCAGCTTTTCGTTTTTCAGCTCAGTTATGATTTTTTCGGCATAAGAGCTGCTTTCTATCAGCCGGTGTAGCTGATTGACCGGAAATTCTCCACTAATTCCGACCATTTCCAGAACCTGATATTTCATAGAGTCTGGTTTTATCAAAACAAGTCACCTCAATTCAGTTATTACCTATGCCAGCCTATACTTGGGTAGCCGGGAAGTATTTTCAGGCATAAAAACAGCAGAGATTATAAGGTCTCTGCAGAAAGATTACCCATGTCGGATATTTGTGTGGAAATATCACGAAATTTCCGATATGGTTCTTATACACTTTTGTCGGCTTTTTATCCAACCGGGAAAGGCTTCGCAATCCATGATAGACACGATAGTATGGTCATGGGTTCCCAGTTCCGTTGTATGATAAGAGTCGCATAATAATCCGGTATCATCTACCAATACATAGGCAGCAATGGTGTCCAGAATTTGTTTAAACTCCAGATTGTCATAATCGCGGACGCGATGCAGTGAAAGGTTCTGGTCATATATCTGGCTAAAACAAACTACACAGTTTTGGTATAGTTGAATGGGATGTTCCAGAATGTAGGTCTGCAAGGCAAGATTTAATGGTTCATGTAGGAAAGCAGTATTGGTTTTTACCTTCCGTTTGGGTAAAAGACCAGGTAGTGTAATGGTTAGTATTTGTTCGGAACTGGAAATTTGGATTCCCTGCACATCTGCAGCCTGTTTCAGATAATCTGATTTTCCACTGGAAGAAATAGTGAATACCAAATTCCTGAGTTGGCATGTAATACGTTCTGATCGCAGGGCAGCACTGGTGCTTAGTTCCTCATAACGCTTGCCATATACTTTTATGTCTGTGGTCTTCAGTGCAAAAAGCGTGTTGTTTAGCCTTTGTATTTCATCTTCAATCTGTTGAAGGCGCTCGTAAATGGTTTTATTATTCATAGGACCTCATTTCTTTGTATAGTAACTGACAACTCCGCTGGTAGTATCTACTAAGCAAAAGGCTACCACATTGTCTATGGTGACCTTTCTAGCCTGCCCCTCATTTTCTAAGACAACCAGCCGTTTTACTTGGTCTGCAGATTGCGATTCCATTACATGATTGATAAGATATTCCTGTTCCAGTGGAATATATAAAATCTCATACCATTCATCTTTTGAAAAAAAGTTGAGTTTTATTGGAAAATCTCCGCTTGTATGGTAGACAACTGCTTTTTTGAAGTCCAATAGAACCCAGAATGCGGCGATCATGCCATAATCCGGATTGGATGCTGATTCGGCAGTGTCACAGAGTAGGTCATTCTCTTTGTCGTGGATAATTCTACCTTGTTTGACAAGATTGGTAATCAGAGATTTGATAGAATCTCTGTTTTTGGGGAATAGCCGTAAAACTTGTTCATACAAAAGTGTGTGATATGTAGTGATAAATCGCAATAGTTCGGCTCCTTCCCCATTGTAGAGTTCGTTTCGTGTTTTCATGGGTATCTCCCTTCTGTTCATATATAGAAAATGTACTTACGCTGTACGTACAATCTACGTTTCTTATTTGATAGAAGTATGCTGTACGTATAGCAGAAGGAATCTTGCTGTCAGCGATTGGTTTTCGGGTACAAAAAAAGCACCATATCAGGTGCGGGAAAAATAGGAATACTATAAGCAATACCTATTGTAACATGGGTAAAATTCCCCTTCAATCGCAGAAACAGGTCAATGTAGTGACAATATTATGCCATCTCTATTCTGGGAAGAATTTATTTAGCGTATCTAAGGTTTCTTTTGCAGAAAATCCCCAAAGGATACTGCTTAATGCATTGATTGCTGCCTGGCGTTTTCGGTAATAAGTGCGGTAGGAGATGTTTGCAATATGTTCTTCCAATGCCTCCAGAATTTCATCGGTATTCTTCAACTCCTGTGGTGAGAGGAAGGCATAGTATAAAATCCAGTAATACTGTTCTCCATGTTTGTGATTTTTGCGGAGAAGATCAACGGAAGAGAGCAACAACTTGATCATCTTATTGCTTCTGGAGATACTTTTTGCCCATTCCTCTATTTGGCTTCCGGTTAAGTCGGCACCAGCGGTATAGATAGAGTCCAGAAATTCGTCTATGCTGGTCTTATATTCCAGTTGAAACTGTATTTCTACTTGCCGGACAGCCACCTTCAGACTGTAAGTAGAATCCCGATAGCACCGAAGCAGTTTGTATGTATCGTGATACAGCGGGTTATCTTCGGGTGATACAACAGGTGGATAATGTTTTCCTGCCATATCTATTCACCTCCCTTCAGCAGTATTTCCGGTATTTCGGAAAAGGATGGACTAGAAGATTGTGTTTGTGTTCGCACAGACGGAGTGGTTTTAGCTTTCGGTTTTTGCGGTTTGATCTTTAGTTCAAAATGGTAAGATGCACTTCCCAGAGGGCAGATAATACGTAGTGAATATCTATATACTATATCCTTGCAGGCTGATAATGGAGATAATATATACTTGGCTTTTGGGCATCGACAGCACACAATGCCTTGTGTTTCCAGCATTTCAGCCACTTTTCGGACGATGGTTTTTGTGTGCGGTTCTGGAACGCAAAAGCCTTCTTGTGAAACGATGATTTGTTCATCAACAACAGATTCCGGAACGCAGGAAACGGTAGTTTCTTCAGTAGGTACTTCGTCGGGAATGTGAATTGGCAGTTCCATTTTCATAGCGATTTCCTCCTTGTCAATCATTACGTCACTTATATTAAACATGACAGACAGATAATTATTGAGATAGATCATGCTGCCATGTTTTCCAGAATAAGAGATTAAAGTTATCATGTCATTGCTTTCTAGTTTTTTTAGCAGACGTGAGACGGAAGATTTGGATTGCTGCCAGCGTTCTGCCAAGTATTGATAACTGAAGAGTGGATTGCCGGTCTGATTTCTGAAGTAAACAACCGGACCGGAATCAGAACAACGTACAGACGGATCGTTATAGACTGCATGGATCCAAAGATCCAGAAGGGCATCCATCTCGGAACATTTTCCCATGTGAATCAGCTTATGAACATTTGTGATTGGAAAGAAGAAAAATCCAATGTCTTTTTTGCAGGGAAAATTGTAAGAAAGCGCTGTATTGTCTTTGGGCCAGTCCACGACCTTGTATCTGATGATGCGATTTTTCTCATGTAAGGTGTAAGTCAGGAAATTTTGTTCTGCCAAGGTATCCAGAACAGAAAGGACCTGGTGCTGAAACCGGAAACGGAACTGATGCTGCAGTTCTTTCAGTGTGCAGATCCATTCTCCCGGAGCAACAGTATAGGTCAGATGTTCTATGTTACGGTAGGATGAAGAGTAGTTTGCATAGGAGCAGAGAATCAGGAAATAAAAAAGACAGGAACTTCCGTTTGTACGAATGTTTCTGTCCTTGATGAGCGTTTGTATAAATTCCCGGTAAATCCGGCAGCGTGGAAAATCCACAATTTGTTTTAATTCTAATTGGTAATCCATATTGGTCTCCTTTCAAAATGAAAGGGGAAACTTATTGAATATTAAGCTTCCCTTTTCAGTATTTTTGTTTAGGTATTATGATGAAGTCAGTGAACAAATACATACAGTATTCATTGCATTATTATTGCATTTTTATATTTCATTTTATCTTTTTGTTTTGTTTTACAGAGCCTGAAAATGCCGAAAAATCAATGATTTTCATTTATATTGTTTACTGTCTGTCTAGAGTTTGAATAAACAAAAATGCTTAGCAAACCAAGCGTTTATGCGGGTTTGCGGCACTTTTAAAAGCCTTTTGATAACAAATTGATAACAGTTGCATAAGAGCCATTATTCTTGTAATCCGGTGGTTTTATGGTAGAGAATAATTGACAGGTGGTTGTGCAACAAATAAATCCATATTATAAACTAAGCCCTTAGCTGTGGGTATGAAACTCATGGCTAAGGGCTTTTTGTCGTCTTTATTTATCTGGTTTGAGTTGGTCTTTGAATATTTCAACTAAAGCGTCACTAAGTTCTTGTGATGGCACTTTCGCCCATCTTTGTGTGGTATCGAACTTCGGATAGTGGTAACGCCAGTTATCATATTCTTCCTTGCTGATTTCTTCGGAAGATAACTTGTCTGCCTGTTCTTTCCAAGCATAGAGCATTTTCAGTAGTTCATGGGCATCTTTTCCTTTGTCCTTGTTGACTTTCAGACAGACTTCTCCGTCTGCTTCGCTGACAGTCAGACCATATAAATCTTCAAGGGTAAACAAAGTGTGCATCAGTCCGATATAGCTGTCAATGTCGGGTACATCGAGGGCATGAGGGGAAACATCAAGTGCCTGTGCCAATGCAGCAGTAAGTTCCGCTTTCGGTTTTCTTGTCCCTGTTTCATATTGTGCTAAACGCACATCAGCACTTCGTTCAGGAAAGCCGACAATCGTACCAAGATATTTTTGTGTCATTCCACGCAGAATGCGGAAAAAATGTATTCTCTCTCCAATCGCCATAATCATCGCTCCTTGTATATGTAGTGTAATTAGTATAGCAGATATATTTAGGCGAAGTCAAGATAATACAAAACAAAAAAGTTTAATATTTTTCCTAAAACCACTTGACACAAACAAATATGCTTAGTATAATAAGCTTAAAAATTAAGCAAATAAGTTTAGAACAAAAGGAGGGCAATCTATGGAGAACAAATTTATTCGTGCCGAAGAAGTGGCACAGGAACTAAGCGTATCAAAGCCTTATGCTTATAAGTTAATCCGGCAGTTGAATGAGGAACTGAAAGCCAAAGGTTTTATTACGATTACAGGGCGTGTAAACCGCCAGTATTTTTATGAAAGGCTCTACGGAGCAGGAAAGGAGGAAAAGTAATGCCGGTATTTAAGAATGAAGCCAATGGAACATGGTATGTGATGGCAAGGTATGTGAACTGGAAAGGAGAGCGTAAGCAGAAATGCAAACGTGGTTTTACTACCAAGAAAGAAGCACAGGAATGGGAGAAGATGTTTCAATTACAGACATCTTCAGATATGGATATGAGCTTTGAGGCTTTTACCGAGCTGTATATTCGAGATGTAAAAAATAGGCTGAAAGAAAACACATGGCTGACAAAGGAGCATATCATCCGCACGAAGATACTTCCGTATTTTGGAAAGTTAAGAATCAGCGAGATTTCCACAAAGGAGATTATCACATGGCAGAATGAACTGCTTGCCTATCGGGATGAGAAGAAAAAGCCTTATTCCCAGACTTACCTGAAAACGCTGCATAATCAACTGTCAGCCATATTTAATCATGCGGTACGTTATTATGAGTTGCGTTCCAATCCTGCCGCAAAGGTGGGAAATATGGGAAGTGAAGAACACAAGGAAATGCTGTTCTGGACAAAAGAAGAATATAAGAAGTTCTCTTTTGAGATGATGGACAAGCCTGTTTCCTTTTATGCTTTTGAAATGCTCTACTGGTGCGGTATCCGAGAAGGGGAACTGCTTGCACTAACCGCAGCGGATTTCGATTTTGAGAAAGAAACGGTCAGAATCAACAAATCTTATCAGCGGCTACACGGAGAAGATGTGATTACCACACCGAAAACAAAGAAAAGCAATCGCATAATCAAAATGCCGAAGTTTCTTTGTGAGGAAATGCAGGAATATCTGGGTATGATTTACGGATTGAAGAAGAAAGACCGTATCTTTACAGTCACAAAAAGTTATCTCCATCACGAGATGGACAGAGGGGCAGAAGCCGCAGGCGTAAAGCGTATCCGCATTCACGATCTCAGGCATAGTCACATCAGTCTGCTCATTGATATGGGATTTTCGGCGGTGGCGATTGCAGACCGTGTGGGGCATGAAAGCATTGACATCACTTACCAGTACGCTCATCTGTTCCCGTCAAAACAGACGGAAATGGCAGATAGATTAGATGATTTAGGGAAAGGAGAGATTGCAAATGTCAGCTAAGAACAGGGATAACAAAAACCGATGGAGAAACATCACAGTAGGATTTCGGGTATCCCCCGAAGAAAATGAACGCATCAACAAGGCGGTTGCCTTATCGGGGCTGCCCAAACAGGAATACTGTTACCGCCGCTGTCTGAATCAGGATGTGGTGGTACAGGGGAATCCGAGAGTGTATAAGGCACTCAAACTGGAACTTGCCGCTGTCCTTACAGAGTTAAGGCGGATTGAAGCAGGGAACAGCGTGGATGAGGAACTGATGAATGTAATTGAACTAATCGCCATTATTCTTGGCGGTCTGAAAGGAGAGAATGAGAATGGAGAATAGAAAAGAAAAGACTGCCCCGAATGCATCTGTTGGCGCAGATACGGAGCAGCCAATTTTTAAAAACACTAAAAGTAGTATATCCGAGTGCGAGGAAAATATCAAGAGTTTTGAAGAAATGCAGAGAGAAATACAGTTGAGTTTAGACCCTTCGTATTTGAAAGCAGTTTCCATGAACGAACTGTTTGACACCCAGTACCAGAGCAAGCCGCCGTTAATCGACGGTCTGCTCTATCCCGGCACTTATATTTTTGCAGGTGCTCCCAAACTGGGAAAGAGCTTTCTGATGGCACAGCTTGCCTATCACGTCAGTACAGGCACGCCGCTTTGGAATTATGCCACCCGAAAAGGAACGGTACTGTATCTTGCCCTTGAGGATGATTATCGCCGCTTACAGGAACGTCTGTATCGGATGTTTGGAACAGAGAGTGCGGACAATCTTTTCTTTTCTGTTTCCGCCAGCCAGCTAGGGAAAGGGCTGGATGAACAGCTTGCAAGGTTTGTGGCGGAGCATACGGACACGAAACTGATTATCATTGATACACTTCAAAAGGTGCGTGAGGTCGGCGGAGATAATTACAGCTACGCCAACGATTATCAGATTATGGCAAGGCTGAAAAGTTTTGCAGACGCCCACGGTCTTTGTATCCTGCTCGTACACCACACAAGGAAACAGACGGCGGATGATAAGTTTGATATGATTTCGGGAACAAGCGGACTGCTCGGTGCAGCGGATGGGGCGTTTCTCCTCCAGAAAGAAAAACGGACAGGTAATGCTGCAACTTTAGAAGTATCGGGCAGAGATCAGCAAGACCAAAAACTATACCTTATCCGCAACACAGAAACGTTATTGTGGGAACTGCAAAGGGCAGAAACTGAACTGTGGAAGGAACCGCCAGAGCCTTTACTGGATGAGATTGACGAACTTGTTATGAAGGATAAATCCTTTTGGGAAGGCTCAGCGACGGAACTGGTTTCGCTGATAAAGGTAGAAATTCAGCCCCATGTTATTACAAGAAAACTGAATGTTCTTTCAGGGCGATTGTATGCAGAGTATGGCATTTATTATAAGAGCAACCGCACTCACGATGGAAGAAAAATACGGTTTTGGAAAGACGATACGGAAACAGCGTGACAGTTGGTGACGGTTGTGACGGTATTTTTGACAGCGGAGGCGGTATTAAAATAACCGTCACAACTGTCACATACCGTCACGGAGAGGATGGGATACGATGAGAAATGTGCAAATATCACAGGAATTATTTATGCAGTTGCTCCGCTTCCATTTGATGGAAGATGAGAGTTGCGAGAAAGAAATTAAGAAAGAGTTGGAGAAAAAGTTGGACAGAATGGTCATGCGTGACCTGTTTGGAAAATCAAAAACTGCACCGACAGAGGAAGAACGGGAACAGGCAAGAAAAGAATATCTGGACAGGCGGGGAGTGTCGGAGAGTTTCCGCTGGTAATTCTTCCTTGATGATAAGGACAGGGGTGTGCCACACCCCTGTGAATAACAGACAAGGCAGGAAGGGAGTGTTGCGAATGTTAAAGCAGCCGGAAAGAGAAAGCAGAAATGTGAATGATTTATTTTATGAGATGGAGGGCAGACAACTACAAAAAATGAACAAGGTACTGACAGACGTGGAGCTGACAAAAGCAGAGGAAAAAACTCTGATATGGCTTGCCGGATGGGAAGAAAGTACCGTAGATCATCTGCTGTCAGTTATAGAAAAAACAGCCCGGATACGGGCAGATAAAAAGGGCGGATACGCCCATAAATCTAAACGTGAATCCGAGAAGTAATCGGATTGTATTAAGCAAAAACAAGCCCTCGGCGTTTGAGAGCGAAATACACCCATCGCACAAACTTCGTTTATGCTCTGCGTATTTCGCCCTTGCAGGGGACAAGCCGCCGACAGGCGGATAAGTTCGTAAACAGGTGCCTATGCACCTACTCACAGCAAAGCCGGCGAGAGCCGAGGAAGGAGGATGCTTATAGGCAGACATTCATTTATCAGACAAAGTAAGCTGTCCAACGTGGCAGGAAGGATAGATTATATCTCCAATCCGAAAAGACAGGAATATCTCTATGCGACCTATCAGACAGAAGGGGCAACGCCTGAATTTTGGAAAAATCTTGCAAGAGAAAATCAGTTGGATTTTAAGGCAAGCGGCTCAGCAGGGAAATGTATCGAAGGGCGTGAGTTCATCATAGCACTTCCCGAAAGTTTTGTTCAGTACAGGGCAGGTGATGTGGTAAGACTTTCTACAGAGACTTTTCATAAAAGATATGGCGTGGAGTGCAGCGCAGCCCTTCATCACAACAAGACAAAGACGAATTATCATATTCATTTGGTATTCAGCGAACGGAAAATGTTGGAACAGCCCGAAGTGAAGATTGCCACCCGAAATATGTTTTATGATGAGCAGGGAAAGCATAGACGCACGAAAAAAGAGATTTTAGACGAGCAGGGAAATATCAGAGCCGGATGCAGTATTATCCCGAAAGGGGAAGTATATGAAAGTCATATCTTCACAAAAAAAGAGGAATGGTTTAAGAACAAAGCCTTTACCAAAGAAGTCAAGGAACTGTTTACCGATACGATCAACCGATATGTAAAAGAAGAATCAGAAAAACTATCCGTATTCCAACAGGGCGGCGTATATCTGGCGACCAAGAAAATCGGAAAGAACAATCCGAAAGCAGAGGAGATAAAGGCGGACAATGCGGCAAGGCAGGAATGGAATCGGACAGTTGATGTGGCATTAGTCGAGGGTGTTCCCGAAGAAGATATTTTGAAGATAAAGCAGGAAAAAATCACAGACAAAACGCTGCAATCTATCAGGACACACGGTTGGCTGCCGGATATGTTCCGTCAGATTATCCGAGGTGCGAAAGACTTTTTACAGGAAGTAATTTTCAAATTTAAACTACCGCCGAAACCTGTAGCAAAGATTGATTTGCAGGAATGGAAAGATATGCAGAAGCTCATGTATGAATTACAGAGACGGTCCATGGAGATAAAACGCACACAGCAGGATATTTCTTCTTTAAAAAAGCAACTGTCAGAGTTACGAGGACTATTTAAAGGCAAAGAGCGAAAATCTCTGGAAAGGCGAATTGAACTGTTAGAGGATTTGGAAAAGCGTCTGCACAGGAGTTTGGAACAGATAGTAAAACGGGAAGGTTATCCCAATGTACAAGCCTTTCAGAAGGTTTATAACAAGGCAGAAGAACTGGTTATAGAATACAATGAAGAACTAAGGGCATGGAAAAATCAGACGAAACAGAAAAAAGAGGAATCGTTAGAACAGCCGAAAAAAGCGAGTGTACTGGAAAAACTGCACCGCTATCAGCAGGAAGGCAGACAGCAGCCGAAACGGTCAGTTAAGAAAAAATCTATGGATAGAGAACGATAAGAAAGGTGGAAACGATTATGAAGAAAACAATTTTTGAAGAAATGGGCGGCACTTATATTAGACACGGTGATTATCTTATCCCCTGTCTTACCTTGCCGGAGGAAGAACAGAGATTTATCGGCATATGGGGACAAAGACATAAACGCTATCTGAAAGAACATAAGAGAGCAGTTTATATTACTCTGCTTACAAGTGGTAGGCTGAATAGTTATCTTGCAGATATTGACGAGCAGGCAGAGGAAATGTTTTCTCGGTTAGTAAAACGGATGGCGGAGCGAGAGGGAATGACGGAACAGTTAAAAGCGGAAAATCAGCTCCTATGGATTCAAAAGATGAGTAATATTCAGTCGTGTGTGCGGGAAGTCGTGGAGAGTGAGATAATTTATTCATAGGTGGTGGGCGGCACTTCTGCGGTATGTGGGAGTGCCGGATATACCTTTACTGCTTGACAAGTAATCTAAAACTATTTATTATAAAGTTATAAATATTATAACAAAGGTGGAGCGAGTATGGGCAATGATTTAATGAAAAAGCAATCTAAAAATATTTTAGTTGCAATAAATAATTTGGTGTCCGATATTGGTTTAAATGATGTAAAAACAACTTTCGATTCAAAAACAGGAATTGCAAGTGTAATAGGAAATAAAGACGGTTTTCAATATACAACAACACTGACAAAACATATAAATGGCGTGGTACAAACGACAACACAATTTGCAACGAATTTAGGTAAAGAGGCTTTAGTTTCACAAATTAAAGCTTTAAGAAAGCAAGGATATAAACAACAGCAAATTGCAGATATGCTTAAAGTTTCTCAAGCCACAGTGAGTAAGTATTTGCGAAAATAATAGAAAAAATATAGGAATGAGGAATAAAAATGAGTTTAATACCTTGCCCTGAGTGCGGGGCAAAAATATCGGATAAAGCAAGAAACTGTCCGCATTGTGGTTTTATGAGCGATGATAATTTACGCCCGATTAGCGAGCAGTATACATACGAAATAGTTCCTACTTTTTGCTACGATATAGAGGAGTGGAAGCCAAACGGCGGACAATTAAGTGTTGTTGCGGTTGAAGATAATAAAAGTCTTGTTCAATTTTTCGGGCAATGGAAGAATATTGAACGATCAATGCCTGACATTGCTGATGTTATTCGAAAAATGGCGCATAAAGAAAATATTCTTGTCGCAAAGATGGACAAGTATGTAAAAGACCTAATTGATAAAGGTATATATCGCTTTACCATTGACAAACAAGGCGAAATACTGCCAACTATTAGGGATTCAGGGGGTATTGTGAAACAAGTGCGGTTAGAAGAAATTTCAATATCTCCCGAACTGGCAAATTCTATGAGTAATCTTGCAACACACGCAGCTATGGCACAGATACTTGATGAAATTGAATGTGTAGGCGATGCAATCAGAGGAATACATGTCGAACTTCAGAATGATAGGATTGCTTTGGCTGAGAGTGCAAGAGACAAAATGAAATTCGCCGCTAAAATTCAAGATACTAAGCTAAGGGAGATTGCTATTTTGAATGCAATTGATGCAGCCACGGAAGCTAAAAGGGTACTGATGAGAAATTTTAGCGAAAATTTGCAATTTATTGCGGATAATTCGGAGAAGAATGATGTTCAGCTGTTTATTGAAGGCAAAAAAGGACGAGATATTCCTCAGAAAGTATCGGACTCATTTCAAGATTTAGTGGCAATTACTAATTCTGTGCAGGCTGAATGTGAGGGTTATGCTATATTAGGAGAATTTGAGGCAAGTAAAGAAAGTTTGTTACAGTTTAAGAATTTTATAAGTGAAAATCATCTTGATGACAGAGATACACTTCTTCTTTTGAATGAAAACACACCACAAAAGAAAATCCCTATTGTCAATGAATTTATGATAATTTCTGAACGCATTACAAATTTTGACGTAAGCAATATGATAAGTGGACACAATGTTTTAAGAATAGTGGGGGATACAGAGAATGAGTCGAAAGAAAATGAATAACAAAGATATAGTAGTGGAAAGAGTTTGCAAAAAATGTGGAGATCCATTAAGAAGTACAAATAAACATAATTATTGTGATAATTGCCGTAGAGAAAAAGCAAAAGCGAGAAGGGAAACTATGGAGCTTTGCTTGGGAGTGAGTGTAATGGCCTTATCATTGATACCGGGTGTGAAACATTTTGTGAATAAAAAATAAACTATAATCAAAGGTAATGAAAATTTTTAAAGGAGGTTATGCTCGTGGAAGATTTAGTGTGTAATGAATGTGGATATGAATGGACATTGGAACCTGACGAAGATGGTCTTTTTAATGGTTATGGTTGTCCACCATGCCCTAATTGTGGTTCTGGACGTGGCGTTTCGGCAAGTGATTATGGTGATTTCAAATGCAATACTTGTGGTCATGAGTTTCGTAAATATGGTAATGGTGGGCTTCATTTAGGGATGATTCCACGATGTCCTGAATGTGGCGGATATTGCAACGAAATTTAATGAAAACTTTTAAGTTGTATGCGGTAGCCGAAAAAATGTTTTTGAAAGATTCTAAATAAATCGCATATAATTTGAAACAAAACATATTGCCATTATCCACAGTTACAGAGCGTGTGTTATCAATACCGATAACAAAATGATAACATTAGTTCATGTAGGCAGGATAATATGGATAAATCAAATAATCAAAAGAACTGTAAACACGACAGAGAATAATCTCTAAACAAAATTGATTAGTAATTGTCGAGTTTGAATAACGGACAGAACCCCGGAAATGCTGATAAAATGGGCATTTCCGGGGTTGTTTTATGGTTTTTGGCCCTAAAATGGCTCTAATTCTAGTAAGAAAAAATGCTATAACTTTTTTGAGTTGAGTAACATAGGCTTCAGAGATACCTAACTGAAATGCAATGTCTTTTTGTTTCATTCCCTCTGCCAATGTTCATGTGCGGTAAAGTATCACACAAGAAATTGAAAGATAGACACCCCTCTATTTCGTAAAAATTTGGGGGAATTTAATTTTAGTAACCAGGCAGGATTTCCTGCCAGGAAACGATTGTATCTTAAAATGATTTTTGCTATGATATAAATAATAAATTTGTAACGCATTTTGCAACAATCAACAGAAAGCTTCTACTTTCACAGTACCCTATAAAAGGAAGAAACGGAGGAATGGGAATGATAGTGACAACGACAGTGTCTGTAGAAGGAAGAAGAATTACGGAATATAAGGGAATTGTATTTGGAGAAGTCATATCTGGCGTAAATTTCGTGCGCGATGTTGCGGCTTCTTTCAGCAACTTTTTCGGCGGAAGATCAGGAAGCTATGAGGAAGAGCTTGTTTAGGCGAGACAGAACGCCCTGAAGGAGATGGAACAGCGTGCGGCAGATTTGGGGGCCAATGCGGTTGTAGGCGTTGATATCGATTATGAGGTGCTCGGTGCAGGTAACGGAATGCTTATGGTAACGGCAAGCGGAACGGCAGTGGTTGCCGAATAGCTTCGGGTGTGAACAGAAAGGGTGAGAGGGAAATTTGATGGACAGATTTATAAGGGAAATCGCAATTACAGAGATAGATGGCGTATCCATAGGACATGCGCAGGATAATGAAGCAAAGACAGGCGCAAGCGTATTGTACTTTAAACGGGGCGCACAGGCAGGCTGCGACATCAGCGGGGGAGGTCCGGCGTCGAGAGAAACGCCGCTTACAGACAGCATGACGGCAGATAATCCGCTGAACGCTGTCGTGTTGTCAGGAGGAAGCGCATATGGTCTGGCGGCTTCGGACGGTGTGATGCGCTGTCTGGAGGAGCAGGGGATTGGATACGACACGGGATTTTCCAAAATACCTCTTGTATGTCAGTCCTGCATTTTTGACTTGGGATACGGAAGAAGCGATATCCGTCCGGATGCGGATATGGGATATGAGGCCTGTAGAAAGGCGATGGAAGGCTGCGATGTATCGATGGGAAATGTCGGAGCAGGAACGGGAGCCAGCGTAGGAAAGCTGTTTGGAATGGAACGGGCGACAAAGTCCGGTCTGGGTATCTATGCGCTTCAGGCAGGGGAGCTGAAAATAGCGGCTGTCGTAGTCGTTAATGCATTCGGAGATGTTTTTGATCCGGAGAACGGACAAAAGATAGCAGGCCTTATGGATGCGGAAAGAACGAAATTTGTGGATTTGGAAGAGGCGTTCGTAGAAATGATGACGACGCCTCAGGATTTATTTCATACAAATACGACGATCGGCTGCATCGTGTGCAATGCACGTTTTGATAAGGCAAAGCTGAATAAAATTGCTTCTATGGCAAGAAATGCGTATGCGAGATGCATCAATCCGGTTGGAACTATGGCTGACGGAGACAGCATCTATGCCTGCAGTGTGGGAGAGGTAGAAAGCGATGTAAATGTAGCCGGAACACTGGCGGCAAGGGCGATGCAGCAGGCGATAAAAAGAGCTGTGACAGCGTCCGCAGTGGATGATAGAGAATATTTGAAATATTGCTTGCGAAACTAAAGGAAAATCAGTAAAATAAAAATGTTGGAAATAATCTGACCAGTTAAAAGGAGAGACAAATGAAGCAGGATATGATTGTTATTTTGGATCTGGGAAGTACAGAGAATACGGTACTCGCCCGGGAGATTCGTGAACTTGGCGTATACAGCGAGATTCATCCTCATGATATTACAGAGGAAGAAATAAAGGCTCTTGACAATGTAAAAGGAATTATTTTAAATGGCGGAGAAAACCGTGTGGTAGATGGAAAAGAAGTGGAAGTAAGACCAGAGCTTTATACATGGGGCTATCCGGTAATTTCCGTAGACTATCCTGCATCCAGATGCGACGTTCGTTTTGACAGCCTGCCGGATCAGGAGACGTTGAAAAAGTTCGTATTTGATGAATGTAAGGCAGAAGCAAACTGGAACATGAAGAACTTTATTGAAGATCAGGTAGAGCTGATCCGCAGACAGGTAGGAGACAGAAAGGTTCTTTTGGCGCTGTCAGGCGGCGTAGATTCTTCCGTAGTTGCAGCGATGCTGATTAAGGCGATAGGACAGCAGCTCGTCTGCGTACATGTAAATCATGGTCTGATGCGGAAAAATGAATCTGAAAGCGTTGTAGAGGTATTCCGCAACCAGCTTCATGCAAATCTGATTTATGTAGACGCTACAGAGCGTTTCCTTGGAAAGCTGGAAAATGTATCTGATCCGGAAGAGAAGAGAAAGATTATCGGCGGAGAATTTATCCGTGTTTTCGAGGAAGAAGCGAGAAAACTGGAAGGAATCGATTTCCTTGGACAGGGAACGATTTATCCGGACATTATCGAGAGCGGAACCAAGACTGCAAAGATGGTAAAATCTCACCACAATGTGGGAGGACTTCCGGAAGATTTGCAGTTTGAATTGGTAGAGCCGTTAAAGCAGCTCTTCAAGGACGAAGTTCGTGCCTGCGGTATTGAGCTTGGCCTGCCTGCTGAAATGGTTTACCGTCAGCCGTTCCCGGGTCCGGGACTTGGTGTTCGCTGCCTCGGCGCTATCACAAGAGATCGCCTGGAAGCTGTCCGTGAGTCAGATGCTATCCTGCGCGAGGAGTTCGCAAAGGCAGGACTGGACAAGAAAGTATGGCAGTATTTTACGGTAGTACCCGATTTCAAGTCTGTGGGAATGAAGAATCATGCAAGATGCTTTGAGTACATGGTAATCATCCGTGCAATCAATACCATCGACGCGATGACAGCCAGCATCGAGCACGTAGACTGGGAGATTCTCGACAGAATCACTAACAGAATCCTGGCAGAGGTCGAGAACGTAAACCGCGTGTGCTATGATATGAGCCCGAAGCCCCCGGCGACGATTGAATTCGAATAATATATTAGAGCCAAGAAATGCCTATTTTGCGGGCTTTCTTGGCTCTCTATGTCTAGTGACAATCAAATGACAATAATTTTGAAATTCTTCATCCGACATACGTTCATTTGAACGATGTTCAAACAGGAATTTTAGATATTATCCATTGCTCTTTTCTCCACGTCGCCGGCAGGATTAGAAACCGAATCTACAATAATCTTAATAATCCCATATTTCCAACGCCGTATAAGCGTGACTGTAATGATACCCTAATTTTTCTGCCAGTGCGGCGGATGCTTTGTTATGTGCATCCCAACTGGGATATAAGTTCCGCTTTAAGCATTCTAAGATCAGTTTTGCGGCGCATATGCAGGCAAAGCCGTTTCTCCGGTATTCTTTTCGTGTGTCAATTTCGATTTCGATGCCGTTTTGATATCTGGAGTAGGATGAAGCACCGGATATGATCAGCCCGTCTTTGGATATTACAACGCCTATTCCGAGACGGCGGTATTTTTCGTAAGTTGAAAATTGTGATACGAGATCTTTGCTCCATGCTTCTGATTTGCATAATTTGTAAAAGTGCGAGTCGATCATGGAAAGTGTATATTGTTTTGGCAGGGAAGCGACGATTTTTTCTAAATGATGTTTATTGAAAATAGGAGGTTCCTTTTTTGTTGCGTAGCGAGAAATTATTTTTGCTTTTTTACCGTAAAATTGAGTGAGCATGTTTTCCCAAAGTTTATTTTGAGGAACGGCGATCATAAAGTTTTGAGTACAGTGGGGCGGTCTATAAGCGATCAGTTCCGGGCATGGTTCGCCTGCGAAAAAGGTGAAATCCCCGATCACGGCCATAGCCGCAGTAGGGGCGGTGAGGTCGTTTGCATATATTTTCCCCATGATTCCCTGCAGGCATGACCAGATAAGGGTTTCTTCCCAGTGTCCAAATAAAGGTGAAATTTTGTTTGTGTCTTTTATTTCGTATATCATTGTTTCCTCTTGTTTCTCATTATTATAAGGAGCGGATCATTATAAGGTGTGGGCAGACTGTCAGGTGGAACAGTGGTATTAGGAGCTGTTTGCTGGAACGGTGGCTTTTCACAATACTGAAATGTGTCGTTTAGTGTTTCCGGTAATTATGTAGTGGCAGGTTTGAGTATAGTTTAATATGTTTGGTGTAAATAAGCAAACAGGAACGGAGGAAGAGAGTTCTTTTCCTTGAATTTCCTCAGGCAGTATACTACAATTTAAAAAGAAGATCTGCTGCTGTGTTATATGACGGCAGAGAGTGCAGGAGTGTATGACATGAGAGATTTTGAGCAAAGTATTATAATAAATGAAAAAATAAAGCTTGAAGAAAGATTCGAGTTCCGAACTATATTCTCTGAGGAAGCTGTGCAGGCTGCGTCTGTCGAAAGAGTATGTTTCCCTCCTAACGAGGCGTGTACCGAAGAGATGATGAAGCGGCGGGCTCTTAAGATTCGGGAATTGTTTTTTGTGGCGGTTGACAGAAAAAGCGGTGAAGTGGCAGGTTTTTTGAATGGTCTGGCAACGGACGGGGATTGTTTGAAAGATGAATTTTTCAGGAATGCAGACTTGCATGATCCGACAGGTGATAACGTGATGATACTCGGTCTTGCAGTTTTGCCGAAGTACCGGGGAATCGGAGTGGCATCAGAACTGATGCGGCGGTATTCCGGGATACAAAGGCAGCAGGGGAGATGTGCGTTGATCCTGACATGTCTTGACGCAAAAGTCGAGATGTACAAAAAGATGGGCTTTGAAGATGAAGGGATATCGGATTCATCTTGGGGCGGAGAACAATGGCATCAAATGCGGAAGGGATTATAAAATAAATGAATTAAAATGGTAACAGTTCAGCCCGCTCTATTCGTAAAACCGCACTGCGTGCTTATCGTGGCTGATGCCACTGTTTTACTCATAGACGGACGCTGTATGGCTGAACTATTTACCTAAAATGCGGAAAATACCGCAAAATCAGATCGGGGAGATAAAATGTATATTGCAGATTTTCATATCCATTCCCGCTATTCTTATGCGACGAGCAAGACATGTACGCTGGAATATCTTGATTTATGGGCAAGGAGAAAAGGAATTCATATTGTTGGGACAGGTGATTTTACACATCCGGCATGGCGGGCGGAGTTAAAAAAAAAGCTGGCTCCTGCGGAAGATGGATTATATATATTGAAAGAAGAATACAGACCGGCTAAGAAGCACGGATTGCCTCCGTTCTAATT
>OGQF01000720.1_pt1 | contig 26458 bp, 26 predicted proteins | sample 1553141 | NCBI WGS metagenome assembly OGQF01 (sample SAMEA2580005, study PRJEB22360) | human gut metagenome | biome: human gut; feature: human-associated habitat; material: faeces | place: Denmark | collected 2008/2010
GAGAAATGCGAAATGGTGGTGCGGCGCATAACAATATGGAAGCGCCGCGGAATTTTGATGGCGCTTCTCGTCGTCGTCATCTCGAGCGCAGCCGAGAGATCTTTCTTGCACTGCGGTCAGTATCACTTAGGTACTGCAGGGAAGCGACGCCTTGGTGCTACACACATCCTTTGTTTATCGGTCTGCAAGGAAGATTTCTCGCTTACGCTCGAAATGACGATACGGGAGTCTGATGTCTCCTAGTCTCCTAGTCCCTAGTCACTAGTCACCAGTCACTAGTCACTGCTCCGCGCCTGCTTCTTTGATCGCGATAGCGAGCTTGTGGGCAAGGCCGGCCATCTTGGGTTTGGAGACGGAGCAGACGGCGAGGCGGATGCCTTTCTTCAGCGGTACCATGAAGACATGCTCCTTTTCCAGATAGTCGCAGACCGCCTGCGACTTGGTGACTGGGATGGTGATGAAGAAGCCGGAAATGTAGGGGACGAATTTCACGCCTTCCTCTTTCGCTTCTTTCATGAAGATCGCCGCTCTGTCCTGAATGAGCTGGAAATACTTGGCACGCTCTGCATCGAGCGCCTTGATCTTTTCATCGTCGCGGCAAATGCGGATCATCGCATTCTGCGCCGCACTGTTGCAGTTCGACCAGGTCGCACGGCTGGCGTACTGGTTGATGTCTACGAATTCTTTGATGACATCCTGATCGGAGGAAATCCCGATCATCGCGCCCATGCGCTGGCCATACATGGTGAAGCCCTTGGACAGGGTGTAGGCACAGACCGTCAGAATATTCTTCGGAAGACCGCCGAAGAGACGGAAGAACTTTCTGCATTCCTCTTTCTCGCCGCTGTAGTCAAGGTAAGCCACATCCGGAATGAGGATCGCCTTCTTCGTTTCATCCCGGACCGCCTCTTTCAATACATCGATGGCTGCCTGCCATTCGTCATTCGAGAGGCAGTAGCCTGTCGGATTGTTCGCGATGCCATTCAGGATGATGACGATATTGTCCTGACGAGAGAGGATGTCTTCTACCTTGTCCTTGAAATCGGCCGTATGGAAATGACCGTCTTCCGTCAGCAGAGAGAAGGTACGCACCTTGCGGTTATTGTCATCGATCAGGCTGTCATAAGCGCCCCAGTGCCAGTCAGAAATGAGGACCTCGTCTCCCACCTCCGAGTAGTTATGCACCACATGATGCAGCACACCCGTGCCGCCGGGGGTCGAGCAGGCATCGATGTAGCCCTCCGGGCGCGACTTGCCAAAGCACTGGTCGATGCAGTCATCCAGAAAGGCGCGATATCCCTGAATCGGTGCATACGCGCACATTTCCTTCGGCGTGAGAGCCGAGAGAGCCTCTTTCACCACATCCAGCACGACAAGGCTGCCATCTTCATCCAGAATAGATCCGACGGTCGCATTCACCACATTCTCTACACCGATCTTCTCCGCCAGCGCGATCGCGCGGTTATTTGCGGCAAAAATATTATCCTCTGCGCTTTTCCCCTTCGCATGGGGTGCTGCCATACTGTACATAGTCTTCCCTCCTGAAGCCTTCGCTTCGAAAAAGTCCATGGCAAAACTACTTTGCCATGGACTTCGTTGCCAATGATATGAAATTGCCTACTTTATTATAAAGCAATGGGGTGGAAGGTTCAAGGTATGAGGTTCGGGGTTCGGGGTTCGGGGTTGTGGTGGCGGCTTCGCCGCTGAGCATGAATAGCCTTCCCCTCGAGGGGAAGGTGCCCCGAAGGGGCGGATAGGGCACTGGCGGCAGGAAAGACGGATGAGGAAAGCGAAGAGGGGCGCGGCACATGTGGGGAAACGTGAGTCCCTCGCCGCGAATGACAAAGATTTCTCGCTTTTCGCGAAATGACGATACGAGAGTCTGAAGTCTTCTAGTCTCTTCGTCTCCCAATCCCTTCGTCTCATCACTTTTCTTCTCAGAACGGATTCACGAGGCGAATGATCCATTTCTCACCGCCGGTGAATTTGCTGTTGTACTTCCTTGCGGTATCCTCGTAGCGCTTCCTGAGATCCGCCACCGTCTCTTCAAGAGCGCGGATGGTCTTCACCGCGGTATCCGAGCGCATGTCATCGCCGCACACAGGACAGAGAGGCGGCTTCACGAAGCCTGCATTCACACGCGAGTGGCAATGCGGGCAGGTGATGAAGTCCCCCGCGAACTTTTTCTCATTCTGCGTCTCTTTATAGGCGGCGAGACGTTCTTCTTTTTCTTTGAGACGTTTCGCAAGAGAGAGCATCTTGGGCGAAGGCTCGATACCGATCTTGTACTTCACCGCATACGAAGTCGGGACGCTCTCTAAATACTCGAGCGCCTGGTTCTTTGTATTGAAGATCTTTTCCTTGAAGAAAAGCCCCTTGAAGACTTTATTCGCCTCGCGTTTCATGAAGCCTTCGGTCAGAAGCGCTTCCTTCATCGTGTCTTTGATGTCCTGCGAGGGATGGGTGATGTCGAATTCCCAGAATTTTTCCCGCCAGCTGCGCTTTGCTGGCTCATTCACGTTCTCCTCTGCTGCTTTTGGTTGTGGTGCTGCTTTCGCAAAAGGGGCAGCCTTCTTCGGAGAAACCTTCTTCCCGCGAGCCGGTTTCTTCTCTTCTGCCATTTTTTCGCCAAAGAGTGACGCTTCTTCCGAGACAGCCGCCTTCTTTGCACGCGCCTTTGGCTTCTTCCCCGCCGGCTTCTCCATCATGAATGCAAAAATATCCGTCTGTTCATAATTGGGATCTTCCATCTGAGATCCTCCTTTATCATTGGTCTTCATAGTAAAAAATTTTCTCTATCATATCACAGGGGACAGGGGATGACTAGACCAGTGCCTAGTGACTGGTGACTAGTGACTTGTGACTGGTATTGCGTTTTCTAAACAACTGGCATTTAATCAGGAAGCGCCGTGGAGTATACATAGGGCAATGCCCACTTGAGACTCGGAGACATTAGACATTAGACTTCAGATGTCGATGTCTGATGTCTAATGTCTAATGTCTAATGTCTCCAACCCCTAGTCACTAGCCACCAGTCACCAGTCACTCATCCCCGATTTCAAACTTACTTTCGACCACAAGTCAGTTTAATTATTTTCTATATTTCTATATATGACCTATTCCCAGCCGGAACAAGGAGTGGTATAATGCATTATATAAACAAAGTATAAATCGGGACTTTAGAATTTGGCGTCTACCGTTTAGAACTCACAGGGGTTTATAAGAAATACCCCCCAGCGCATCTGGAATTCCTCTTTTAGACCGCATATATATTTACAAACAATTGTTTACCCCCCCCCTCAAAAAATTCACCTTTAGATGGGTGGGCGGCGTACCGTAAACCCGAAAGAAACGGATTTCCGCTTCCCCATCGGAAATACTGACTCTTTTGAAAACATGCACCATGGATTTGTTTCCTGCAATCAGTATTTCCTTAGGAGCCTCTAAAATGAATGCGCGGAGGTTCTCTTAGAAAGGTTCGATGATTCATGATCCAAAAGTCCTATTGTCTCCGCTCTCTCGGTGACATAGAAAACTGCATCCGTCTTTTTGCAGCCTCCTATGTGCCGGGGAAGCAGTCTATCCTGATCTCCATATATACACACTGGAATAAGCCGGAAACGATCCGCGAGATGATCCGGCTCTTTTGTGATGCCTTTCCCGAGGCAGAGATCGCCGGCATGACGACCGCCGGCGGCATCGAGAATGGCCGCATGCGGCTTCATCAGACCATCGTCACCATCCAGTTCTTCGAAAAGAGCGACGTACACACCGCCATCTATGACTTTTCCAAAAAGCCCATGGAGACCCTCGGCGAAAGAGCGCTTGCCGACTGCCAAAAAGAGGCGGATCTCTCTGCCGTGCTCCTTTTTATGACACAGCAATACTATGATTTCGAGCCCTTTCTGTCGGCGCTCGACAGGCTGCCGAAGAACATTTCTATCTGCGGCGGCTATGCCCATACCTACCGGAATGAAGAGGGCATCTACGTCTTTACCAAGACCGCCATTCTTTCACGCGGCATCCTTCTCATCACCTTTTCTGGCGGCGTAAAAGTCATGACGCAAAGCGTCATGGGCTGGCAGCCCCTCGGACGCACCATGACCATCACCGCGATGGACGGTCCGCTCGTCATCCGATCACTCGACCACGAGCCTGCGGCCTATTTCTATCAGAAATATCTCCACAGCACGGACTTTGGAAAAAGTGAGCTGCTCTTTCCGCTCGTCAGAACCGCGGACCATGTCCAGCTCTCCATCCTGCCGCTAGAAGCTCGAAGCGACGGCGCGCTCCAGACGAATGTCATCAGCCATGTCGGCGATCAGGTGCAGATGGCTTACGGCGATCCCGACCAGGTCATCCTCTCCAGCCGCGAAGCACTTGGCCATATCGAGCGCTTTGCCCCCGAAGGGATGCTCCTCATCTCCTGTGTCACACGCCGCTACTTTCTGAAAGAGGATGTCAATCAGATCCTGTCCGCCTACGGCGACTTCTGCGTCGCGCCCGGCGGCTATGTGAATGGTGAGCTCATCCGCATCGAAGGGAAAACCCAGACAACCAATATAACCCTCATCTCCGTCTGTTTCCGCGAAGGCGAGGCTCCCCTCGTGAATACGGCGAAGAAGCATCACACCCCCGTCGTCCTTGGGGAAGCGCTCTCTACAGTCCAGCGGCTCGCGACCTTCATCACGGAAACGACGAAAGAACTGGCAGAGACGCAAAAACAACTCTCCTTCGCTGCCAGCCATGACAGCTTCACCGGCCTCCTCAATCGTGGCTCGATCGAGAAAATGCTCTGCCGCTGCCATGAAGATGCCAGTGCGCGTCAGCTCGCCTTCTCCGCGCTCATGATCGACCTCGATACCTTCAAGCATATCAATGATACCTTCGGTCACAATAAAGGGGATGAAGTGATCCGCGAAGTCGCAGCCATCATGAAACGCATGATACGCCCGACCGACTTTGCCGGCCGCTGGGGCGGAGACGAATTCGTCATCATTCTCCCCGGCACCGCACTCGCGAACGCGCGCATCGTAGCGAACCGTCTGCAGCAAGCCTTCCAGACGATCCAGCTCCCCGACCACTCCTTCCTCACCGCCAGCATCGGCTGCACCACCGCCTCGCCGGATGAGACGGAGCAAACCTTCTACAAACGCATGGACGATGCCCTCTACCTCGCCAAAGAGGGCGGCAGAAACCGCATCATTCTCCTCGATGCCGGGCATCAGACGAAAGAGGTGACACAGGACTTGTGACTGGGGACTAGTGACTAGTGACTTGTGACTGGGAGACATCAGACATTAGACGTCTGAAGTCTCAAGCGGACATCGCCTTATTCATACTCCGCGGCGCTTTCATTATTTTATGCGCCGCACCAGCACTCCTCACTCCTCATTCCTCACTCGAGCAGAGCTTTCATTCATAATCCAGAGGCAGCACGCCCCATAGTCTACCCCTGCCCCCTATTCCCCCAAAGAAGGAGTCCTTATGAAACCGTACTCGTATATCATTTCCAAGCCTTCCGAGATCGAAGGCGTCATCAGCGCCTTTCGTTCCTTCGGCGTGAAAGGGAGCTCTCTTCTGATTTCTATTTTCACCTCCTACACAAAAGCGGAAGGACTTCAGAAGATGGTGGATGCGCTGTCTCTATCCTTTCCGGAAGCGGAGATTTCAGGGATGACGAGTAGCGTATGCATCGAACAGGGCGTGAACCATACCGAAAAAATCATCGTCCTCTTCGAAGTCTTTGAAAAGACATACGTCCATACGATCTGCTTCGACCATGAACCAGGGAAGGAAGAGGCCGTCGGATGTGCAGTGATGAGCGAAATCGCTAAGATTTCTGAGCCCCTCTGCGGCATCGAGATCCTAGCTTCTCAGAGCGATGACCGTTTCTCTGACTTTACGCTCTTTCTGAACGTACTGACGCGCGAGCTGCCGACGACACTCCCCGTCTGGGGCGCGCTCACAGACTCCCAGACATGGCCGGATCATACCTATGTCTTCTCCAAGAAATACATCTCAACTGCCGGACTGATTCTTCGCGTCTATACAGGCGAGATCTCCATCATGCTAAACCACGTTCTGGGCTTCCGCCCGCTTTCACGCCCGCTCACCGTGACGGCGATGGACGGCCCCATGATCATCAAAGAGATCGACCATAAGCCTGCCGTCTATTACTACGATAAATACATCCACACCCTGGATTTTCAGGAGCAGTCGCTCCCCTTCCCTCTTATCCAACAGTACGACGGCTACGACCACGCGCACCTGCCGCAGGGGCGCACGCTCGATGGCGGCATCCTTTTCAACATTCGCTGTACCGTCGGTACAGAGCTGCGCCTCTCCTACGGCGATCCGGAGCTGATGCTCTCTGAAACGAAGAAGATCTGGGAGGATATGCACGCTTTCGGCGGAGAAAGCGCGCACATCCTCTCCTGCGCTGCGCGCTACCAGTTTCTCAATAAGAATTTGGGCGACGTCCTTGCGAATTACAACCATGTCACCCCTTCTTTTGGCATCTACGCCCACGGAGAAATATACCGCGCAGGGCAGCGCCTCGTCGCTGCCCATCTGACGGGAAATGTTGCCGTCTTCCGTGAAGCCAAAGAGCCACATCGGAAGGATGTCTCCTATAACCCCGTCCACCTGACGCAGCACATGACCCATCTCCTGCAGATGGCGACCTTCGTCAGCACCGCCATGAAAGAGCTGGAAGCGACGCAGGACGCTCTCCAATTCGCCGCGACCCACGACAGTCTCTCCGACCTTTTCAACCGCGGTGCGATGGAAAAATACCTCGACCAATGCATCAAAAACAATGCAGACATCGGGATGCCGCTCTCTGCCATCATGATCGACCTCGATCATTTCAAAGAGATCAATGATACCTATGGCCACGCCATCGGCGATGCCGTCATCCGCACCTTATCCGACATCATGAAGAAGCACACCGCCGGCAGAGGCTACGCCGGCCGCTGGGGCGGCGATGAATTCCTCATCATCCTTCCCGGCACCACACTGGAAACGGCTGAGACGCTCTCCATCCGCATGAAGAATGACCTTTTCCATGCCCATATCCTCCCTGACGATTTTCCCGTCAGCGCCAGCTTCGGTGTCACCATCGCCCGCCAAGGCGAGCTCGAGCAGAGCTTCTACAAAAGGGTCGATAACGCGCTCTATACCTCTAAGGAAAACGGAAAGAACCGCATCACCATCTTCGATGCCAATGGAACGGCAAAGGCTCTGGCGATGCAAGAGCCTGATGACCTGTGACTGGGGACTGGGGACTGGGGACTGGGGACTAGGGACTGGGGACTAGGGACTAGTCGCTAGGGATTAGGGATTAGGAATTAGGAATTAGGAATGAAGGTGGCGGCTGCGCAGCAAATATATATGAGGCAATGCCCGAAAGTAGTATTCAAGTCACCAGTCACTCGAACCTCCTAATCCCTAGCCACTAATTCCTAGCTACTAATCATCCCTGCTTTCAAACTTTAGTAGAAAGAAATTAGGGATGTGCCGACGTCTAATGTCAGGTGTCTCTCATGTCTGATGTCTCATGTCTCATTTTTCCCATAACAAGTAAAAAGGAGCTGTGAAGAAATGAGGATTCATTTCTTCACAGCTCCTTTTTTTTATTTGGCCGTGATCGCTCTTGTCCCAAAGAGGGTCTTAAACCGATCCGGTGTATCATCATAGTGATCGGAGGTGATGTCATTTTCCGGCTCGTAGAGATCGGGGAGACGGATGCCCATCAGGGCGAGCTGGGTGTCGAAGACGAGGTCATTGGTCCAGCGGCTCTTTTGGCGAGCGGCAAGATTTCCTATGAGCTTCGGGTGGGAGGAGAGGTAGGTGTCGGAGAAGGCCATGTAGAAGGGAATGTAGGTCATGGCGGGGACGTAGGTGGCGGGATTGTGGTCGAGGTGCAGGTCGATGCCTTCGCCGTGGTCGGAAAAGTAGAGGAGTGTCTGGAAGTCGGGGCGGGCAGCGAGTGTCTCATACAGCTTTTCCATCACGTAGTCGTGGAAGAGGATGGTGTCGTCATATTGGTCGCGATAGGGGTCGTCGCTGTGGATTTTCTCGTAGCTTTTGGGATGGTGGTAGGCGTAGGGCATGTGGCTTCCCATATAATGAAGGATGACGAGGGTCTTCTCGCTGCTCTTCATGCGTGTGAGCTCTTCGGCGAGGGCATCGTCGTAGACGTCAAGGTCGGCGGTGGTGCCGATGTGACTGTTTCGCCAGTGCTGCTCGTCGGCTTCGGAGGCGATGATGGTGGTCGGGGTATCCCATGCGCTGAAGCGGACCTGGTTGCTGATCCAGACGGTATGAAATCCGGCGGCTTTGGCGGCTTCGATGAGGGAGGGAGCGTCTGCAAGGGGAATGTCGTTATACTGGTTCTTCGCTGTCAGAGCATAGGAGAGCGCGGGGACGGTCTGCACGTAGCAGCTGTAGGCGTCATCAAAGAAGAGAAAGCGCGGGTCGTTTCTGCGCGAAGAAAGCCAAGGGGTGGTCGGACGCGGGTAGCCGTAGACGCTCATGTGCTCGCTGTTCTCGGATTCGCCGATGGCAAGGACGTAGAGTCCGGGAGCTGAGGAAATCGTGAGATCCGTGAGACGGCTTGTGCGTTCTTTGGATTTCTGCTCAAAGTCGGCGTAGGCTTTCCTATAGTCCTGCACGCCGATCCACGGCGTAGTGATGGGATTGCTGTAGGAAAGGGTGAGGCTGACGGGGGCCGCAAGGAGAAGAGTCAGGCGTGGAAGGGGAGCGGGGCAGGTGAAGATCTCACCTGTGCTGCTTTTTCTGGAAATCAGGCAGAGTGCGCCGAAGTAGAGCGGAAGGAATAGCAGCAGAGGAGGGGAGAAATGTCCGGAGAGGTATCCGGCGGCTTCACTGACATTTGTCTGCAGAAGAGCGAGAAGCGTTTCCGCTTCAGGGAAGCTGCCTGTCAGGAAGTAGCAGACCCATGTCACGAGGGCGGGGAGCGTCATGAGAAATCCGGCAAGGAAGACATAGCAGGCTCTGCCTGTGACGGAGCGCGCGGGCGGCGAAAGAAGTGCGAGGATGCCCCATGCGGCAGCAGAGAAGGCGAGGGAGTCGTAGAAATCCCAGACAGGGGTGAGGAGGCCGGTCAGAAAGCGGATGGAAATCGCGGAAAAGGCGAAGAAAAGGAGCGGCAGTTGCCAGAGTGCGGGGCGGTAGAAGGTGAAGAGGAGGGACAGCGTCACGCAGGTGAAGAAGATGGATGCGTCGTTCCATGGCGGGAAGACTTCGCGCGTCACGGCGAAGTTGAGTCCGTAGATAAGGGCAAAGAGAGCAAGCCCGATGGCCGCAAAGCGGAGAAAAGAATGTAGAATGGGACGCAAGGGAGACTCCTTTTGGTATAATGGGGGTGGGTTCAGGGGTAGCCCATGGGGCGTGGTGCCCCTTGATTACGTGCGAAAAAGGTTCAGCAGGTTCTATAGGTAGGGCGAGGGCGGTGCGGTGCATTTCGTCATCCTGAGCGGAGAAAAACGTCGTGTGTTAGGAAATGGCTTATCTGAAATAGGAGAACTGAGTCGAAGGATCTAAGGAAACGCTGATTAAATCGCAGAGTCCGACTTGGCATGTATTTTCATACAATGCTTCGCTTAAATAGCTCGCTATTCGCGGCGGCGTATTCCTCGCCTTGTATGAAAGTACAAGAGCCAAGTCGGACAACGATTTCATCGGTGTTTCCCTAAGCGCCGCGGAGATTTGAAATTAGCGGTTTTCTCGTATCGAAAACCTAATCCCTAGCCATTAATCCCTAGCTACTAATTTTTAGTCACCAGTCACTCACCCCTGATTTCTAGGATCACCCCCCAAAAAACATTAAACCATCATTTAATACATTCCATTATACCAAAGAGGACGAGCTATGGATGAAAAAATGAAAGAACTGGATGCGCTCTTCGATTTCTTTCGTGAAATTGACAAGGAGAAGCTGATCGAGAGAAAGACGTATGTGACAGGAGCTGTGCGCTGGGAGAATGATGCGGAGCATGCATGGCACATGGCGCTGATGACGGTGCTTCTTTCTGAGTATAGCAATGAGCCCATCGATGTCTTGAAGACGGTGACGATGCTGCTCATTCATGACCTTGTAGAAATCGATGCGGGGGATACGTATGCGTACAGCGGCGTATCGAAAGAAGAGCAGCATGCCAAGGAAGAGAAAGGGGCAGCGCGTATTTTCGGGATGCTGCCGAAGGAAAAGGGGGAGAAGCTCTATGCTCTGTGGCAGGAGTTTGAGGCCGGTGAGACGGCGGAGGCGCGCTTTGCACACGCGATGGATAATATCCAGCCGATGATGCTGAATGATTATACCGATGGAAAAGCGTGGCGGCAGTTCGGCGTATCGCTTTCCAAGATTTATAAAAGAAATGAGCTGACGCCGAAGGGCTCCCGCGTCCTTTGGAAGTATGCGAAAGAAAAAATCCTCGCTCCGAATGTGGAGACGGGGAGAATCAGGGATGAGTAGCTGGCGACTGGTGACTGTTTCCCTAGAAGAATAAAGGAGAAACACGCTATGACATATGACGTTGTTATCATCGGCGGCGGACCGGGCGGCTACACCTGCGCCATCCGCTGCGCCCAGTACGGTCTGAAGACCGCGCTCATTGAGAAAGACGAACTCGGCGGGACCTGCCTGAACCGCGGCTGTATCCCGACGAAGACACTGCTCTTCTCGGCGGATCTGCTGAAGCGCATGAAGCAGCAGGAGACTTACGGCATCACGGGATGTGCGGCTGCACCGAATTTCCTGCTCCTGAAAAAGCGTGCGGAGGATGTCGTTTCTACCCTGCGCGGCGGCATCGCGAAACTTTTGAAGCAGAGAAAAGTCACGGTCATTCATGGCTTCGGCCGCGTCATCGCTGACGGAGAGGTCGAAGTGGAGACCGAAGCGGGGAAGGAAGTCCTGACGGCCAAAGACATTGTCCTTGCGACAGGCGGCTTCCCGGCTATGCCACCGATTCCAGGCAGAGATCTTCCCGGCGTCTACAACAGTGACACTCTTTTGAAAGAGCTGCCGCAGCTCTCCCGTCTCGTCATCATTGACGGCGGCGTCATTGGTGTGGAATTTGCGGAAGCCTATCATGGGGTTGGCGCGGAAGTGTCCGTCGTGGAAATGATGCCGCGTCTTCTCCCCCCGTTTGATGCAGATCTCGCACGGCACCTCGCGGCAGATTTCAAAAAGAAAGGCATCAGCGTTGTGACGAAAGCGGCGGTGAAAGAGATCTCCCAAGGGGAAGACGGCCTCATCGTCACCTATGAGCTTGCAGGTGAGAAGAAAGAAATCGCGGCAGACGGTGTCCTCATCGCGACCGGACGGCGGACCGCATGGCGGGATATCCTCCCCTTTGACCTTGACGAGGAGCAGCATGTCATCCGGGTCGATGAGAATGGTCTGACCAGCCGTCCGCATCTCTATGCCATCGGCGACATCACGAGCGGCATGCCGCCGCTTGCACACGCGGCCGAGGCCCGTGCCAAGAGAGCGGCAGCGGCGATCGCAGGGAAATCCTCAGATATCTGTCTGGCGCTTGTCCCGCAGTGCGTGTATACCATCCCGGAAATTGCTTCAGTCGGTATCTGCGAAGACGAAGCGAAAGCACAGAAGCTCACGGTGAGCCGCGTGATGATGGGGGCCAATGCAAAGAGCCTCATCGCAGGCGAAGCCGGCTACATGAAACTTTTCAGTGACAGCGAAGGAAAAATTCTGGGCGGGCAGCTCATGTGCCGCGATGCGGATAATCTGGTGAGCGAGATAACGCTGGCCATCGCGAAGGGGCTCACTGTCTCTGACTTCGGAGCCATCATCCGCCCGCATCCTTCCATCGAAGAAGCGCTGGGTGAGGCTGCGGAGACAGCGGAAGGGCTGGGGATCCATTCCGTGGGAAGATAGACGCCTGCCTGGAAATGAGGATAACCTTCTTGCCTAGGGAAACACTGATTAAATCACAGAGTCGGATTTCATATGGATTTTTATACATAGCTTCGTCATTATCTTCCTTAAATAGCTCGCTATTCTCGTCAGATGATTCCTCGTTCTGCATAAAAATCCAAGAATGAAATCCGACAACGATTTAATCAGTGTTTCCCTAGAAGGCACCAAAGACCTTTGGATGAAAAGAGTGGGAACCGCGAAGGAAATCGTGTTCCCACTCTTTTTTCTTGTGCTATACTTATAGCTGTCAATGGAATGTGGTGACGAAGGAAACACTGATACGATCGTGGCGTTCTCTTCGTATGCCGCGCCGCCATTCCTCATTGTAATGATTGACGAGGTGTATCACATGGGTTGTCTATGGAGCCTGTTTAAGGGCCTTATCTATATGGCATTGCTTGCGTTGCTTTTGGCGGGGGGATTTGCCGGAAATATGGTGTATGAAGAGCTTTTTCACGCGCCGTGGGACCAGATCCTCGGGATCGAGAATCATCGGCGGGATCTTTCTCAGATACATGCGATGGAGAATCGCTACGGCTGGCAGTCGGTGACGGTGCCCTCAGAGGATGGCACACGGCTCAAAGGCTCGTACATTGAGAGTGGAAATCGAAACCACCGCGCCGTCATCCTGCTGCACGGTCTGTACCAAAACCGTGCCATGTGCGTGCCATATGCGGATATTTATCGTGAGATGGGCTACTCCGTCCTGATGGTCGACCTGCGCGGGCATGGCGAGAGCGGGGGCGAGTACCCGGACTGGGGCGTGCATGATATCGAAGACCTGAATGCGTGGGTCGATTTCCTGAAAGCAAAAGACCCCTCTATGCAGATCGGCATCCATGGGATCTCTCTTGGCGCAGCGATGGCGCTCCTCTATAGCGGCAGCAAAGAGGGCGAGGCGATGAAATTCTATGTCGCAGACAGCTCCTATGCGAGCCTGATGGAGCTCGGCCGTGAAAAGATCATGCACTACACAGGCGATGACCGTCTCGTGCTCGGCATGGATGTCTTGAATCCATTCTTTCAGGCGGCGCTCTTCGTGCATGACAGGAAACTTCTCCGTGACCTCGATCCACTGACGCAGTCCGCAAAGGCGCGCTCGCCGCTTCTCATCCTCCACGGGAAATCCGACACGCTCATCCCCTACGGCGCCGCAGAAGACCTCTTCTCCGAAGCCGGTAGCCCCAGAAAGGAGCTCTATCTTTTCCAAGGCGCCGGTCACACGATGGAAATGGCCACCAACGGCCCTGCGTATCGTGAGCATGTCCAGAAATTTGTGAAAAGTTTACAGTAGCTTGATGGAGTTGTGGTAGAATAGAAGAAAAGGGAAACGCTGATTAAATCTGACTTTGCAATTGAATCAGCGTTTCCATGGTTCAGGGATTTGCGGCTGGGGATAGGAGTGACTGGTGGCTGAAATGGGATACATGGCACCACTTCCGCTAAACCCGATGACCCATTTCCCCGGGAGGCGATACACATGCAGAATGCAAATACTTTGGAAGCCATGGAAGTGGCACAGCAGCTGATTCTGGTGCTGAAGGGCACCGTCGAAAGCCTGCAGATGAATCTGTCACAGGAACGTGATGATAATGAAGGACTGAAGCTCACCATCGAGTCTTTGGAAGACGAGAATGCGCGCCTTCAGGAAGAACTCTTCAAAGTCCAGGCGGCTGCCGTCGAAGAGAAGGATACAGCAAAGGAGAACCAAGCCGAAGCCATTGAAGCCATCGGTGAGAAGCTCGCCTTCTACTACAAGGATATGAAACAGCTCGATCCGAAGAAGCTCACCGTAGAAGACGGCGAGACACTGTACAACATTCTCGACTATACCTTCAAAGTATTGAAGAAGGCCGGCGTGAAAATGGAGAAATAAAGGAAAGTGATGCTGCTTGCGGGCGGCATCACTTTTTTGGTGACTAAGTGGCCAGTGGCCAGTGGCTAGTGACTGGTGACTGGGATTCCCTGCATGGTCATCCCGAGCGTAGCCGAGGGATCTCTACGGCACTGCGATCATCAGCACGTATGCATTGAGGGAAAACGATGGCTTGGTGCTGCTTCACATGCGACTATGAGCGTACTGCCATAGAGATTTCTCGGCTTCGCTCGAAATGACGACGGCGCGAAGCGCTATCAAAATTCTGCGGCACTCCATTATTTTTTTGCGCCGCACCGACCCCGTTGAACCTCTTGAACCTATAGAACCTGCTCCCCCTCTTTCGCAAACAATCACGGGACGAGCCGCCTCGTGGGCTAACCCTGAACTTTCAAAAACCTTGTCAAGCAAAACCCCTTGACAAGAACATTTTTCTCCTGTATAATAGCATCCGCTGTGGTGATGAACTATGTCTATTGAAAACATCGTAGAGAAGGGAGAGCTTCTGGATTGTTACGGAGAGCTCCTGACGAAGAGGCAGAAGGATTGCCTCGACTTATACTATAATGAAAATCTCACGCTCGCTGAGATTGCTGACTATTTCCATATTTCCCGTCAGGCGGTCCATGATGCGATGCGTCATGGAGAAGAGCAGCTGCTTTCCTATGAGGCGGCGCTGCACACCTGTTCTCTTCGCAAAAAGAGAGAACAGGCCGCCCTTCGGCTTCTGCATTTCATTCCGCAGGCAGAGCGGGGAGAGGCAGAGAGCCTTTTGAAAGTGATGACAGAATGAAGGTGACCAGATGCCATTTGAAAATTTAGGAGACAAGCTGCAGTCTGCATTCAAAGATCTCCGAGGGAAAGGCAAACTTTCCGAAAGTGACATTGATGGGGCGCTTCGTGAGGTTCGCCGCGCACTGTTGGAAGCCGATGTCAATTTCAAGGTGGCGAAAGATTTCATCGCTCACGTCCGTGAAAAGGCGATGGGGGAAGAAGTCTTCGGCAGCCTGAAGCCTGACCAGACAGTCATCAAGATCGTCAAAGACGAGCTGACGGAGCTTCTGGGCGGGACACAGAGCAAGATCTCGCTGTCTTCTTCCGGCATGACGATCATCATGCTGGTCGGTCTGCAGGGCGCCGGCAAGACGACGACTGCCGGCAAGCTGGCTCTGATGTTCAAGAAAAAAGGCCACCGCCCGATGATGGCAGCCTGCGACGTCTATCGTCCGGCAGCGATCAAGCAGCTCGAAGTCTTGGGCGAGCAGACTGACGTCCCCGTCTACCGTATGCCGCCGAATGTGGATCCGGTCCACATCGCGCAGTACGCGATCGATACGGCCAAAGCATACAACCGTGATGTCGTCATCCTCGATACCGCAGGCCGACTGACGATCGATGAAAAGCTGATGGCCGAGCTTCGCAACATCAAAGCGGAGGTTCATCCGCATGAGATCCTTCTCGTCCTTGACTCCATGACGGGTCAGGACGCAGTCAATACCGCCAAAGCTTTCGATGAAAATCTGGGCATCGACGGCACCATCCTGACGAAGATGGATGGCGACGCCAGAGGCGGTGCGGCACTTTCCATCAAGACCGTCACCGGCAAGCCGATCAAGATGATCGGTGTATCCGAAAAACTCGACGGCGGCCTTGAGGATTTCTATCCGGACCGCATGGCCGGACGTATCCTCGACCTGGGCGACCTCGCTACGCTGATTGAGACAGCCCAGAGAAATATGGATGAAGAATCCATGAAAGACGCAGCGGCGAAGGTGCGTAAAGGGGAATTTACCCTTGACGATTTCCTGAACCAGCTGAAACAGGTGAGAAAGTTGGGGTCCTTCCAGAACATCCTTGGGATGCTTCCGGGTATGGGCAAATTCAAAGACCAGCTGAAGGACATCGACCTTGATGGCAAAGAAGTGAAGCACATCGAAGCCATCATCCTCTCCATGACTCCGCAAGAGCGTGCGAATGTGAAGATCCTGAACGGCAGCCGCCGCAAGCGGATCGCGCAGGGCGCCGGCGTCAAGATCCAGGATGTGAACCGCATGATGAAGCAGTTCGCTGATATGCAGAAGACCATGAAGAAAATGAAGGGTATGAACCCGAAAAAGTTAAATCCATCCAAACTGGGCGGCCTTGGCGGTCTCTCAGGGATGTTCCGTAAATAATCGAGATCATTTCAAGGAGGTGAAATATCAATGTTAAAAATTCGTCTGACCCGTATGGGCGCTAAGAAGAATCCATTCTACCGCATTATCGTTATCGACTCCAAAGCAGCTAGAAACGGCGCACCGACCGATACCATCGGCTGGTACGACCCGGCTAAACTGGACGCTCCGGTAAAGATCGATGAAGAAAAGGTTCTGTCCTGGCTTGGAAAAGGCGCACAGCCGACCGACACTGTTCGTTCCATTCTGAGAAAGAACGGCATCCTCGCTAAGTTTGCAGAAGCAAAGAAATAAGGAGGACGCAAGATGAAGGAATTGGTGGAAACACTGGTTAAGGCTCTTGTCAAAAATCCTGATGCCGTCACCGTCACCATTCTTCAGAAAGGCAGCCTGGAGATCTACCAGGTCCACGTCGCTCCTGAAGACATGGGCAAAGTGATCGGTAGAAAAGGCCGGATTGCGAATGCCATCCGCACCGTAGTCAAAGCAGGGGCCCTGCGTGAAAATCGCAAAGTCGCTGTCGATATTATCTAAGGGGTGCCCTATGGATGAAATGCAGATCCTTGTCCCTGTCGCTGTGAAGTCCAAGCTGACAGAGGCACTGAAGACCACTTTGCTGAATGAAATCAATACGAACCTGTCGCGTGTTGAACATGACATGGCTCAGCTTGAATTTCAGGCAAATGGCCGCATCGCTGAACAGGCTAAAGTCAATATCCAGGCAGCTTCCCAGCTCCGTGCTTCCTTTGAAGCCCAGAAGGCGCAGATGCAGCAGGTGAAGGAAAAGCTGACCAACGATAAAGAACACCTGGAAAAGCTGGCTATCGGTGCGGAACTCAACCGCGCACCGATCAACCGTCTCGTGACCATTCATGTCGGTGACGATATGAATAACATCGTAGGCGGGGAAATCCTGGTTGAAGACGGCAAGATTATTGCTTTCCGTGAATGATATGAAATCCGATGTCAATGTACTCATCGGCCGAATCGTAGCCCCGCATGGTGTGCGGGGTGATTTGCGTATGTTCCCCGATATCGATCGGCCGGAAGTGATCCGTTCGCTGGAGTATCTCTGGATCGGGGGAAAAAGATATCGGCTCATGTCCTGCCGCCCGCACAAGAATATCTATATTCTCCATGTGGAAGGCGTAGAAGACAGAAACCAGACCGAGCTCATGCGTGGTATGGAAGTCGAAGTCCCTGCCTCGGCGCTGCCAAAGCGGACAGACGGCACCTACTACTACCACGAGCTTCTAGGACTTAAGGTCGTGACTGAAGAAGGAGAGCCTGTCGGTATCCTGAAGGAAATCATCGAGACTAAGGCAAATAACGTGTACAGCGTCATTTCCGAAGAGGGGAAGGAAATCCTGATCCCTGCGATCCCGCCCTGTATCCTTCATGTGGACACTGCAGGCGGCACCATGACAGTCAGGCTTTTGGAATGGGAGTAAGCCCATGAAAATCGATATCTTATCACTGTTTCCGGAATTCATAGAAGCCTTCTTCCATCAGAGCATGATCAAACGTGCTCTGGAAGGCGGCCTCATGGAGATGGCGGTGACGAATCCCAGAGATTTCACCAAGAGCCGGCATGGACAAGTCGATGACACGATCTGTGGAGGTGGGGCTGGGATGCTGATGATGTGCCAGCCTCTTTTTGATGCCGCGCATCATGTGCTGCCAGAAAAAGGCCCGCGTGACCGCGTGATCTTCCTGTCGCCGGCCGGCACGCCCTTCACGCAGGATAAAGCGAAACAGCTGTATCGCGACTATGACCATCTGGTGCTCCTCTGCGGGCACTACGAAGGTGTCGACCACCGCGTCGAAGAGCATCTCGCGGATGAGCTCATTTCCATCGGTGACTATGTCCTGACGGGCGGCGAACTCGGCGCCATGGTCATCGCAGATGCCGTGGCCCGCATGGTCCCCGGCGTCTTAGGCGATGCAGGAAGCGCGCAGAGCGATTCTTTCTATGAGCCGATCCTCGAGTATCCGCAGTACACCAAGCCGGCTGATTACAACGGCTGGAAAGTGCCGGATGTGCTGCTCTCCGGTCATCATGCAAACATTGCGAAATGGCGCAGGAAAGAAGCACTCAGGCGTACTTTGAAATGCCGCCCGGATCTTTTGGAGAAGCTCACACTGACCAAGACCGATCAGAAACTCATGGCAGAAATAGAAGAGGAGGAGAAGTAATGGCACCTGTGTATATCGGGCTCATCCACTATCCCATTTATAATAAGCACATGGAAGTCGTCACTACAGCTCTGACCAACTATGACCTCCATGACATAGCCAGAACGGCAAAAACCTATGATGTGAAGCGCTACTTCATCGTGCATCCTGTCGAAGCACAGCGTGAAATGGCGAGCCGCATCATGAACCACTGGAAAACCGGCGGCGGCGTGCATTACAATGTGAACCGGAAGGAAGCCTTCGAGGAAACGGAACTTGTCCCGACCCTGGAAGACGCCATCGCATGGATCGAAAAAGAGACAGGCAAAAAACCGGCCATCGTGACCACGGACGCCCGGGTCTATCCAAATACTGTTTCCTACACAGAAATGCGCAGGAAAATCCACGAAGAAGATACGCCGATCTTCATCCTCTTTGGCACAGGTTTCGGCATGACCAAAGAAATGATGAAACAGTTCGACTATATCGTGGAACCTATCTACGGGGCCGGTACGTACAATCATCTGTGCGTGCGCAGCGCCGTAGCCATCATCCTCGACCGCCTTCTGGGCGAACCATGGTGGAATCAAAAGGAGGAATAACGTACTATGTCCGGACATTCTAAGTGGGAAAACATTAAGCGTAAGAAGGGCAAGACTGATGCCATTCGCGCAAGAATCACCACTAAAATTTCCAAGGAAATTACCATCGCAGCCCGCATGGGCGGCGGTGATCCCGTCGGTAACATGCGTCTGAAACTGGCCCTCACCAAGGCAAAGCAGAACAATGTACCGAAGGAAAATATCCAGCGTGCTATCGCTAAAGGCGTCGGCGCTGCCAGCGGTGCAGGCTTCGATGAAGTCACCTACGAAGGCTACGGCCCGGGAGGTGCAGCTGTCATCGTCGAATGCAATACCGATAACAGAAACCGCGCAGCCGCTGATATCCGTCATGCATTCACCCATCACGGCGGCTCTGTAGGCACACCGGGATGCGTAGGCTGGATGTTCAAGAAAAAAGGCTCTATCATTGTAGCCAAAGACGCAGCTGATGAAGACACCGTCATGATGATCGCTCTCGATGCGGGCGCTGACGATGTCACTACCGGCGAAGACAGCTATGAAATCACGACCTCTCCGGAAAACTTCCTCATCGTCTCCGAAGCCCTCGAAAAAGAAGGCATCGAAGCGGAAGCTTCCGAACTGGCTATGGTTCCAGACAACTATGTCAAGCTCGAAGGCGATGCTGCTCAGACCATGCAGCACCTCACCGATGAACTGGAAGAACTCGATGATGTACAGGAAGTGTACACCAACGCAGAACTGCCGGAAGATGCGGAATAATAAAAAACCACCCGAAAGGGTGGCTTTTTTTATGGAAATACGGATTCTGCGATGGAATCAGCGTTTTTCTAGCCGCATGCTCTCGCATAGAACCCCCCACCCGGCTTGTGGGGGGCTTTTTTTATTGGTAGACTCATTATGAATAAAAGACCGGAGAGACACTGATCCTGTGATGGGGTCAGCGTTTCCTTTATCGTAAGGAGAGCCAATGATGCTGGAAAAAGAAATCATCGACTATTGGACGAGGCGGGCGCCAAGCTATTCGGAAATCAATCAGAAAGAACTTTGCGGACGGCAGAAGAATCTTTGGACGTCCTATATCATGCGGCGTGCACAGGATGCCATGCCGGAAAGAACGAGGATCAAAGCGCTTGACATCGGGGCGGGGCCGGGTTTCTTTTCCATCATTCTAAAGATGGCGGGCTGCGAGGTGACGGCTCTGGATCGGAATCCTGCGATGATGGCAGAGGCGAAGAAGAATGCGGGGCCGCTCGCAGAAAGGATCCATTATGTCGAGGGGGATGCGGAAGATGTGCCGCTTCCCGCAGACAGCTACGATCTCATCGTGACGAGAAATCTCACATGGACGCTGCCGCATCCGAAGAAGGCGTATGCGAGCTGGCAGCGTGTCCTGAAAAAGGGCGGGATTCTCCTCAATTTCGATGCGAACTGGTACAACTACCTGTACAGCGAAGAAGACCGTGCCCTTTATGACAGGGACCGCGAGCAGGTCGCAGAAGCGGGGGTCTTTGACCGCTATATTTCGACCGATGTCATGGCCTGCGAACGCATCGCGCGCCAGATGCCTCTTTCGCCCAAGAAACGTCCTGCCTGGGACCGGCAGGTACTGGAAGAGATGGGGATGCAGGTCACACTGTATGAGAATATTTCCGAAGAGATCCTTCTTCCGGAGGAGCAGCTGAATTTTGCGGCGACGCCGTATTTTTGCATTGAAGCGAAAAAGTGATGGATGCCTATGGTGTGGATAGTCAAGAAGGGGATTTCCTGCCTGCTTATTCTTCTCGGCGTGACATTCGTCACGTTTGCGCTGATGTATCTGGCAGGCGGAGATGCCATTTCCTATTTCTATGAAAATCAGGGAACGGCAGTTTCTCAAGAGATCATGGATGCCATGCGGAAAAAATACGGGCTGGATCAGCCGTTTCTGCTGCAGTATGGGCATTGGCTGCTGCATGCACTCACGGGAGATATGGGGGAAAGCTATGTGTCTGGGCGCGCGGTGCTTCCGCTCATCGCATCCAAGATCCCGCATACCCTGTACCTCGCGGCGGTATCGATCGCCCTGACGCTGGCAGTATCGATCCCGCTGGGGGTCTTTTCCGCTGTCAGGAAAGATGGCTGGTGTGACTCTCTGGCGGGCGGGTTGTCTTTCCTCGGAAATGCGATGCCGAATTTTTTCGTTGCGATCCTTCTGATCTATCTGCTGGCGGTGAAGCTGAAGTGGTTCCCCGCCGTATCTGTGGGGCGGTCGCCTTCGGTCGTATTGCCGGCAGTGACGCTTGCGATCGCGATGAGTGCCAAGTATACGCGCCAGATCCGAGGCGTCGTACTGGCAGAGCTTCGAAAGGGCTATGTGATGGGGGCGAGAGCACGAGGGGTGAGTGAGGGGACGATCCTCTGGAAGAGTGTCATCCCGATGGCAAGTCCGGCGATCGTCACGCTGCTTGCGATTTCCATCGGTTCCCTCCTTTCCGGCACGGCCGTGGTGGAGACGATCTTCCTCTGGGATGGTGTGGGAAAGCTGGCAGTGGATGCCATTATGCAGAGGGATTATCCGATCATTCAGGCCTATGTGGTATGGATGGCCGGTATCTATATTTTGGTGAATGGCGCGGGGGATGTGGTGGCGCGTCTGCTGGGGAAACGATGATTCCATCCGTGCTCCCGAAGGAGAAATGATGAAAAAGATAAACTCATCCCGCTTGCGCCTTTATTTGTGGGGAGGTCTCCTCTTGGCGCTGATGCTGGGTGTGATGCTCGCTGAGTATCTGATCCCTTGGGATGCCTATGCCCAGGATTTATCGATGGCGCAGAAGCCGCCTTCTGCGGCGCACCTTCTGGGAACGGATCGATATGGGCGCGATATGCTTGCCCGTGTCCTTGTCGGAGGGCGCACCAGCATTTCGGGGGCGCTTGTGGTCGTCCTGCTCATCACTGCCATCGGGACGGGGATCGGGACAGGAAGCGGATGGTATGGCGGACGGATCGAGCAGGCATGGATGGGGCTCTCGGACGTTTTCCTCGCTTTCCCCGGGCTTGTCCTTGCACTGGCCGTGGCAGGTGTTTCCGGCGGGGGCATGCTGCAGGCGGTCCTGGCGCTCGCGGCGATCGGCTGGCCTAAGTATGCCAGGCTGTCGCGTCGGCTCACCGTTTCTTTGAAGGAGGAGCCTTATATCGACATTGCAAGAATGCGGGGGCTTTCTTCCTGGAAGATCATAGGCAGCCATCTCCTTCCGAATATGGCTGGCCCGCTTTTGACGACGGCGGTACTGGATATCGGGACGATGATGATGGAGCTGGCGGCACTTTCCTTTTTGGGACTCGGCGTGAAGCCGCCGACACCGGAATGGGGCGCTATGATGAGTGAAGGACGTCGTTTCCTCCAGCTCTCACCATGGATGGTCATGGCACCGGGGGCGGCCATGTGTCTGACGGTCGGACTTTTTCATCTTTTGGGAGAGGCGCTCAGAGATGCGTTTGATCCCAGAGAAAGGTGAAAGAAGGAGGGATAGCCTCATTTCCCTGCATATAGGGGTAGCCCGTAGGGCGGGGCGTCCCTTGATTACGTGCGAAAGAGGTTCAGCGGGTTCAACAGGTTCAGAAGGTTCAACGGTGGTGGTGCGGCGTATAAAAATATGGAAGCGCCGCGGAGTTTTGAAACTAGCGGTTTTCTCGTATCGCAAACCTAATCCCTAGCCACTAGCCATTCATCCCTGCTTTTAAACTTGTCACTGGGATTATGATGTATATTTTCTATAAGGAGTAACGCATGAACAGGATTTCTAAAGCAGTATTAACTGCACTTGTTTTCACATCACTTGCACTTGGCGGTTGCGGCGGCGGAGAGAAGGCATCCGGCGAAAAGACCTTGGTCTATGCTACGACCGGGTATGGCAGGGAGATGGGAGATGCAGGACTCGATCCGCACGAGAATTATTCCGGATGGAGCACCGTGCGCTATGGCGTAGGGGAGACGCTCTTCCGCTTGTCTGATGCGATGACTCCGGAGCCATGGCTGGCGAAGCATTTCGCATACGTCGATGACAGCACGGTGGATATAGAGCTCCGTGAGGGGATCTCTTTCTCCAGCGGGCGAAGCATGAACGGAGAGGCTGTGAAGGAATGTCTGGAGGCGCTGGTGGCGAAGAATCCAAGAGCGGCCTTTGACCTTAAAATCGATCGGATCGATGCCAGTGAAAATACAGTCCGCATTCACACGAAGGCAGCCTGCCCGAGTCTCATTTTTTATCTTTGCGATCCTTATGCGGCCATTGTGGATATGAAAGCGGACAGGAAGGATGGCCGGGTGTCAGGGACAGGTCCTTATGTGGCGGACTCTGTGACGGATACAGAAATCCATCTGCACAAGAATACATCCTATTGGAATGGCAGCCCGAAAGTGGACCATCTGATCGTGAAGGCTGTCACCGATGGAGATGCGATGACAGCTGCGCTGCAGGCTGGTAATGTCGATGCTACGTATGGACTGCCTTACGCCAGCTATCCGCTGTTTGAGGATTCTTCGAAATTTCAGATTTCCAAGGTAGCCACCAGCCGCAATTTCTTCGCGCAGGTCAATATGCATTCGCCCGTCATGCAGGATATCCGCGTGAGAAAGGCGATCGATATGGCGATCGATCGCGAAGGATTTGTGAATCATCTGCTGGCAGGACACGGAGAGGTCGCCGTCGGTCCCTTCCCGAAAGCCCTTCCATTCGGTGCATCGCATGTGCATGGCGTATCGTATCAGGCTGATGAAGCCAGAAAGCTCCTCGAGGAGGCGGGCTGGAAGGATACGGATGGAAACGGCTATGTGGATCAGGACGGGAAAGACCTGACCATCCGCTGGCTGACATATCCGGGCCGCATGGAGCTTCCCGCCCTTGCCGAGCTTGTGCAGGATAATCTGAAGCGGATCGGGATCAAGGTGGATGTCGAGTGCTCGGCGGACCATTTGAAAGTGCTTGAAACGGGGAATTATGATGTGTATGCCAGCGCGCTTGTCACCGCGCCCACGGGGGATCCGGAGTATTTCTTCCATACCTGTGCGCTGGATCAGTCGACCAAGAACCGCGGCTTCTATCACAACGATCGTCTGGAAGCCCTTGCCAAAGAGATGCACCAGACCTTTGATACAGAGAAGAGAAATCAGCTCGCGATAGAGATGCAGCAGGTCATTCTGGATGATCATGCCTTTTACTTCATTTCCTATCTGCAGATGGGGATCTTGTCCCGCAAAGGCGTGACCGGCCTTGCCGCCCATCCTTCAGACTATTATGAAATCACCGGGGAGCTGGATGTACAATGAGTGGGACGGAAGTCCTACGCTTCTCCCATGTCTCTATCGCATACGGAGAAAAGGCAGCGGCCCGGGACATTTCGTTTACGCTTTCCCAAGGTGAATGCCTGACCATTGTCGGCGAGTCCGGCAGCGGAAAGACCACGCTTTGCAAGGTCATCCTGGGTCTGCTTCCTCCCGAAGGACGCATCACCACCGGCGATATAGACTTCCAAGGACAGCCCCTTTTGGAAATGAGCACGAAAGAAAGGCGGCGCCTGCTGGGGAAGGAGATCACCACCATTTTTCAAGATACGAAGGACGCCTTTTGCCCCATCCGCACGGTGGGGAGTCAGATCCATGAGGCGATGGAAGCGCATGGCCGGACTTCGGCATCTTCACTTCGGGAAAAAGCCTTTTCGCTCATGCAAAAGCTCGGACTGGAGGAAGCCAGCCGGATCTGGGACAGCTATCCCTCGGAGCTCTCCGGCGGTATGATGCAGCGCGTGGGCATCGTGAGTGCGCTCCTGCCGGAGCCGGAGCTGATCTTGGCGGATGAGCCCACCAGTGCGCTCGATGTACTCGCCAGGCAGGAAGTGGTACGAGAGCTTTTGCTGGTGAAAAAGGAAATCAAAGGATCGCTCCTCTGCATCACGCATCAAATGGAGGTCGCGCGGCAGCTCGCGGATCAGGGGATGATCCTCCGTCAGGGACATGTCGTAGAGCAGGGAAGAGCGGAAGACCTGTGGCAGCATCCGAAAGAAGACTACACGAAGCGGCTGCTCTTCGCGGGACGCTCTTGCCGCCGGACCTTTTGATTTCTTGGGGGATGAAATCTCTGCCGCAGGTACGGGCATTTTATCAGCATTTTCTTACCATGCATTGGACGGGAGACGTCATGGAGATTCTACTGGAAGGGCGGGGCCTCACCCGAAGATTTCAAAAGAAAGGCCAGACCATCGAAGCCGTGCATGAGGTCAGCTTCACTTTGCAGAAAGGGACAGCCCTTGGCATCGCGGGAGCCTCCGGCTCCGGGAAAAGTACGCTGGCGAGGATGGCGGCGGGGCTGCTCTTACCTTCCGAAGGAAAGCTCCTGTTCCATGGAAGCCCTTTAGAGGGGAAAGAGGGACTGCGTCATCTCTGGAAGCAGCTGCAGATGATTTTTCAGATGCCTCGCGAATCCTTTGACCCGCGCTGGACACTGGAGGAGAGCATCAGGGAAGGGCTGTCAGAGCAGGGCGTCCAAGGGGCGGCTGCGGAGCAAAACGTCAGGCAGGCCGCGGAGGCATGCCTGCTTCCTTGGAAGATCCTCGCGAAAAAACCGCACGAAGTCAGCGGCGGCGAATGTCAGCGGGCTGCCATCGCAAGAGCGATCGTGCTGAAGCCGGAGATCCTTGTCTGCGATGAAATGACCAGCGCTTTGGATCCCTTGGCGGAGCAGGATATCGTAGAGCTTTTGATTGCATTAAAAAAAGAGAAACGGCTTTCGTTTCTCTTCGTCAGTCATAACATCGCGCTCATGGAGCAGTTTTGTGACACGCTCCTCATCATGCACCGGGGAATATGCGTCGAGCAGGGAGCTGTAGAAGAAATCCTGCGCCATCCGAAGGACAGCTATACTCGCCGTTTGCTCGAAGCCGCTGGCGTAGGATAAAAGCAAAAAAGCGCGGACGCCACCCTCATCCGATGGCATCCGCGCTTTTTAAGGTTCATATATTATTTCATGAACATATCGATCGCCTGGTTCATGCGCGTGATGGCCTCCTGGTCATTCTCCTGCACCGCTTCTACGATGCAGTGCTCCATATGCTCCTTCAGGAGGAGCTTGCCGGTATTATTGATCTCCGCGCGCACCGCGGCGAGCTGGATCAGGACATCGGCGCAGTCCCGCTGGTTTTCGAGCATCTTCTTGATTGACTCCATATGGCCGATGGATTTGGAAATCCGATTCATGATCGCTTTGATCTTCTGCGGGTCATGCGTATGGCTGTGATTGTGATGATGTCCGTCATGGGTGTGCCCGATCACATGGGTGTGGACATGTCCGTTGCCATGATCGTGGACAAAAGTGGTATGTTTCGCGTCTTCCATAAGTGATTCCTTTCCCGTTTTCCGTTTCCTTCTATTATACGTGATAGCGGAACGGGTGGCTAGTGTTGCGTTTCCTTAAGTCGACTTCCAGATCAAGTGAGGAGTTAGGAGTTAGGAGTGAAAGTACGGCGCATAAAATTTGAAAGCGCCGTGAAATTTTATATCAATCAGCAAATCCAGCAAATCAGCTCTTATATAAAATGAGAGGTATTGGGGCGCTATATGAATTGTGCGCTCCCTTCCGCCACCTCTCACTTCTAACTGTATTCGTATATTAAGCCCCCATCTGAGATGGGGGACCCGGTGGAGCCG
>OGQF01000721.1_pt1 | contig 26443 bp, 16 predicted proteins | sample 1553141 | NCBI WGS metagenome assembly OGQF01 (sample SAMEA2580005, study PRJEB22360) | human gut metagenome | biome: human gut; feature: human-associated habitat; material: faeces | place: Denmark | collected 2008/2010
AACTCGGGCAAGACCACACTCGTCGAGAAGGTTATCGCCGAGCTCACCCGCCGCGGCCTGCGCGTGGGTTCTCTCAAGCATCACGGGCACCACGGCTTTGATATCGACGTGCCCGCTAAGGACACCTGGCGCCATCACCAGGCCGGATCAAAGCACGTGGGCCTCATCTGTGCCACGCGCTGGGCGGAGTACGCCGACACGCGCGAGGAGGACGAGATGCCCGCGCGCGAGCTGCTGTCGCGTTACAACGATGTCGACGTGGTGATCATCGAGGGTTACAAGACCGAGGGCTTCGACAACATCGTCGTCGCGCGCTCCGGTGTCGACCGTCTGCGCGGCAAGAGCTCGCCCGACCTGGTCGATGGCCACACGCTGGCCCTTGCCTGCAACGAGGCCCTGGCGCGTCAGGCCTTCGACGCCGGCTTTGCGACCCGAGCCATCAACATCAACGACGCCCGAGCCATCTGTGATCTTATCCAAGATCACCTTCAGGCTTGACGCTGCGCCGGCCCCAAGCACCCCATCTCGCCCCTCAAGCCGTCGCTCGCGTACCAAAGTACGCGTCGCTCCTCTTTCGGGGCGACCTGGGGCACTTGGAACCGGCTCGCTGCGTTGCCATAACATGCCAAATAGGAACAGGTTTATTTCGGCAGGTTTTATCTGGGCAAACGCCATTTCCACCACAAAGGGGTCAGGCACCTTTGTGGTGGTTTTTGCTTTGGTAGATGTGTGGGACATGTCTTACAATCTACCAAGTAGTTCATGACGGGCGAAAAACGGAGAGAAGGGGCTTGATGCGTCCTTAATGTTTCATGCGGATAGATTGATTTGACAGACGGTGGCGAATGCCCACCGTCCGCATTCGTATGAAACAAGGAGTCTCTATGCTCGCCCCTCTTTTCTCAAAGCCTCAATCATCGTTGTCCGTGCAGGCCAAGCGCCTGGTGGCGATGCGCTTTCTCATCTACACCGGTTTTCAGACCAGCTACTTTATCGGCGTCATCGGAACGCTCACCTATGCAGACGATGCCTCGGTTGTGGCGACATCGCTGGCCGTTCTGTTTATGAACGTATTCGTGATCTTGGGATCCTTTGCGGGTGGCGCTGCGCTCGACGCCTGGGGTCCGCGCCGTCATTTCCGGGCGAGTATCGTCGGCACGTTGGCAACCGGCGCGGCAATTCTCGCCTTTGGCAGCGCGACCGAAACAGTCCTTGCCGGCGCGGTACTCCTGGGCTTTGTGATGGGATTTGCCCAGCCCATTGCCACGTCCTATCCGGCGTATCTCACCGACGACCCCGTCGAGCTCAAAGACATCAACTCCGCCATCGCCATGTTCTCAAACGTGAGTATCATCGTTGGCCCCACGCTGGGCGGCTTTGTCGCAGCTGCTGCGTCGTCGCGTGCGGTGTTTTTGCTCATGATGCTCTTTACCGTACAGGCGCTCGTTGCCGGTTGGGACTTTAGGCCGCAGACCAGCCATGCCGCCGGGCATACGGATGCCGATTCGGCAGAGGAAGGGGAGCGTGCGGGACAAAGCCCCGACCCCAACACATCTTCCCGCGCCACCTTCGCGACCAGCATCAAGACGGTCTTTACCAATAGCGTCCTCGCGCTACTTTTCTGCATTATTTTCCTTTCGAACTTTGGCTACGGTGCCTTCGACCCGCTGGAGTCGTTCTTCTACCGTGATGTCCTGCACGTCGGTGTCGAATGGATGGGCTGGCTCTCGTCGGCCAGCGGTGTCGGCGCGGTGCTGGGCGCCGTCCTCGCGCTCCGCTTGCCGCCGCACCTGGTCAACCTTAAAACCCTGCTCGTGGCGCTCATGTCCGTGGGCCTGGGAAGTTTGCTCTATGTGGGGACACCGTACGTGGGTGTAGCCCTCGTCGGCCAGATTGCACTGGGCATAGCTTGGGGCATCGTCAACCCGCTCCACAACACGATCGTGCAAACGACGGCCCCGCTCGAGCAGCTCGGTCGCGTCAACTCGGTCATGGGTTTTGGCAACATGTTTGCCGGCGTAGCCCCGCTGGCGATTGCCCCGTGGCTGGCGGCGACATTTGGCGTGCAGCAGACGCTCGTAGGGGCGGGTATGGTCGTGACGGCAGTTCCCGCGGCGTTGCTGCTGTTTGGACGCCGGTATTTTGATCGTGCCGCAAGGCAGTAAAAACCATCACAACATTCAGCGAAATTTGCGATTTTGCCGAAAAACGTCGAATGTTGTGATGCTTTGCGCCCCGGGCCAGGTCACCCTGCGGGTTCGGCCACCACAAAGGGGGGCAGGCACCTTTGTGGCGATCGGGCCCCAACGGCCCGTGCCTTGGTATACCATGTACGCCGTTCACGAATACACCCCACACCGCCGCACAACCCAGAAAGGCCCCCATGGACACCACCTTCAGCCATATCAAAGCCGTGTTCTGCGATATCGACGGCACGCTGCTCACGAGCCAGCACACGGTGTCACCGCGCACCGTGGCGGCGATCCGCGCCCTGCGCGAGCGCGGCGTGCTCTTTGGCCTGTGCACCGGGCGCGATGCCCACGCGACCGAGGCCATGTACGAGCTCTGGGGCATCGAAGGCCTGGTAGACGTGATGGTGGGCTGCGGTGGCGCCGAGGTCATCGACCGTGCGCACGACATCAACGAGCTGAGCTATCCGCTGCCGGGCGAGACCATCGCGCGCATCTGCAAGCACATGGCGGACCTTCCGGCAACGCCCGTCTGCCCCCGAGACGGCGTGTTCTACGTGCCCGAGACCAACGCGTGCGTCGAACACCTGTCGCGTGTTGACGGCGTGCCCTACCAGGTGGTCGATTTTGCCGAGTTTTTGCGCGAGCCGCAGCCCAAGGTGATGTTTACCATGGCGCCCGAGGTGATGCCGCGGGTGATTGAGCGGGCGTCGACGTTTGCCGATGACACTGTTAAGGCGGCGGCTCTGCAAACCACGCAGCGGCTCTACGAGTTCATGGATCCGCGCGTGTCCAAGACGCGCGGCCTTGTGCGCGTGGCGGAGCTCAACGACATGGAGCTCCAGGACATCTGCGTGTTTGGCGATGCGGACAACGACACCTGCATGGTGGCTGACGCCGGCGTGGGCGTGGCCATGGCAAACGGCAGCGATGCCACCCGCGCCGCCGCCGATTTTGTAACCGCGAGTAACGACAAAGACGGCATCGCGATCTTTATCGAGGAGCATCTGCTTTAGCGCCGGGGGGGGACCACCGCAAAGGGGGCAGGCTCCTTTGCGGTGGCCTCTGGCGATTTGGGTGAATTGATACCTAAAATCAGCGCGAAAATTCAAATAACGTTGTCTGAACATCATGCTTCTAACCACCGATGAGTTAAAGATATTCCCATCAATTTGGTAGTCTATTCCTCCCGGTTAATGATCTACCGTTCACGGTCGATTTTCGACCGTTCACAGGACGCATGCTCTTGAGCAAAATGTTGTGCAAATAAATAAAATGATATTAAAAAATGATAGACAACTAAATTACCAGCAGAAACAGATATTACAGAGCGAATAAACGAAGGCAAATCTGAGTAAATGTCAAGAGAATTGAGAACTGGCTACAAAAATGTCGGTTTTGTTGCTCGGATGTTTAAACAATAGTTACAATAGTATTACTAAGCGTGCACAATCACAGGTTGCGCAGATACGTTTGATAGTGAAAGAGCAAGATCGCGGTCTCTTGGGGAGGAGACATCGATGAAAGCGAATTCAGAAAAAACTAAGCAGAGTAAAAAAGCGACGCGCCGCGTACTGGCAGGCGTTTTGTGCGGAGCCTCCGTGTTGAGCCTGGTACTGTCGCTCGTCATGCCTCCGATCTCGCAGGCCATTGCCAACGATGCCCAGACAGATTCTGCCGAGGCGACCGTTGCAGACGCGAGCGCTTTGGGCGAGGACGCCGGTGCAGACGAGAACGTTTTGGGCGAGGAGGCCGGTGCAGGCAATTCCACGGGCAAAGACGCCGAAAACCGGAAAAGTGACGACGCTGAGGGTGGCGAGGGAGAAGACGCTGCTGCGGCGGATCCGGCTGCCGATGGCGCGGGAGCCGGGAGCGCTGCGCAGCCCGCGGATGATGGACAGTCTGTCGATAAGGTCGCTACTGTTGCAAATGAAGGTGAGGTTCCGGGACTTAAAACAGATAAGGATGGGTTCGCGCTGCTGGAGGGAGATAAAGACCTGTCTACGTACCTTGACCTTCCCGCGGCGAAAAAGCCCGCAAAGCTGCGTCTGACTGCTGATATTAGTTCGAGCGATCCGATCTTAATCAATCACGACACTACGATCGACCTTGCGAATCACAAGCTTTATTACAGCAACGGTAACCCTATGCAGGAAACCAAAGAGCCTGTTCGTGCATTTATCACAATTTCAAAGGGCTATACGCTAACTGTCAAAGGTGAGGCGAATGACTCGAAGACTGAAGCTACCAGTGGTGAACCTGGTCAGCCAGCAGAGATGCAGTTCATTGATGAAAGTGTTCCACAATCACTTACATACTACGTAACTGAAAGCACGCCTAACGGTTTTGGTACTAGGGAAACGACCTACCAGCACACTGTTGCCAATTTCGGCGCTATCGTTGCATGCAAAAAGGGCTATGTAAATCAAGTCATTTCCGTTGAGGATGGGGGCACGCTCAACCTTCAGGGTGGCATGATCACAACGCCTCGTGCCCTGGGCAACGACGGCCACGTTATTTTCTCTCAGGGCGCTGTTTATATTTCTGGCGGTTACGTCACCAACGGCAATGGCGGTGGCTGGGGCGGTGGTCTGTGCATAACGGGCGCGAATGCCAGCCTCGAAATGACAGGCGGCGTGGTCGCGGGAAACAAGGCAGCTTCTGGCGGTGGCATCTTTGCTAACAATAGAGCGGCGCTGAACCTCTCCGGCGGTGTCATCTCGGGTAATGCAACATATGGCAACGATATCACCGATGGTTATAACGTCAACGCCGGCGGCTACGGTGGCGGTGTTTATACCCAGAGTGCAATCGTAACCATCAGTGATTCTGCCAATATAACTAACAACCGAGCTGAAGCCCGCCTCGCTAATAACGAGCTTTACAACAAAGGTCTCCTCGGTGGCGGCGGAATTGCATCGCACGGTGGAACGCTGTCCATGACGGGTGCCTCCGTTACTGCCAATTACTCCCATGAGGCCGGCGGTGGAATCTACGCTGGCCTCCCCGGGCAGGGAGTTGGATTTACCATGTCCAGCGGTTTTATTGCGGGCAATATGTCCGATAATGCCGAGGGCGGTGGCCTCCGTATTTCTGGCGATACTACCGGCTATATTAATACCGGCGATATTAATGCGGAAAATGCATCAAACAGGGTTTACATCACCAACAACAAGACGATGACGGGTGAGAAACGTGGCGGCGACTGGGGCGGTGGCGGTGTCTTTATCCAGAAGGGCGGCAGGCTCAATATTTTCAAGACGCTGATCACTAAAAATCGCGCCGGTGGCTGGGGCGGTGGCGTCGGTGCTTGTCCTACGGGCGAGACAATCGTTTCGCACTCAAGTGGCGCTGCTATCTATGACAACGCAGATAACGTTGATCAAGATGGCAATAAGCTGACAACCGTTGATCAAAATGGCAATAAGGTACCAACGTATCATTATTCCGCTGGCGGCGACGGCAAAAAAGAAGACCACGATGAAGATAATTACGTTACTTCTACCTTCCAAACATCCGGCCATAAGGATTTCTTCTTGGTCCGTAATAAGAATGGCGCGGATAAGACAATCGCTGTCGTTCTTGGCAAGATGCTGGGCGGCGAATCGGCTGGCTGGCAGGGCACTCGCGATGGTAAGAAGATAACCATCGATGCCAATGGCGGTGCCGAGGCTAAGTGGATGTTCGGTTTGGAGGCCCATCCGAATGGAGAGGCCGAAAAAAAGGCGCAGGCAGAGGCTACGACCATCATCAGTGGCAACTACTCCTACACCCACGGTGGCGGCATCATGACCAACGGCGATCTCATCGTCGGTGAGGTTACTTCCCTGGACGTGTATCCTGCAATCAAAGTCAAGGCAAATAAAGTCCTTATGAAGGACGGCAAAGAGCAAGGTCTTTCGGGTCACAACTATCAGTTTAAGCTGTTGGGCGCACCTGCCGATCCAACCAAGGCACCATACTGGAATGAGAACGGCACGCTTAACGAAAACGGATGCAAGGCTATGCCCGCGGTCAACGTCGATGCAAACGGAGATATTCTCATTGACACGGGCGCGAACTACCAGTCGGGCGATTACGACCTCTACCTTGTTGAAGTTCCCCCTGACCCTGTTAACGTTCCTGTCAACGAAAAAGGAACAAAGTTTGATAAGTCTATTTACAAAATACATATAAAGGTTGGTACGACCCCAGTTAAATGGACCGACCTCTTGCGAATCCATATTAATCGTTATGCAGTTGATGGGGGTGCTTCCACAGTATCCGTAAAAAAGGAGGACGCGGCGGACTTCGCTCCCTGTGACGATGACTTCTATGAGTGGAGCTGGGCTGAGGATTCGCATGGCGACGTCGTTTCGACCGTAACAATCGGCAAAGACTCCAACCCTGCGTTTTCGAATAGGCAGGCCTCGGGCTCTTGGACGCCTCAGGTGACCAAGAAGGTTGATGGCGGCGAGATGAAGGCGTTCAAATTCGAACTCGCGAACGAGAACGACCCGAACTTCACCAATTCGGAAACGGTAACAATTAATCCTGATCCTGCGAATGCCAAAACTGACAAAAACGGTAATGCGACGAGCACGGTCAATTTCAAGCCGAAGAACTATGAGCTCACGGACCTTAAAAATGGTTCCAAGACCTTCACGTACTATGTGCGCGAGAAGAACGATCACTCGACCTATCCGCATTGCAAGTTTGATCAGTCGGTCTATAAGTTCACGGTTGTGGCAACGGATTGCACAAAAGAAGGAAAGATCAATTGTGATGTGACCTACAAGCAGATTCAGGATCGTGATGGCAAGCCAGTGACCACCGACACGCCCCACGACCTCACCGACACCTCCACCCCCACCTTCACCAACACCTACTCAACCTCTTTGCCCCTTTCTGGTATGTCGGGCGTCACTCTGACGTACCTTGCCGGCGCGGCGGTGCTTTGCGCTGCTGCGGCCTGGATGCACATTCGTCGCAAGGCGAATGCGAAGGGAGGTAAGCGTCGTGAATAAGAAAGTTTGCTCCTTCCCGATCTTGTTTGCGCTGCTTACCCTCCTGATCGGCACCTGCGCGGTTGTGTTCCCCGCTTCCGCGCAGGCCGCGCCGACCTCGACCGGTTCCATCACGGTGAGCGGCACCGTGGCGCGCAGCTACGACGCCTACCAGATCTTTAGCGCCAACGTCGTCGACGGCGACAGCGACGCCAAGACCGCCACCGATCTCGCCTGGGCAAGCGACGCCGTGCGCGACGCCGCGCTGCCCGTGCTGCACAGCGCTGGCATGCCCAAATCCCAGACCACCGCGCAGGAAGCTTCCGAGTGGCTCAACGCCGATTCCCACCTTACGAGCGCGCTGAGCGCACAGCTCGCTCGTTCCCTCCAGAGCTCTGACGCTGAGTCCGTGGCCCTTAACGCGGGCACGACGGCCGAGCTGTCCTGTGGCTACTGGCTCATCGTCGCGGACGACGCCACCATTTCCCAGGACGAGGCCGGCACCGCGCCGATCATGGCGCTGGTCGGCGGCAGCGCCGTCACCGTCAAGCCCAAGGCGGCGACGCCCAAGGTCCAAAAGCACGTGCTGGAGGACAGCACCGCCGCATGGCAGAAGGCCGCCGACGCCACGGTCGCCGACGACCTGTACTGGCGCCTCTCTGCCACGGTCCCGGCGGGCCTTGCCGCCTACGACACCTACACGGTGCGGTTCGTCGACACCATGGGCGCGGGGCTCGACCCCTCCAAGGTGGCCGCGAGCATACATGTTTACGTGGCGGCGGGCGCGGACGGCGGCTTCGACGCCGTCGAATGTGGGGGCGGCAGCGCCAGCTCGACGCCAACTAAAGGGTGGACCGACATAACTTCACAGTGCAAGGTCTCGGTCGAGGGCAACGCCTTCGCCGTGCGCACCGGCGACCTCATCGCCGCGCTCGGCGGGGCCGACGCCTTCACCGCGGGCGCCCGCGTGGTCGCCGTGTACAACGCGCCGTTGGGGGCCAACTGCAATCGGGGCGCCACCAAGGGTAGCCCCAACGAGGTCTACCTGCGCTACCCGCGCTCGCCACTCGCCGATCAGTCCGGCGACGCCGGATTCACCCGCACGCCGAGCGATGACGCGTGCGCCTACACCTGGGGACTCAGTCTGATCAAGCGTTCAAGCGTGGGCGATAAGCCGCTCTCGGGCGCCAAATTGCGCATCGTCGATGACCGCGGGCGCATTCTAACGACTGACGGCTCGTGGTCGACGGATGCCGACGCGTACGTCACCTCGGGCGCAGATGGCCATGTGGAATTGAGTGGTGTGGACGCGGGCGTCTACACCGTCGAGGAGGTCGCGGCTCCCAAGGGCTACACCGCCTTTGAGGGCAAACGTACGGTGACGGTTACGGCTGAGGGGCTGGACGTTAAACAAGTGGCGACCGCGAAGCCCAGAGTGACCGTATCGGTCGAAAACCCTCTGCGGGTTGATACCGTCGATGCCGGGACGGGTTCGATTGAACTGTCGGTGCTCAACACCCCAAGCAAAGAAGCAGGTCGAGGCTTTATGCCCTCGACGGGAGATAGAACGTTGGTGTTGGTGGCGGCTTTGGCCGCCATCGGAGTGGCGGCTATTGTTGCCGCGCTCGTCATCAAGCGGGGAGGGGGTCGCCGTGAAAAATAATTGCCCCCTTTTTTGCTCAATGGCGAACTGCCTCCGTAGCGAGTGACGCGCAGGCCTACCGACCTGATGATCATTGGTTTTGAAAAAGTTACTAGAGAACCCTCCAAGAAAAGCGGGGCACCCGGTCGATACGACCGAGTGTCCCGATTCGTTTGTTGGTGCAAAGTAACCTGACCCCTTTGCACCACCACAAAGGTACCTGTCCCCTTTGTGGTGGTTGGCGGCTAAGCGGTGGGGAGTTCCGGTGTGTTAGCCGGCTGCTGCGGCTTGGGGCGGGCGTTGCGCCAGATGATCTGGATGATGTAGCCGAGCATAAAGACAAAGGCCACGCCGCTGATGAAATCGCCTACGAGGGGGATTGCCGTAAGCGCGCCCGCGGCGATGCCACCCACGGCTGCCATGGCGTAGCGGTTCTGGCTGTGTCCGACCATGCGTGCAATCGCGCACCCTGCAAAGGCATTCGACACCAGCGCGATGCCAATGACACCGCACATGAGGGCTCCGGCAAGCGACAGACCGACGATAGAGATAATCAGCAGTAGGACGGCGGGGACGATAGCAATCGTGCCCAGAAGACCGCTCACCCACAGGGGCATGGGGCGCTGGTGGAGCATACCGGCGGCACTGGCAGTCGCACGCGGAAAGACGAGCTCGAGCAGCAGGGCGACAAAGCAGGTCGAGAGTGCCGCGGCGACGATACCGCCGATGACATCGTTAACGGTGGAAGTATCCTCGTTCTCGGTGCGGTCGATCTTGAGCGCGCCGACCTCGGCTCCCGCGGCGCGCTCGGGGTCCTCGGAGACGTGCGCGTTCACGGTGCCGGTGATGTGGGCGTTCTTGCCCAGGATGAGCTTGTCGGCCCAAACCTCAACATTGCCCTCGACGGTGCCATCGATGGTTACCGTGTCGCCCGCAAGCGCTGCCGACTTGGCGGAGCCGCGCAGAGCAACCGTCTCGCCCACCGCGTAAAAACAGTTGGCAGAGCTGTCGGTGTTGAGCACAACGTGCTGGCCAGCGACGGTCACGCTGCCATCAACCGTGGTCTGGGCGATATCAATCGTGCGCGCCGCAAGACGAACGGCGCCGCCCACCGCGCAGTCGCGAATTGAGAGGGTATCGCCCGCAGCGATGATATCGTGGTCGATGGACGCATCATCCAAGTTGAGGGCCTGACCGGCCCAGTACAGGTCACCCTCGACGCCGGACGGATTGGCGTCATTGTCGGTCGCAAGGACATTGCCTGCGGTGTCCGTGCCGGCGAACGACGCCGTGGGAAGCGCGGTGATCGCAAGCGCGATGAGCGCGAATAGGATGGTGATGCGGCCCCATGCTTTACGGCGCTGGGTCAACGGGAATTGATTGCAGGGCATAGTGAATCCTTCGTTAGATACTCGGCATATACCTAACAGGGTACCCAACGCGTGGGCGCTCTAAAAGAACCTCTCGGTTGCATTTCGAGGGGTTGTGTCGTGCTGCCTATTTTTTACGGTGCAAAAAGCGTGCGATGTCGTCCTCGGTGGGGCTTTTGATATCAAAGCGCAGCGACAGCCAGCGCAGCCCCATGGTCACCACGACGCAAACGACCAGTGCAACGACATTGCTGACCAGGCCGCTCATGACAAGGCAAACATAGCTTGCCGATCCGGCGATGGCAGCGATGGCATAAAAGTTAGTGCGTTGGAAAATGCCCGGCACCACGCCCATAAAGCCGTCGCGCAGCATGCCGCCGCCCACCGCGGTGAAGAAGCCCATCATGATGCACACCGCTGGCGCAAAGCCGTAGACCAGCGCCTTGTCTGCGCCGGTTGCCGCATAAATACCCACCGAGATGATATCGAGCAGGGGAATGAGTTTTTCGGGCTTGTCGACGATTGCCGGGAAGATGTAGATGATGGCCGCGGTGGCGATGGAGAGCGGCAGCGCCATCGGTTGGTTGAGGATGTAAACGTTGCCCACCTGGAGTGTCATATCGCGCAAAAGACCGCCGCCCAGTCCACAGACCACGGCGAGCGCGACGGCGCCCACCAGGTCGAGCTTGTGCTCGCGCGCGACCAACACGCCCGAGATCGATGCCGCGACGACGGCGAACATCTCGAGCCAAAACGGGATGGCAACCATGGCATCCGAGGCGTGTGCGGTAACGATCATAGCGGCGGCAACGGGCAAGATGGGGTCCTTCTGATTGCGAGTTTAGACAATGCCCGTACATAGTACATGGTTGACGGGTCTGGCGACCCTATTGCTCGGTAAACGGTCGGGACTGGGTGGGGGCGTAGGTTCCATGTTTGGGGATCCGGGTTGATGCTGAACGCGATGGGGAGCGTGGCTGAATAGGAGGGATGTCCAAATTTTGAGCGGCGCTCAAAATTTATCCGGTCGGCTTGCGCCGACCGCGCTGCGCTAAAAACGCGCCACTGGCGCGTTTTCTCTACGCTCCGCGCCCTTAGCGGGTTCGAATCCCTCCTCCTCCGCCGTATTTGCTTGTAAGGGACTCAAAAGAAAAAAGCCCCCAATATTGGGAGCTTTCTCAATCTAAATGGCGGAGGAGGAGGGATTCGAACCCTCGTGACCTTATACAGGCCAAACGGTTTTCGAGACCGCCGCATTCAACCACTCTGCCACCCCTCCGCGTGGGGTAAAAACAAAGCAGGCTCGAAGGCCTGCTTTGGAATTAACTGGCGGAGAGTCAGGGATTTGAACCCTGGAGACGCTTTTGACGCCTACACGATTTCCAATCGTGCTCCTTCGGCCACTCGGACAACTCTCCGTTAAATGCGAAAGTCAGTATACACGAGGAATCGCAAAGTGCAAACAGAAAAGTTGGCATTTTTTAAAACGCTCGGCCGCGCTTGGCGTTGCAGTGGGGTTTGAGGTGCCAAAAAACGGCTTCCGACCAGCGTGGTTGATTACTCAATTGTTCAAAAGGGGTATTCATGAGCGACTTGGCAATGAATTTAAAAATCTTTGGGTGGTGCTGTGGACCACTGGCATGCATTTTGCGACCACAGCCTTGTGCCCGTTGACCTGCGGCTTGGCTCAGCTTGTCCCCGTGGCATCGTATCTTGTCCACAAATCCGTCAAGCTCTTGGTCGGCATTTGGTTGGAATGCGCATGAAACGTCGTGCGAGTATGGGCATATGTGGAGGTCATGAGGTTGTAGCTGCATATTCTTGCGGCCTGGGAGGTTGAAAGATATTATTACCAAGTCTTTTCCTGCTTCAGGCGCACCTTCACGACCTGAAGCCACATTTGCCCAGAGGAGGTGACAATATGAAGGCTTATGAACTGCTGTTCTTTGTTGACCCGTCGCTCGACCCCGAGACTCGTCTCGCTGTTATGAAGCGTATCGATACCACGATCGCTGAGGGCGCTGGCAAGGTCGACTCCGTTGACGAGTGGGGCAAGCGCAAGCTCGCCTACGAGATCAACGACCTCACCGATGGTGACTACACCCTCATCAACTTCCACGCAGATCCTACCCAGATCGCCGAGCTTGATCGCGTCCTGCGCATCACCGACGCTGTGGTCCGCCACATGATCGTCCGTCGCGACGACCAGGAGTAAGACTGTCGTTTTGGACTGGGCTTGTGCCCCAAGAGGAAGTAGTGAGTTATGAGCATCAATCGAGTGAACATCACCGGTAACCTCACCCGCGATCCCGAGCTGCGCGCCACCGCCGGCGGAACCCAGGTTCTGTCCTTTGGCGTCGCCGTGAACGATCGTCGCCGCAATGCGCAGACTGGCGAGTGGGAGGACTATCCCAACTTTGTCGACTGCACCATGTTCGGCACCCGCGCCGAGGCCGTGAGCCGTTTCCTGGCAAAGGGAAACAAGGTCGCGATCGAGGGCAAGCTGCGCTACAGCTCTTGGGAGCGCGACGGCCAGCGCCGGAGCAAGCTTGAGGTCATCGTCGATGAGATCGAGTTTATGAGCTCCCGTGGTGGCCAGGGTGGCTACGATCAGGGCGGTTACGCCCCCGCAGCTCCCGCGCCCGCAGCACGTCCTGCCGCACCGGTGGCCACACCTCCCGCGGTCGACGTCTACGATGAAGACATCCCGTTCTAAGGGTGTTCACCTATTTTTGAGTGAGAGGCGGCTTCGGTTCGCCGTAGTTGCCAAATGAAAGGTATTTTGACATGGCTAATGATTTTTCTGCACGTCAGCCGCGTCGTAAGTACTGCCAGTTCTGCAAGGAGAACACTGAGTTCATCGACTATAAGGACACTCAGCTTCTCCGTAAGTACATGACCGACCGTGGCAAGATTAAGCCCCGTCGCGTCACTGGCGCTTGCACGCAGCATCAGCATGACATCGCCAACGCCATCAAGCGCGCCCGCGAGATGGCTCTCCTGCCGTACACCGTCCCCGTGGTTTCCTCTCGTGGCAACCGCGACCGCGGCTAAGAAGGGAGACGCATCATGAAGGTTATTCTTCTCGATGAGATCAAGGGCAAGGGCGGCGAGGGTGACGTCGTAGAGGTCGCTCAGGGTTACGCTGAGAACTTCCTGTTCCCCAAGAAGCTCGCTGTTGCCGCCACCAAGGGCAACCTCAAGCAGCTTGACGAGCGTCGCAACAACATCGCCAAGCGCGAGGCCGTCCGTCTGGCTACCGCCAACGAGACCAAGGCTGCCTTCGAGGGCAAGACGGTCACCGTTGACGTCAAGGTCGGCGACGAGGGCATCCTCTTTGGCTCCGTTACCGCCGCTATGATCGCTGACGCCATCAAGGCTCAGCTCGGTATGGACATCGACCGCAAGCGCGTCGAGCTCGGTAAGCCCATCAAGGTTGCCGGTGCCCACACCGTTGCCATCTCGCTGTACCGCGAGATCAAGGCCGAGGTTGTCGTTCTCGTCGGCGTTACCGCCGAGGAGCTCGCTGCCGAGGCTGAGGTCGAGGAGGCCGCTGAGGTCGCCGAGGCCGAGGCCGCCGAGGTCGAGACTGAGGCTGCTGCCGAGTAGCATTTGCTGCAACGCAACAATCTTGTTCTAAGAAGGGCGCTCTGGGAAACTAGGGCGCCCTTTTGTTTTTTGCGCTGAGTGAGTGTCATGGTGAACGTTGCGTCGAAGTCCTATATGCAGGACCGTTCATCCGTTTGGTTCGGTGATGATTGGCGGCGCGCGGCGCGTTTTGGGACCGTGGCTGATACTATGGATGCTCGCAAGCGATATGAATGAGGATGCTCATGGCATATGACGATAGGGAGACCGGGCTGACGGTTGAGGACCGCGGCTCAAAGTTGGGTCTTCCCCAAAACCAAGATGCAGAGGCCAATGTACTGGCCGCTATGCTGCTATCGCCCGAGGTGGTCGAAGAGGCCCAGGTCGAGCTGCAGCCCGATGACTTCTACCGGCCCATTCATAAGACCATCTATACCGCGATGGTCGATATGTACAACAGCCGCATTCCCATCGACTCCATCTCGCTGATCGATTATCTGCGAAGCATCAACAAGCTCGATGCCGTGGGCGGCGAAGCGTATATTTTGGAGTTGATGGGTCAGACCCTGTCGCTCGTCAACTGGCAGCACCATGCCGCCATCGTTCGCCGCGATTCGATGCTGCGTGAGCTGATCGGCGCCACCAACGAGATCAACGCGCTGGCATATAACGCCCCCACCGACACCAAAGAGGTTGTCGAGCTGGCCGAGAGCAAGCTGCTCAAGGTTACGGCGCGCGAGGTCAAGTCGAGCTACAAGACGCTGACCGAGTTTATGGTCGAGGCCTATAACGAGGCCGAGGAAGTGTGCCAGGCCGGTGGCCAGGCTGCGGGCGTGCCCACGGGCTTCCCGTCGCTCGACCGCATGCTCATGGGCTTCCGCGAGGGCCAGCTCATCATCATCGGCGCCCGTCCTGCTGTAGGTAAGACGTCGTTCGCTCTGAACCTGGCACTTAACGCTGCCGCTGCTGGTTATACCGTCGGCTTCTTCTCGCTGGAGATGTCGGGCAAGGAAATTGCCCAGCGTCTGATTTGCGCCTATGCCATGATCTCGATCAGTGATTTCCGCATGGGCCGCATTAGCCCCGAGCAGTGGGCCAATATCAACGAGGCCACGCAGACCTTATCCAAGCTGGATATTCTGATTGACGATACGCCCGGCACCACAGTGACCGAGATTCGCGCCAAGAGCCGTCGCATGCTCCATAACAAGGAGAAGGCCATCATCATCCTGGACTACCTGCAGCTGGTGAGTCCTCCGCCGGGACGCCGCTCCGAGAGCCGTACCGTCGAGGTTTCGGAGATGTCGCGTGGTCTGAAGATCATGGCCAAGGAGCTCAAGATCCCACTCATCGCGCTGTCGCAGCTCTCGCGTCAGGTCGAATCCCGTACCGGCAAGCGCCCGCAGCTTTCCGACCTTCGTGAATCGGGCTCCATCGAGCAGGACGCCGATATCGTTATGTTCTTGGACCGCTCCGCGGACGAGGCCGAGGCCTCGCGCGACGATCGACCCGACGAGGGCGTTACGCGTATCGTCGTGGCCAAGAACCGTTCGGGCCCGATCGGCGACGTCGACCTGATGTTCCTGCCGGCATCCACCAAGTTCTATGAGCTTGATGGGGCACATGCCGAGGAGTAGGACAGGCGCCCGTTGCACGGGTATACTGGGAATGTTTTGTGCTTCTGCGTGCCGGCGTGGCGCGTAGACAGGCCATGAATGTAAGGAGTAAACATGCCGTCAACCGTTTTGGTCGGTGCCCAGTGGGGCGATGAGGGCAAGGGTAAGATTTGCGACCTGGTCGCCGGCGACTTCGATGCTGTCGTGCGCTACTCGGGCGGCAACAACGCCGGTCACACCATCGTCGTCAACGGCAAGAAGTACGGCCTGCACCAGGTGCCTTCCGGCATCATGTATTCCGACCACGTGTCGGTGATCGGTAACGGCTGCGTCGTCAACCCCAAGGTTGTCCTTGAGGAGATTGACATGTTCGAGGCCGACGGCATCACCACCAAGAACCTCAAGATCAGTGGCAACGCGCATGTCATCATGCCGTACCACATCGATCTGGATGGCGCCTTTGAGCAGAAGCTCGGCAAGAAGAACATCGGTACCACCAAGCGCGGCATCGGTCCGTGCTATCAGGACAAGATGGCCCGCATTGGCCTGCGCATGCAGGACATGCTGGACGAGACGCTGTTCCGCGACAAGCTGGAGACCGCTCTCGCCCGCGTGAACCCCGAGCTCGAGCTCATCTACAACCTGCCCACCTACACCGTGGACCAGATTTGCGACGAGTACCTGCCGATGGCCGAGCGCCTGCGCCCCTACATCACCGAGACGAGCCTGCTGCTCAACAACATGATCGACGAGGGCAAGGACCTGCTGTTTGAGGGCGCCCAGGCGACGCTGCTCGACATCGACCACGGCACCTATCCGTACGTGACGTCTTCCAACTGCACCGCCGGCGGCGCCATTACCGGCTCCGGCGTCGGCATGAAGAACGTCGATCGCGTGCTGGGCGTCATGAAGGCCTATATCACCCGCGTCGGTTCGGGCCCCATGCCCACCGAGCTTTCCTATGAGTCCGAGGCTGGCCACACGCTGACCGAGGAGGGCTATGAGTACGGCGTGACCACCGGTCGCCGTCGTCGTTGCGGCTGGTTTGACGGCCCTATCGCCAACTATGCCTCGTGCGTCAACGGCCTCACCGACATCGCCGTGACCAAGCTCGACGTGCTTTCGGCCTTCGACACCATCAAGGTGTGCGTGGCCTACGACGTCGATGGCGAGCGCTACACCAGCGTGCCCGAGCATCAGGTGCGCTTTGAGCATGCCAAGCCCATCTACGAGGAGCTCCCTGGCTGGAAGTGCGACATCACCGGTTGTCGCAGCTTTGACGAGCTGCCGCAGGAGGCTCAGGACTACGTGGCGTTTATCGAGGATCTGGCACACACCCGCGTGACGTTCATTGGCGTTGGCGCTGGTCGCGAGCAGATTATCAACCGATTCTGGAAGTAATCGGGACTATTTGGTTATTGCGATATACCCCTTTGCAGCCCGGGTGGGCGGCCGAGGGGTATATTTGCTTGCAAGGGGCTCGCGCGGAGCGGGCCATTCATCCATAGAGGAGGCACCCTTGAAGGCGGACACTCAAACCATCGACATCCTGTTGTTGGGCAGCGGCGGCCGTGAGCATGCTTTGGCAGCCAAGCTCGCAGCATCACCGCGCGCCGGCAAGCTCTACATCGCGCCGGGCAACGGCGGCACCGCGAGCTGCGGCGAGAACGTTGTTCTCGACGACTGCGATCCTGCGGCCGTGGCGGCGTTTGCGCAGAGCCACGGATGCGGACTCGTGGTAATTGGCCCCGAGGCTCCGCTCGTGGCGGGCGTGGCCGACGCCGTGCGCGCGGCGGGTATTCCCTGCTTTGGCCCGGGTGCCGAGGGCGCCCAGATGGAGGGCTCCAAGCTGTTCTCCAAGCAGCTCATGGAGCGTGCGGGCATTCCGACGGCAGCCTACGGCTCGTTTACCGACGAGGCTTCGGCTCTCGCCTACGTACGCGAGCAAGGCGTCCCGCTGGTCGTCAAGGCCGACGGCCTTGCCGCAGGCAAGGGCGTTATCGTGGCGACCGAACTTGAGCAGGCCGAGGAGGCCGTGCGCGAGTGCTTTGGCGGCACCTTTGGCGATGCCGGCAACACCGTGGTTATCGAGGAGATGCTCGTTGGTCCCGAGTGCTCGCTGCTGGCCTTTACCGACGGCAAGACCGTGCGCCCCATGGCCACCTCGCAGGACCACAAGCGCGCCTACGACGGCGATGAGGGTCCCAATACGGGCGGTATGGGCGCCTATTCGCCCCTGCCGTTCGTGACGGCGGAGGACGAACGCTATGCCCTGGAGAAGATCATGCAGCCCGTGGCCGACGCGATGATCGCCGAGGGGTGTCCCTTCGAGGGCGTGCTCTACGGCGGACTGATGAAGACTGCGCGGGGTATCGAGGTCATCGAGTTCAACGCCCGTTTCGGCGATCCCGAGACCGAGGTGGTGCTGCCGCGCCTGAAGAGCGACATCGTCGACATCTTCTGTGCCGTGGCCGAGGGACGCGATACGCAGCTGGAGTGGCACGATTTCGCCGCGCTGGGCATCGTGCTGGCCTCGAAGGGCTATCCGGGCGACTACGAAAAAGGACACGAAATCAAGGGCCTGGACCGCGTCGAAGGGGCTGTTTATCACATGGGAACCCGGGCCGACGGCGGGCGGATTCTCACCAACGGAGGCCGCGTGCTGTTCGTGGTGGGCAAGGGCAGGGACCTGGCCGAAGCGCGGAGGAATGCGCTGGCCGACGTGGCCCGCATCGACTGCGACAATCTGTTCCACCGCACCGACATCGGCCACCGGGCTTTCGACGATTTGGAAAGATAATACGAGCGATATATGGCAAAAATAATCAGCGGAAAAGAACTTTCAGCGAAACTGAAACTTGAAATGGCGGACGAGGTGAAGACCTTCCCCGCGAAATACGGCCGTGTGCCCCATCTGGTTGTCATTCTCGTGGGCGAGGACCCCGGCAGCGTGAGCTATGTGACGGGCAAGGCCAAGGCTTCGGCCGAGGTGGGCATCCGCAATACCACGATCCGAAAGCCCGAGTCCGTTTCCGAGGCCGAACTGCTGGACATCATCACGGCCCTGAACCTCGACGACGAGGTGGACGGCATTCTGGTCCAGCTGCCCCTTCCGAAACATATCGACGAGGACAAGGTGATCGCCGCCATCGACAAACAGAAGGATGTCGACGGCTTCCATCCCCTGAACGTTGCGGCGCTGTGGCAGAAACAGCCCTGCACGCTCCCCTGCACCCCGAAAGGCATTCTCAAGATGCTGCGGGCCGCAGGCGTGGAGATCGCCGGCAAGCGCGCCGTGGTGATCGGCCGCAGCAATATCGTGGGGCTTCCCGTGTCTAAACTGCTCTTGGACGCGAACGCTACGGTGACGATGGCCCACAGTCGTACGCGCAACCTCGCCGAAGTGACGCGCGGGGCGGAGATTCTGGTGGTGGCCATCGGTCGGCCGAAGTTCGTCACGGCGGAGATGGTGTCGCCGGGCGCCGTGGTGATCGACGTGGGGGTGAACCGCGACCCGGAGACGGGCAAACTGTGCGGCGATGTCGATTTTGCGGCCATCGAACCCAAGGCCTCGGTGATCACGCCCGTGCCGGGCGGCGTCGGGCCTATGACGATCTGCTGCCTGATGGAGAACACGATCGAGTGTTTCCTCCGGCGAGCGGGCCGGTAGCCGGAGGAACGGAGCGAAAACTTCGGTTTTTTTGCGCCTCCGCTGAAAAAAAAAATCAGCCGTTGACTCACGGGTCAACGGCTGATTTCGTTTTACAGGGTTCCTGTTATCAGAGTTTGATCGGTTCGGATATTTTGATATTGTCGAGGAACCAGCGGTTGGCTGTCCCGACTTCCCACTGCGTCTGCGTAATGGTGATCTTCGTATCCTTGTTGACCGTAATGCCCTTCAGGCTGACTTCGGCGCGAACCCATTCGAGCTTGTGACCATCCTCCCATCCCAGTTCGGGTATGTCGATCTGCACTTTGTCGCTGCCGTTCTCGAAGATGACGATCAGATTGACGGGGTCGATCTTGCCGGACCCCTGGCGCATTCCGCACCAGTCGAACGAGAGTGTCACATTGTCCTTTGCTTCAGGAACCCCGTCTATCGGAGGAAGAATGATACCTGCGTGATTGCCGGTCTTGCCGAATTTGAGGTAGTTCTGCTGGAGGTAGATGCGTTTGTTGTCGTTCTTGTCGTAGATAAACTTGTAACCGAGTTTTTCGACAGCGTCGAATGCAGTCACTCCATCGACAGTTATGGAGGTAAGCGCTGTCGCTTTTGCATCGAGGTTATCCGTCTCGACCGTTTGGCCGACACCGCTTGCTACGGACCACGGTTCGAGCCATTCGAAGTTCTCCAGGAAATAGACGATCTCGTTCAGGCCGTTGTCCTCGACATCGGTGGCCATGATGCGCTGTACAGGCTCGGCCAAACCGGCGTAGTAGCCCGTGACGGTTACGATATGGCCGGTCAGGGCGGAAAGGCCCAGACTCGACGGGGCGTCCACGACGCTGACCGAGTACTTGGCATCCTCCGAAACGGTGAGGGTGCTGCCGTTGAAAACGCCCTTGACGGTGACGTAGCCCCGTTTGGAGGAGGTGTAGTCGTCGATCTTTGCGCTGATGTCCTCCGGTTCGGGGTAGTTCACCGCTCCGCCGGACAGAACCGTCACCTCGTCGCAGTCGATTACCGTAGCGAGTTTCTGCGAGTCGGATGACTTGGTGCCCAAGAGCGAAATCTTGTCGCCGACGGCAACCGTCGTGGCGTCCGAGACGAAGATATTGTCCGTGTTTTTGTCGTCGCTGATGACGAAGCCTTTGGTCGTCACGGCCACGACGATCGCCGACGGTACGGAAATGACCGTTTCGTCCGCCAGGGCGGCGAGTTCACCTGCCGTGTACTCCTTCACATCGCGGTATTTGTCTCCGTTCTGCGTGATGAGCACCTGTGCGCGGCTTGCAAGAGTCCGTCCCTTGAAGACGAGGGTGGCCTTGCGGGGGTTGTCCTCCGCGCCGTCGCGCATGTTGTCGGTCACCGAAACCGTCACGTCCATGACGCCGGTTCCCGAGTTGGGCGTGACCGTCACCCAGTCGGGGACTTCCGTCACCCAGTCGGCGTCGGCATAGATGGTGATGATCTTTTCCGCCGCTCTTTCCGCTTCGAAATTCAAGGTGTTGGCGCTCGCCAGAACAGCTTCGGAAAGGTGGTCCTCATCCTTGTCGCAGCCCCAGAAGGAACACAGGGCCGCCATGAGGATCGGGGCTGTCATATATTTTACAAATCTCATAATCTTGTTTTTTAGGTTATTTCCGACTTAAAAATCGAGTCCGTCGCTCCATCCCGGATTCTGCGTGAGGTTCGGGTTGAGCGAACGCTCGCCGCTGGGAATCGGGTAGAGGTAATCGCGTTCCTCGTTGAACGAAGTGCGCAGAACGGTTTTGTGATAGTAGACATAGCCTTTGTCCCCCTCGGAGAGAATGATGTCCGAACCGAGTTCGTATACCGAAACTCCTTCGCCGGCTTGGGGTTTGGTCTCTCCTGCCTTATAGAGAATCAGATCGGCCGTTTCTTTGCCCGCAAGCTTGTATTCGCCGGGGCCCGGGAAATACATGCCGGAAATGGCCTGGTCGATGCAATAGCCGGCTTTCCAGCGATACAGATCCTGAAGGCGGAAACCCTCCTGGATCAGCTCGACGGCCCGTTCGCGGCGGATTTCCAGAATGACGCCCTTGTTGGCGCCGGTCACGTTGGGATAGCCGTACTCTTTGGACTCAAGATACCAGTCGATATTTTTGTTGGCTTCGTTCATGTCGAGGCCCCGCATTCCCACCCGGCTTCGGATTTCGTTGACGGTGATAACCAGATCGTTCTGCGTGAGCGTTCCCAGTTCGGCCTTGGCTTCGGCATAGTTGAGCAGCACTTCGGCATAGCGGAAAACCGGCATGTCGCAGGTCGAACGGTCGTTGCGGTCGATCTGTCCTCCCGAGGCCGTCGTGTCCTGAACGAATTTGATGGGTTGGTAGCCGGTGATCGTGACGCCGAGATCGGGACCCTGCACCCGTTTGGCGCCGATGCGCTTGTAACCCGGGGTGCGGATCGACTGCGCCAGGCGCGGGTCGCGGTCCTTCACCTCTTCGGTGAAAGGCAGCGTCTGCCACCCCTCCTGGTCGGTGAATGCGGTGCCGTCCTTCTTCAGGTACATGTTGATGAATTTGCGGGTGTAGCCCGGGCGGCCCTGTGTCGGCAGCAGCGTGTAGGCCGTCGCATTGTGGTAGACCTGGGCCTCGTAGCTGTTCCGGATGGCGAGGATATACTCTTCGGTGCTGGCATTCTCCTGTGCGAAGAGCATCATGTAGTCCTTGTCCGGAGTTTTGGTGGAGTAGAGCTTGTAGGGACCTTCGTCGATGATCGTTTTGGCGGCCTTGGCGGCTTCCTCCAGATAATAGGTGTAGTCATGTCCTTCGAGGTTGATGCCGTGGTATTTGCGGTAGGTTCCCTCGAAGAGGCAGAACCGCGCTTTCAGCGCCAGCGCCGCCCATTTGTTGACGCGGTAGGTCGATATATCCTCCGTAAGACCGCCGCTGTTGATGGCTTCGTCGATATCCTTGATCATATTGGTCATGATCAGTTCGCGTGAATCGCGCGGTTTGTAGAGCGCTTCGTCTGCCGAGCCGAGCTGCACCTCGTACCAGGGCACGTCGCCGAAGCGTTTCACCTTGTCGAAATAGAAGGCGGCGCGGAAGAATTTGGCCAGGGCCGTATATTCGGTCACGGCCTTCTTGTCCTCGCATTGATCGACATATTCCAGCAGGGTGTTTATGCGGCGCAGGTTGCCCCACGACCAGCCGCCGCCGGTGTTCGGAACGGTGCGCTTGTCGCCTCCGTAGAGAACATCGGAGAGGGTCATCTGAACGAGCAGGTCGTTCTGCTCATCGTAGGGCGTCTTGTCCAGCAGGTTGTCGTAAAAGGGGTTGGAGAAGAGTTCCAGATCGCTTCTCGTCTTGAAATAGTCGAACTGCGTCACCCGATCCAACGGTTCTTTGTCCAGCAGGGAGTCGCAGGCCGATAATCCTGCAATCAGCGTTGCTGCCAGTATGATTAATCGCTTCATGGTATTCGGATTTTGAAATTATTAGAAGGTGATGTCGATGCCGAACATGAACGTCTTGGCCCACGGATAGTAGGCGTTGTTGTTCACGCCGGAACGGTCGATAGCCGCTTCGGGATCGACGTACTTGGAGTTCTTTTTGAGCGGCGACCAGTAGCAGAGGTTCTCGCCCGAGAAATAGATGCGGATCTGGTCGATGCCGGCCTTCTTGGTGAGGGTTGCGGGGATCGTGTAGCCGACGGTCAGGTTTTTCAGACGCAGGTAGCGGATATTCTGCAGGTAACGGTCGTTGACCTTGCTCAGATAACCTCCCGATGAAGAATAGGCTCTTGCGCGCGGGAAATAGGAGTCGGGATTGTCCTCCGCCCATACCTTGCCGAGGAAATCCGTCGGGAGGTAGGAGAGGTAGGGATAGGAATAGCAGCCCCAGAAAGGCATCATTTCTCCGTGGGGATACCAGTAGTGGTTGCCGGTTCCCTGGAAGAAGACCGAAGCGTCGAAGCCCATCCAGCGGATCGAGGCGTTGATGCCGTAGGAGAGCGTCGGGAGTGAGTTGCCCAGGATCGTCCGGTCGCCCGGCTTGTCGACGGTGTCGTTGCCGACTCCCCAGACGCCGTTGCCGTCGAGGTCGACGAACTTCAGGTCGCCGGCCTGCCAGCCGCCGGTCAGACGGCCCGTGCTGTAACTCAGGTCGACCTCTTTGGCATAGGCCTGCGCCTCTTCGGTGGTCTTGAAGAACCCGTCGGTCTTGAAGCCCCAGATTTCGCCGATCTCCATGCCGACGTAATAATCTCCCTTTGTCAGGTTGGTCAATGACTTGTTCGGGTTGTTGTCGTATTTGGTGATGACGCTCTTGTAGTCGCTGAGGTTGAAACCGACGCTGTATTCGAACGGTTTGCCGGCGAGTTTGAACTGGTCGCGCCAGCTGACGGAGAGTTCATAACCCTTCGTGCGCAGTTCGGCGGAGTTCATGCTGGGCGAATCGGCCCCGTATACGCCGGGCAGCGCCATTCCGTCGGTCAGCATGTCCTTCGTGTCGCGGATGTAGACGTCGCCGGTGAAGTTGAGCCGGTTGTTCAGCATGGTGAGATCCAGACCCAGGTCCCACTGCTGGGCGGTTTCCCAGGTCAGGTCGGAGGCTACGGGGGCGCCCAGCGAGGAGTATTTGCCCTTTATGCTGCCGTCGAAGGTGTAGTTGCTGAAATCGTTGTTCGTGATCAGGCGCATGTAGGTGTAGTAGGACGACACGTTCTGGTTGCCCAGGCTGCCGAACGAAGCGCGCAGCTTGAGGTTGTCCACCAGGTCTTTGGCGTTGCCGAAGAACGGCTCCTCGGAGATGCGCCATCCGGCCGATGCCGAGGGGAACAGGCCCCAGCGGTTGCCCGGTGCGAAACGCGACGATCCGTCGTAGCGTCCGCTCACCTCGAAGAGGTAGCGCCCTTTGTAGTCGTAGTTGATACGGGCGAAGAAGCCTGCCAGGGCGTATTCGTTCTGGCCGCCGCCGTAAGCGCCCTCCGTGGGAGAGCCCGTTGCCAGATTCAGGTCGTCGAGGTTTATGGAGGAGAGGTTGATGCCTGCCACCGAGACGTTCTTGCTGGACCACGTTTCGTAGTTGAATCCGGCGGTTGCCGACACGTGGTGCGCCTCGCCGAACGTTTCGTCGTAGTTGGCGTAGACGTTGGCCGAATAGTAGTTGCGCGTCTGAACCACTTCGTCGAGCTGGTTCATGCCGGCGCCCGTGTCGTAGGCGAGCAGCGGCCCGTCGGGGTATTCGCGGTAGTTCATTGCGGAACTGCGGCTCGTATTGCGGTTCTGGTAGAGGCGGTAGGTGAAGTCACCCGTGATGCTCAACGTCTTGAACGGCGTGATGACCAGGCGTGTCGTGTTCGAGAAGTCGTTCGAGCGGTCGACGTTGCGGTGCGTGCCCTCGTTGAGCAGGATGTGGCGTCCGTTGGCGATCTTGTAATCGAGATACGGCGTGCTGTAAAGCCACGATCCGTCGGGGTTCTTCATGGGGAAGTTGGCCAGTGCGTGGCGGGCGCTGTAAGCGATGGTGTTGTCTACGCTGCCGTCTCCCAGAGACTTGTAATTCGACGAGAAGAACGACGTGTTGTTCGAGAGCGTTGCCCACCGGTTGATCCGAAAATCGAGTTTCGCACGCAGGTTGTACTTGTTATACACGTCGGGATGTGCGCGCTGAATACCTTCCTGGCGGTCATAGGCGCCCGAGACGAGGTATTTGATGTCCTTCGTGCCGCCGCTGAGCGAGATGTTGTGCTGCTGCACGGGCCGACGCTGCTGGAAGAGCATGTCCCACCAGTCGTAGTTGCCGTAGTAGACCCACTGTTTGCGGCCGTTGCGGATCTCTTCGACGACCCACGGACGGTCGGGATGCTCGGTCCTGTCGTTCACGCGCGCCAGCAGCTGCTGCATGTCGTGATCGTTGTATTTGACATAGTTCGTTCCGGAGTCGGCCTGCCAGAACTTGTTGACCGTATAGACCGACCAGTAACCGCGGTTCTCGTAGTCGGTCGAGGTCGTGGCCTCCTCCCAGCCGAAACGGCCGCTGTAACGCACCGTCGCCTTGCCGTCCTGGGCCGAGCCGTTCTTGGTGGTGACCAGGATGACGCCGAAGGCTGCGCGGGCGCCGTAGACGGCTGCCGCCGAAGCGTCCTTGATGACCGAGATCGACTCCACGTCGTTGGGGTTGACGCGGTTCAGGTCGCCCACCACGCCGTCGATCAGCACGAGCGGGTCGGCCGAGTTGATCGAGTTGACGCCGCGGATGTTGATCGCCGGCGTGCTGCCGGGTTTACCCGAGGAGGTGGTGATGTTGAGACCCGCTACGGAACCCTGCAACATGCTGCCCAGCGAATGGGTGACGCGGTTTTCGAGCTCCTTGCTCCCTACGGTCGCAACGGCGCCGGTCAGGTTGACTTTTTTCTGCGTACCGTAGCCGATTACGACGGTTGCATCGAGCATGATGGCGTCCTCTTGCAGGTAGATCGTGATGCTGTTCCGGCTTGAGGGAACTGTCACTTTCTGGGGCAGGTAACCCAGGCAGGTGACCTGGAGAACGGCTTTTCCCGCCGGGAACTGGGTTTTGAAGGTGCCGTTTTCGGAGGTTGTGACGCCTTTGGTCGTACCATCGACCAGAACGGCTACACCCACGAGCGGCTGTTGATTGGCGTCGAGGACTTTTCCCGACACCTCCCTGTTCTGGGCCGAAAGGGCTGTTATTCCCCCTCCCAATACCAGAAGAAGAGATAGAACCAGTGGTCTTAATACTCTCATAAGATCTGTGTTTGTTGGTTAGTAAATGATGATTGTGGTTGGGTATGTAGCGAAAATCACTTGCGTCGGTAGGCATCCGTGGAGAATGCTTTCGGCCGCTGCATGTTTTCGGTCCACTCGTTTCCGAATTCGTCCTTGACGGTGATCACAAGGTCGGTGTCCGCATCGTCCGCCTTCACCTTGAAGAAGTGCGTGAACTTGTCGGTGATGAACGACGGGGTCGACTTGAGTCCCGCGTTGTTGAACCGCTTGACCGAGAGCGCCGCGATATGGAGCGGGTCGTAGGCCCAGACTTCGGTGTAGGGCAGCGTCTTGCGGTTTTCGTCGACGACGCTCAACGTCCAGTCCGAATTCCAGTTCCAGATGTTGATCAGCACCTCGTTGTCGTTGTTCTGCGGATAGGCGTTGACATATTGCATATAGGCGTTCTTGACCGAAGCGGAGATGTCGGAAGGCATCAGCGGAACGTCGGCCATCGAAAAATGCACGTTGTTCAGGTCGTAGCTGCGGAACTGGTACTCTTCGGGCCATCCGGTCGATTTGTAGAGACATTGGAAATCGGTTCCCGTGACATCCCAGATGCCGTAGCCGCCCGGAGTTCCGTCGGTTCCGATGTGGATTCCGGGCGTGAGGTTGCCGGACCACCACCACGAAGC